>Ga0070725_10000853_pt1 | contig 18715 bp, 16 predicted proteins | sample tdDd002_FD_69781 | JGI IMG/M metagenome (GOLD analysis project Ga0070725, IMG submission 69781) | Marine sediment microbial communities from the Atlantic coast under amendment with organic carbon and nitrate - tdDd00.2 | ecosystem: Environmental > Aquatic > Marine > Coastal > Sediment | place... | reverse complement strand
TGCCGTCAAAGTCAACTTCAGTACCGTTTTCAAAGATTACAGCTTTAACACCGTCACCCGCTGGAGATGTAGTGTTGATTGTGTAGTTTAGCTTCAACGTGTTAGCAGAAGGTACGCCAAACGTAGGGTTTGAGTTTGTGATGTACGCTACAGCTTCAGATGTCTTAAGACCGCCAACGAATGCGATACGGCTTGAATCTTCAGATGCTGCATCTACGTCGTCTTGCTGTGCGCCAGTCTTATTAAGAGAGAACGCTTTAGTAGGTGCATCGTACTGTAGTTCAGAACCTTTAGGACCGAATAGTACACCGTATTGTGCTTTAATGCTCGCTAGAGTAATAGTCGAGCCTTTACCACCGATGATATCGTTAACGCCGTTCTTAGCTTCAGTTACTGTTAGAGTAATGTCGCTGTTCAGATCACAGCCAGTACGCTTAGTTGCGTAATGTACTGGAGCTGGAACTACACCGTCGCTAGAGATAGCTAGACGAGTACCTGCGCCGATTGGCTCGTTACCCACAACGAAAAGTACTTCGTTAGAGTTGTTCAACGTACCATCTGAAGAAGCTACTTTCACATACTCGTTAGTATCTGGTTTTGCTTTTAGTAGGAACAATTGGTTAGCATTTTGCTCGCCAAAATCAGCACCGTTTAGTTGCATCTTAATACGAGTAGCTGAAGGTAGCTCAGTCGTTGGGATGTAAGTTAGTGCGATTAGGTTATCAGTTGACGCGTCATATGCTGCTGTGTAGTCACCAGAACCACGAACAAAGCCAGGTGCTTTGAAGTCGTTAGTGATTTCAGAAGCGATGCTGATGTCGCTTGCAACGTTGATTAGCGATGTTGCGCCACTTGTTTCAAGATCAGCTAACTTAGTTAGGTCTTGTGCTGATGCAGAACATTCAGCGTTAGTGTAAGTGATTGCTAGTAGGTCTTGAGCACTTGAGCCAGAACCTGTTACAGCGCTAGACGTGAAAGTGTCACCTAGTTCACTCCATGTTTCAAAACATGAAGATGTACCTGCAAAAGCACTGTTGCTTAGCATAGCCGCAGCCACTGCCGCTGGTAGTAGAGCAATCTTTAATTGCTTATTCATTCGTAAAACTCCAATTAATTGGTTTATTATTCCGTTTTAACAAGTCGACTTATTAAAAGCCACTCCCGTTAGATTTATAAAAAATAACACATATTTTATAATGCCACTCAGAAATGGCTACGCTAATTCCATATCATATGGTACCAATTGTCAATTAAAAAACGCTCAGACAGCAGAAAAAAGCATAAGTTGCCCGTCATAGATCACATTCTGTCTTGAGCTAAATTTTCTTACTGGAAATTCTAGGGCGTTACGGGGTTGAAGAATCCCATTTTTCATCAGGAGGTTAAACGCATTTTGTATCCCTATCATGTAGGATTGCGAGTGTCGCTAACAGGGCCATTACTGCGAACATTATACAGTGATTTGAAGGGTGATTAGACCAGCTGGGGAGGTTGCCATTTTGACTCATAGGTCTGCGAGATATGGGGGGCAGGCAAGAACCTCGTAGTGACTGGAAACTAATGTACAGCTCATGGCTGTATCGTCACTAAGGCACTCCGATTGTGATTTATAATAGAGAGTGTAAAAAATGGGCTTTCTTTTGACAACGTACAGTGAAAAGGATAACTTATGCGACCAAATTTTGTGGTATTTAGGGAAGTCAAATGGCGCGCAAAAGCAGACGCAATATCAAAGGTTTTACACTGATTGAATTACTTATCGTGATGGTTATTATCGGCCTATTGGCATCTTTGGTTGCACCAACCATGTTTAGCAAGGTCGACTCTTCAAAAGTTAAGACTGCACAAGCACAAATGCAGATGTTAAACACGTCGTTATCAGCTTTCAGACTAGATGTAGGTAACTATCCTTCTTCACTTGAAGAGCTCCGCCAATCTGATAAACCCAATTGGGATGGCCCATATTTGCCTAAGTCTGTGCCTTTAGACCCATGGGGTAATCCGTATGTTTATCGCTTTCCAGGTAATAATGGTGAGTTTGACTTGTTGAGTTACGGTGCTGATGGCCAAGAAGGTGGTAGTGATAACAACGCGGATATCGTGAACTAATGGTCGACAATAAGCTGCAAGCATTACTTCTCGAAAGAGGAGTAAGCCAAGAACTGTTAAATAAAGCGCTTGAGTATCAGCAGTCGCTACCTGAGCGTTTGGAATCAATACTGGTTAATATGGGCGCCCTACCTAGTGAGGAGCTGCCTAGCCTCTATGCTAGTTATTTGGGGCTTCCAGTTTATGATCCTGTTGCGCATGAGCTAGAAGTAGATGTGGCTTTTTTAAATACTTTGCCATTGCAGCACATGTACGCCCAAGGAACGCTTCCGTTTTCGTATCATGACGGGGTAGTTAAGGTGGCCTTGCTCGATCCGATGAGTTTGTCGGCGATTCAGTTGTGGCAGCTTACTCAATTAGATGTTCAGTTATATATTACCGAACAGCGTAATCTTGATGACTTGAAGATACGTATTGATGGGGAACTGCAAGGAATAAATGAACTCAGCGGCGGTGATGAGCTCGCACGCTTGAGAGAGTTAGCTTTTGGTGCCCCTACTGTCAACTTGGTTAACAATTTAATTGTACGCGGCATTAAGTTAGGTGCCTCAGATTTGCATATTGAGCCAGTTGCAGGTCGTTATCGTGCACGTTATCGTGTTGATGGCGTGCTACAAGAGGGGGATACAATCCCAGCCAAGTTGCAATTAGCAGTTATATCGCGAATCAAAATCTTATCAGGTATGGATATTGCCGAACGTCGTCGCCCACAGGATGGGAAAATTGAAACCCGAGTCGCCGGAGTTGAGTTAGATATTCGATGCTCTTCCTTGCCGCTGGGTGATGGCGAAAGTATGGTAATGCGTTTCTTGATTAAGTCTGCGGTGAAGTTTGATCTAGAAATGTTGGGTTATGAATCTGATTTAATTGCGGCGATTCAAAAAGACCTATCGAGAACGACAGGGGTGATTTTGATGACGGGACCTACGGGGTCCGGTAAAACCACCAGTTTATATAGCTTTTTAAATCAACTAAATAAGCCGGATGTAAAAATCATTACGCTGGAAGACCCGATAGAGTATCAACTAGACGGTATTAACCAAGTGCAAGTCCGAAGTGAAATTGGGTTCGATTTTACGGCGGGATTGAGGAGCATCGTTCGTCAAGACCCGGATATTTTGATGGTGGGTGAGATACGTGATCAGGATACAGCTCGGATAGCGATGCAATCATCGTTAACGGGCCACTTGGTGTTTAGTACTGTGCACACTAACGATGCACCAACAACTTACACTAGGCTATTAGACTTAGGGGTTGAAGAGTTTCTGTTGAATGCTTCGCTTGTCTCAATTATGGCTCAGCGATTAGTTCGTACACTTTGTTCGCATTGTTCGGTTTCTCACTCTCATCCTGAAGATATTTTGTCTCGTGATGATGTGAAAATGGTGCAAAACGCTTGGCTAACTCAGCCTGTTAACATAAGACAACCGAAAGGATGCGAAAAGTGTGGGAATAGTGGGTTTTCTGGCCGTATGGCAATTTTAGAATATTTACCTTGTGATGAAGGTATGCAGAAAATCCCGAAAGATGCCGCTTTCCTAACAGCGGCCGAAGACTACATGAAACTACGAGGCTTTCGTACATTAAAAAATGATGGTTTGCTTAAAGTTCTGAAAGGACACACTACCTTAGAGGAAGTACTGCGGGTGGCTGGATGAGTACTTCATTTGTTTACAAAGCCTATAATAATGAGGGAAAGGTTGTATCGGGATCATTGCTTAGTGAATCTGAAACAACTGCTCGAGAAGCTCTTGCTGCCCAAGGTATGGTGCCTTTCGAAATTAAGGCCAAGAAGAGTGGAAGCCAAAGTCAGCGTGTTACCTCGCATCATATTGAAGAGCTGACATCTGAGTTATCTCTATTGCTTAAAAGTGGCTTGCAAATTAACCATGCATTAGGGGTGCTTGTTGATATCGCCCCCACGGACGGTGTTAAGAGAATCATTAGCCATATATTAGATGAAGTGAATCATGGTGGGGAGTTGCATAAAGCCATGTCTGCCCACCCAAAAGTATTTGATTCTCTGTATGTACAGATGGTTAAAATCGGAGAGTCCAGCGGTCGATTACCTCAAGTGTTTGAGAAACTCGCCAGCAATTTGCAATTTCAAAGAGAGCTAACTAAAAAAGTTACGCAAGCGATGATTTACCCTTGTTTTATTATGGCTGTTTGTGTGGTTTCTGTTGTCGCTATTTTTAATTTTGTAGTGCCAAGTATGTCGTCTCTGTTTGAGTCTTTACAAGATATCCCCCCTTATACTCAGTTTTTGATGTCTGCTAGTGAGTGGATGCAAAGCTATCAGATATACTTGCTGCTAGCGTTAGCCGGAGGCATCTCATTGATAATGAGATGGAAGGATCAGCCTTGGTTTAAAAACCGAGTCGATAGGATGCTGATTGGTAACCCGATAACAAAAACAGCAATGTTGCTGGTAGAGCGAATTCGTTATGCCTCTTCAATGAACTTAATGTTAGGCAGCGGGGTTCCTTTGGTGGAGGCCATGGCGATGGCAGCATCAACGGTGAAGAGTACTTCTATCGCATCTCAGTTAACCACTGCTAATGAAGGTGTTAGTCAAGGGGAGTCGATTATGAGTGCGCTCTCTGGTATTCCCATTTTCGATAGTGTGTCAACATCGTTACTTAAAGTTGGTGAAGAAACAGGACAGCTCGATTTGATATTTGGGGAAATAAGTGACCGAGGCCGCTCAACGTTTGAAGACTGGATGTTAAGGATGACGGCTATGCTTGAACCACTAATGATTGTTGTTATGGGTGGTTTGGTTGGTTCGGTAGTTGTTATTATGTTGCTTAGCGTTGTCTCGATTAATGATGTTAGCTTTTAGGCGTTCGCAAGGTTTTACATTAATTGAGTTGCTCATCGTGATGGCTTTGGTTGGGCTTGCAGTGTCGTTGGTTGGACCGTCATTGTATAGCCAATATCAATCTTCTAATGCTCGGCAGGAAAGGCAGAAATTTCAGATGCTTTCTCAGTACGCCGCTAAACTTGCATTTTATAACAGAAGCTCCCTTGCCATGGATTTAGATGGGAAGAGGGTAAGCATTCGAGCTTTAGATGGTTTTGTTAAGGAGCAGGAAAAAGCTGCAGCAGAAACCGAAATGGTTGGAAGCGCGGTTACCCCGCTGCATTCGGAGTCATTTAACTCGTTGTTCTTTAAGCCTCAAACAATAGAAATCGATGGTAATGGCAATTATTTAACGCCGTTAGTCAAAGTACGTCAAAGTGAGAAGGAATATGACATTGCACTACAAAGCATCAGCCCGAAAACAACAGGGAATGACGCTGATTGAGGTGTTAATTTCGTCGGTAATTCTATTTATGGCGATCGGGTTGGTTAGTTCGGTATTTCAACAGAGTTTAATGTTACAGAGTCGCTTGAAAAAAGAACAATTTCGACATGAAATGTTGTACTGGACAAAAAATGCAGTGCAGTTTGAGTTGGAAAAAGGCAGTGTCGGCGGTGACGTTGTGGTTGATGATTTGAAAGTAAGTTACATTGCGGAAGAGATAGCTAAAAACGCTTTTGTTGATTCATATAGTAATGAAAGTGAAGGGACGGTGACGGGGCGTGGTTATATGGTGTTATACCGTATTCAGATCTCATCAGAGAGCCTATCCACAAGTTATCAGCAGAGCATTTGGACGAACTCACTATGATAAGCTTACGAAAATCAGCTGGTTTTACTTTAATTGAAATGCTGGTTTCGATGACGATTATGGTGACCGTTATTAGCTTAAGTAGCTATACCTATCGTTATTTTGTTGAGCTTTCAACTAAGCAAAATAGTGCTCGTGAGACTGCCCAATTACGTATGCAAAAATTTGAGCGCGTAGCAGACAAAATCAGTGGCATTCTTGATTATTATATAGACCCAAAGTATAGAAAAGCAGCACAACGTTTTCCGCTTTTTATCGGTGAACGAAATGCAATGTATGCTGTAGTGTCAAGCGCCTATTATGCCAGCAGCAATGCTGCCCTTATTTGGGTTGGAGTAAGAGATAAAAAGCTTGTTTATTGTGAAAAGGAAATCTTAGGATTTTTGCCTACAGAAGATATTGTCGAACCAGGAATATGTACCGAATACTTGGAGCTATTACCTAATGTGGAATCCTTTAATATTCAATATTTTGGGTGGGCATCTTACGCAGATCAACAGTTAGCTAATGCGTCTCAAAACTTGCAAAACTTGGGTCAGCTACAAAAGTGGTTTGCTACGTATAAAGGCAGAGAGACAGGAATGATTCCTAGTTGGGTTGAATTGACCGCATCATATCGAGAGAAAGATGATGCGGAGCAAAAAACGCTAAGACGGAAAATAAAGCTGTATAATCAGGATCCATCGCGGAAATGGTTTTATCTTAGTGGAAGTGAGGACGAAGCACGCTAAATGGTCATAAAAACAACGAAAAGTCAGTCCGGCGCAGCGATGGTTATGGTGCTTTTGATTTCGGCTATTCTAGGGGTTTTGGTCACTGTTGTTAGTTATCAAAGCAGAATGCTGATTAAAGAGCAAAAGCTACAGAATGATTATTTTCTTGCAAAAAAAGCAGTCGATACATCACAGGCTATTTTGTTACAGAAGTTGCTGACATCTCCAATTTGGTTACTGGGGGTCACTGAAAGTCGTCTCGAGCGAGTAGACTTGCCTCTAGACTTAAATTTTTTTGGTGCTGAGTTTACTTTTGAAGGAGTGCAAGTGACATTACAGGATCAGTCAGGGCTTTTGTCACTGATCCCAACAGATAGAAAGTCTTTACGGCGAGTATTACTGTCTAACGGCATTTCAGAGAAGGATACCAACATCGCTGTTGATAGTATATTGGATTGGATGGATAAAGATGATTTTCAGCGTCTAAATGGTGCTGAAGCTATGGATTACAATGTGACGGGCTTTCCACGGAATGACCATATACAACATATATCTGAACTGAGAAATATTAAAGGCGTTTCTGGTCAAGTGTTTGAAATTATCAAGGATAATGCTGCACTTTTTGGTGCGGGAACACCCATAACTAAATATGCTCCCAGCCATCTATTAGCTAGCTTATACGGCGTAGAGCGGAAAAAGGTTGGGGAAGATAGTGAGCTTAATGTGAAAAAAAGTGTATCTAATGAGGAAGATGCATACCCGAGCAGGCGATTGACGATGTCTTTGTCTGCAAAGGTTGGTCATAGTCAATACAATAGACATTTTACCATAGTGAGAGGGATGGCCACCGCAAGGCCGTTTTTTATAGCGGAGTATCAAGTTGGAAATTAAGTTTAATATGAAATTTGGTGTGCTGGGAAGGTTTGTTTCACCATTCTATTACTCCTCAGAGTTACTCGCTTTTACTGATAGTAAAGAAACACTACCTGTAGATAGTGTGACAGGTCGAGTCCCATTAGTTATAGTTGCTAGGCATCACTACCTAGAAAGTACACAATGCTATCCAATTAAGAACCTTTATCATTTATACAAGGTAATCAAAGCAGAGGTGGCTAAAGCCTCTTTAATCCAACAAAAACTATTTTGGTCTATTACAGGTAAAAATGAGTCAGGTTACGTAGTGACTTATTGGCAGATCGCATGTGCTCTTACTGATAGATTTGATAAATGTACATTTGTAGTACCTGAAAGTTACTTGTTGGCTTTGTATGCTCGTTCGTCTGGACATCGCATATTAGCAACAGAAAGTGATGTGCTTTTTTTTCTAGGAGATGAAGGAAAGCAGTTCAGTACATTTAAAAGCCCTCTCGTACCAACGGTTGAACGGTTTTTGGAGCTATCAGGGGTGGTTGAACCGGAGCCAGTGCATATGCTTTCTAATGAAGAGTATTTGCGTGTAATCAGTTGTGAGTTAGACAATCTGTCTTTATACCAATTGATCGGACTATATAATCCAAAGCAAGAGAAGCTATCACAAATTAACTGGCTTAATCTGAAGTGGCCGGCCACTGTTTTTTGTTCTAGTTTGGCTTTATACGCATCTTTTGTTAGCTTCTATCAAGAATATCAATTGGGGGTGGTACAAAGTGAAATTTCGACGAAACAAGAATTGATCAGTGAAATATCCATGATTGAGTTAAAGGTTAAGGAGATTGAAAGTAGCAATCAATACTACAATCGCTTGAATGATAACTACCCAGGAGCCATTTTGTTTTATCAGTTATTGCATCCTGCTTTGATGGAGACAGAGACGCGATTAACTAACTTCCGGCTTAATGGGAATGTGGCAAAGATATATGGATTGGCACCATCAGCAACAAAAGTGCTTGAAATGCTAGTTAATATTGAAGAGTTTAGCAGTGTTAAACTCGATGGCACGGTGACAACGGCTCGCTCTGGCAATGAGCGATTTGTTATCGAATTAGTGTTGAAAAATGAGGCGGTATTAACTTCGGGAGTTAGAGAATGAATGAGCGCAATATCGTAGGCGTTATAGCAATATCTGTGTTGCTATTAGTAAAGGTATTTGTGCTGCCTTGGTTAGCTGATGTTGAATTACAGAAACAGCAGATTGAGCAAAACCTGTTCATGGTGGAGAAGCTCTCCAACCTGGAAGATAGAGAACTAGATATAAAGCAATCGTTTGATTTATTGAGTGAAAATAGAAAAACCTTGTTATCACGGTCTTTTCAAGGAAGTAATCCATCACTAATATCTTCCGATATTCTTAGTTTAATAAAGAAGTTAGCGAATGACGCTGATGTCAAACTATTAAACCAACGATTAGGGGAGTTTCAATCCGGTACGATAAATATTTTGCCGTTGAAAATCTACATCGAAGGTGACGTTGAAGGTATCTCTACGTTTTTTAATAGCATTGAAAACCATAAAAAAAAGTTTTTTGTTGAAGACACTGTACTTGCTAAGCCTAATAGAGCAGGAAGTAAGCTTAAAGCTAATATGCAATTGTTAGTAATGGTGGTGAAAAATGATAAATAGAGTAGCATCGGCAATTGCATTTTCTTTTGTATTGGCTCTGTTGCATTTTTACTTCTATGTTAATGCTACTATTCCAGAAAAAAATAACGAGAACTCGGCTGTGAAGGTTATTACTCTAGACTCGAATGAAGACGTTCACTTATCTGCAAAATTATTGGCGGATCTTTATGGAATAAAATATGAGCCAAAAGAAGTAATTCCAGAAGATGATAATGAGTCTGCGCCAGCTATCATATATTTAGACCAAGCTAAAGTGTTTGTTAGAACCATTTCTAGTATCAATGGTATCTATTTGGCATTGCTCGTTTATGATACAGATACAGGTAGTGAGCGTGCAACGCTTCGGGTTGGAGACAAGGTGTTGGGTTATACACTAATAGATATTTCAGCGACATCGCTTTCGTTTACAGATGGTTCGAAAGAACTGCATTTTAATATTTTTAAGAACAAATAAGGCATAAGGGCACCTATTTTGAAACAGTTTCAACGAACACTTATATGCGCTTCGCTTATGGCTACGTTAGCTGGTTGTGCGTCTACCGATAAGCAGTCCTTTCCTATTGACTCTTCCGATCAAAGTTTCTCTGTAAACAAATCCATTCTTGCTCAAGAAAAAGAGAAAGAGCTGAGTCCAGAGGTTGGAAGCGCAGTAGAGCAGGCGCAAAAAGAATTTGAAAGCAAGCAACTTCCAAGCTTACCTTCGTTAGTTGATATAGATATTCCAGCACCGAATGAAGTACCTAAGTTTGCTAGCGAGTCTAAAATTACGGTATCGGTTGATGAAATTGGTATTGTTGACTTCATTCATCACGTTTATGGAGATCTATTGAGCTTAGATTATGTCTTGTCTCCGGAAGTAGAAAAAAATCGTGAAAAGGTGATTCTTAACTTGCAACAACCTGTAACAAGAACAGAACTGTTTACATTGGCTTCGAATCTGTTATCTGAACGGAAAATTCAAGTTTCGAGTAAAGACAATATTATATTTTTCTCAAAAAAAGATAGTAGTACGAAAGCGAATACCGCAATTGGCATTGGTAGTGAAGAGTCTGACATTCCCAACGTTCAAGGCAAAATTATTCAGCTTATCCCATACGTTTATAACTCTAGTGGCGGTATAAGTCGTATTGTAACAAAATTATCTGATGCCTCAGTTTATGCATATGATGATCAAAAACTAATGGTAGTTGAAGGGGTAAGAGATGAAGTAATCCGTGTGCAACGATTAGTTCAGATGCTTGATGTTCCGGCTATTAAGGGACGCGATATTCGTATGCTCAATATATCTTATGTGTCGGTAGATGATATTATAAAAAACATTAGCTCCTTGTTGAAAGAGGAAGGGCTGCGCGTAGGATCAAGCGGTGATACTGCTTTAGTCCCTATCGAAAGTCAAAATGCTATTGTTGTTTACTCTTCAAATCGAACGATTGGTGAGAGGGTTGTCGACTGGGCAGAAAAGCTAGATAAACCAGCAACTGGTGATAAACCGTCGTTTTATATATTTAGGCCTAAATACTCTAAGGCAGTTGATATAAATGAAGCACTATCATCTTTTTTTGGTGGGGGCTCTAAAGACGGCGGAGTAGTAATAAAAGACTCCAAGTCTTTTGGAAATGTAAAAATTAGTGTAGATAAGGTTCAGAACTCTCTATTAATTAATGCAACTTCATCAGAATATAAGAATTTACTGTCGTTGCTCAAAAAGCTCGACCAATTACCTGGACAAGTCGCGCTAGATGTAACTATTGCTGAAGTAGATTTAAGTGATGACTTTAAGGCGGGTATTACAAGCCTTGTAGTTGATAGTGCTAAAGACAACGGTAAAAGCGGTAAAATAAACATGACGCCATTTAGTGGCCGGGTAGGTATTGAGGCTATTGTTGGGGCCGCAACAATAAATATGGAAATGCTAGAAGAGAAGAAGGATGTAAAAGTACTCTCTCGTCCCTATATTGTTGTGCAAGATGGCCAGTCGGCTTCGATTAACTCTGGAAAACAAGTGCCAGTTCAGGTAGGTCAAACCGTATCAGATGGTGGCAATAAAACCACAGAGGTTCAATATCGTAATACGGGTATACACCTTTCTGTGACACCTACAATTAACTCTGACGGTATTATTGCACTTCAAGTGGCTCAGTCAGTAAGTAATACTGAGAAAGGCCCCGCTACGCTTAACCCCATTATCACTAACCGTTCAGTGACGACACAGGTGATGGTTGGGGATGGTAAGACGGCTATTCTTGGTGGCTTAGTGCAGGAGGATAAAAGTAAAGGGCATAACGGTGTGCCAATTTTAAAGGATATTCCTTTAATAGGTGGATTATTTTCTGGACATACAGATTCGTTTTCTCGTTCTGAATTGGTAATACTTATTACCCCTAGGATATTACGAAGTACAACTGATCTTGATGAGTTTTCAAACTCAGTTGAAAAAGTATTTAGTTTTCCGATCGAGATTAAAGAGTAGTCATTTATATTATTGATATGAGCGAGCATTCACCGTTGAGTAGTGCTCGCTTTTATATAAGGGGGGGCTGTGTTCTCTAAAGGTAATGCGAGTATTAGAAGTGTTAATTTGATTACATGGCTTTTGGCATTAATGATGCTATTAGCCGGTTGTTTCTATATGTTAAACACTGGCGAGTCAGGGCGTTCAATGCCTTTTAATGTTGCAACATTGGTTGGAGCAAGTGTCGTTGTTTTTGGAGCATGTATTCTTTCTTTTAAACGTATGTCTGTCACGTATGGAAAGATGTTTACTCCTATATTATGTATTGTGATGGTTTTACTCTTGCCATTATTGTATTTTAAGTCTGATATTATTGCTTTTTTACCTCGTATTTTGATGATTGCTTTCGCACTATTGTTTTTCTTTGCTACTTATCAATACAAGCTAAAAACAAATGAGATACTGTTTGTCATATTGTTGGCTACACTTCTGCAAGCCGTTTGGGGAGCTATACAGTCGCCATTAGGTGCAAATCAGGTGTTTGGTATATTTCAACAAAAAAATGTACTAGGTTCTTTTTTAGCCACAGGGTTTGCTATTAGTATATGGCTAGCTACTTTTGAGAGAAAGAGTAACATAATTAGATGCGTTGCATGTATGTCATCTTTATTGTTGGTGTTTGTTATTTATAGTACCGCTTCTCGAACAGGATTTTTAGGTGCCACTATAGTTTTTGTTCTATTTCTCCCTGCCCTAATTAATAATATAAAGACCAAGTCAGTACAGGTGTGGTTATCAGTATTTATTTTGTCGAGCGCTGTTGTTTTTGGCCGTGGTTATTTCAATACGATTTTTGATTCTTCTGCACAAAGTGCTGAAGTTCAACATCAGGAACAGATTTCCCCACCAGTACTTAATAGGGGGCTGTTTGAAAAGAGTGGCCGTGAGCATATATATCCCCAAGTGATTAAACTTGCTGCCGATAACTTCTGGACTGGTGTTGGATTTGAGAGGTTTATGTATGAATATGCTCATAAAACAGCATTATGGTATAAAAATGGTGACTTTGATTTTTATGGTAATCATAATCTTTCTCACCCGCACAGCGAGTTGTTGTATTGGTTTGTAGAAGGGGGGGTGCTATCTCTCTCTGCAATGCTATTCTTTATAGGCTACTTAGTTTATTGCATAAAGAAGGTCAGCTTAGGGAAGCGACTTGCCATGATGGCCCTATTGGTGCCGATAGCGTTACATATATTATTAGAATATCCAATTTATCATTCATATGTGCATTTGTTTGTGCTGATTGTGCTTATTCGTTTAATAGATGAGAATAGAGTGGACTCCGATAATAACCTAATAGGCCTTTCAAAAGTGGGCGGATTTAGTTTTGTTGGAGTAGGAGTTGTGTCAGTATTAGTTACCACAACAATGCTTGCTTCGGTTGTCTATGCGAATGCTAAATTGATTGACTATGTTGAAAACAAGAAAACTAATCCAGAAGAATTGATCTTTTTAAAAGAAAATCCAGTTTTGGGGTATAACTATAATCATATCTATCGTGAGAAATATATTGTCAACGCTATTAACTCTAAAAGTGAGTCTAGAGTGCGCCAGTATGTCAAATGGATTGAAGTAGAAAACCTGTCAACACCTAGAGTTTCAAATTATAGGTATCTATTGTTTGCTTATCTTGCTTTGGGTGAAAAAGAAAAAGCTGCAAAGGTGCAGAAAGAAGCAGACTTTCTATATCCTAAGTTTGGATTTGCAAAACGAAACTTTAGGGTTCCGCTTGTTGAGAAAGGTACGTAATAGTTAAAGCTGTAAGTAACATTATCTATTTAAATGAGCCACCACGTTAAGTGGTGGCTTCACTGAATAACAAAATAAAATACGTGACTTTTTCGGTGATATTAATTGAAAATGGTCAAATAATCTTAAAGTTGACTATTTTTAAGACCTTTAAGTGCTTCATCAATATGCAACTCAGTCAGAGCCCCTTTTAGGATGAAAAAGTCGGACATATATGTTTTGTGGTTTTTACCAAAAATGAAAGAAGGTGTGCTAGTTAGGCCTAAACCAAATGCATATTTATACGATGTATTTACTGCATCAAGAGTTTTACTATTGCTTAAGCATACTTCAAATGCTCTTTCATCTAAAGCTAGCTCTTTGGCTTTACTAAGATAGAAGTCATTACCAAGTGTTTTGCTTTCAAAAATACTTGTTTTATAAGGAGTGTAGGCTTCTTTGCTTTGCTCTTCTGCGCATCGTAAGGCAACTGCAGCGCCGGTTGCTTCTGGATGAAGTTGTTTCAATGGAAGCTCTTTAGCTACATAGAATACTTCACCTGTGTCAATATAGCGCTCTTTAAAGGCAGGAAATGTCTCCGTCTGAAACTTGGCACAGAATGGGCATTGTAGATCGGTGAATTCCATCATAACGTATGGTGCGTTAGGGTTGCCTAAAGTAATGCCGTCCATGTAAGGTAGGTATTTTGGCATTGTTGCGTTTGTCAGACCTAGCTGGGAAGAGATGAGTCTTTGGTTTAATTCTATTTCATTTAGTCGAGCATTCTGTTTGTAGTTGGTGTCCATTTGAGCACAACCAGCGAGTAAGGATACAGCAATAGCCAAAGTGATTTTCGTTTTCATAATGTCCTCAATAGTGATCGATTTACTTCAGTTTGAAGAGTAGTTTTATTCCTGAAGTGATTTTCCAAGCATGCCTTAGTACTAATAAATAGGTGCCAAAGCAAAGAATAAAGCCAGCTAGCATGATGTATTCAGGTACATTGAATAAGTCCCCTAAAATACCAATTGTAGATAGTGTTACAGCAGATAAACAAATGACAGCTAATGTTTGCGCTGAATTTAATCCAACACGCTGAAAAATGTGATGCAGATGTTCTCTGTCTGGCTTAAATGGTGAGTTGCCCCGTTTAATTCTGCGAATCATTACCGCAGTCATGTCCATAAGTGGTATTGCAATTAGCCAAAGTGCCGTCACAGGTCGTAAAGGAGGGTTGCTATCTTGTTGGCTGGCGAGTAGTAGTAGCCAAATGACTGTAAAACCAATAAGCATGCTGCCAGCATCGCCCATAAACACTTTTCTTGCTCGGCCAAATGCACCGAGGTTTAATAGAATATAGGGGGCGATGGCAACACATAATATAAGGCAAAAGAATGCAAGCGCTTGATTACCGCTAAGTAGAAATATGAAGCCTAAACTGGCAAAAGTTACCGTTGATAACCCGCCAAGTAACCCATCAATACCATCAACCATGTTGTAGGCATTGATCGCTCCAATCACGGCTAAAGTTGTAATGACATAGCCGAGAGAACCTAGGTGTAAGTCACCGACTGCTAGCATATCTCCTAGGTTTTCTAACACTAAATCTGCAAAATTCATCATGGCAATAGATAGTGCCGCTTGAACGAGAAAGCGGATTTTAAAGCTCACATCATACTTGTCATCTAATGCGCCTAAAATCGTGAGAAGTGATATACACGCCATGTAGGTAGGAGCGTGGGGTAGGCTTTCCGGCTTAAAATAAAGGTAATTAAGTATAACTAAACAGATTGAAATTCCTCCAATCAGAGGGATCACCCCACTGTGCTTCTTTCGGGCATTTGGTCGGTCTACAAGACCTATATTTTTGGCCACTTTTCGTAAGAAAAACAAGTATGTTAAAGAAGTAAAAAAAATTGTGAGGAGGTCAATCAGCACGATGCGATCCTTTGTTCACTATTCAGTTATCAAGTTTATGGGCAGAATAATACCTTCGTTGCGTTCAAAAGGAAATGTATAGCTATCTATAAGTGTTCGCACTTTTGGTTGTACGCCAAAGTGAACGGATTGACTCAGCGTTCATATTTTTCTGAATCATGGTATGATTCGCTGTCTACTTATAAAAGCATATTGAGAGTATGAGTGGGAATGTTAAAGCTTAATTTAAGGTTGGTTAGATGAAAGTTGCTATTGCTGGAACTGGTTACGTTGGTCTGTCGAATGCTGTGCTATTAGCTCAGCATAATCAGGTGGTTACTCTTGATGTTTTACCCGAGAAAGTCGAGCAGATTAATCAGCGACTTTCTCCTATCTCCGACAAGGAAATCGAGGTTTTTTTGGCATCGAAAGAGCTTGATTTATTGGCAACAACTGATAAGAAATTGGCCTATGAAGGGGCAGAGTACGTGATTGTGGCGACGCCAACAGATTACGATCCTGTTACAAATTTCTTTGATACCTCATCTGTTGAGGCAGTGATATCTGATGTTCTCGCTATCAACCCTGACGCTTGTATCGTCATTAAGTCAACGGTTCCGGTTGGTTTCACTAAAGCGCTATCTGAGCGGTTAGGAATCAACAATGTTATGTTTTCACCGGAATTTTTAAGAGAAGGTAAAGCCCTTTATGATAACCTTTATCCTTCACGAATTATTGTTGGAGAAGACTCCTCGCGTGCAAAACGCTTCGCTCAGTTGTTGGTTGAGGGAGCAGAAAAAAAGAATGTTGATGTCCTTTTTACTCACTCAACAGAAGCGGAAGCGATCAAGCTATTCTCGAATACCTATTTGGCAATGCGAGTAGCTTACTTCAATGAGTTAGATAGTTACGCTGAAACCCATGGTTTAGATAGCCGTCAGATCATCGGAGGTGTAGGCTTGGACCCTCGTATAGGCACTCACTATAATAACCCTTCATTTGGTTATGGGGGCTATTGCTTACCAAAGGATACCAAGCAATTGCGTGCTAACTATGAAAATGTCCCCAACAGCCTTATTAGTGCGATTGTCGATGCAAATACAACACGAAAAGATTTTGTTGCTGACAGTATTCTCAAAAGGAAACCCAAATGTGTGGGTATATACCGCTTAATTATGAAGTCAGGTTCGGATAACTTTCGGGCATCCTCCATTCAAGGGATAATGAAGCGCTTGAAGGCTAAAGGTGTTGAGGTGATCGTCTATGAGCCGGTCTTGAAAGAAGGGCACTTCTTTAATTCAAGAGTTGTCAATGATTTAGTTCAGTTCAAGTCATCTTGCGATGTCATTGTATCAAACCGTATGGTTGATGAAATTCAAGATGTTGAAGATAAAGTTTATACTCGCGATCTTTTTGGATCTGACTAAAGTGTAGGTAGTCGTATGAAGTATTTAGTTACTGGAGCTGCGGGTTTTATCGGTAGTGCTGTCGTTGATAAGCTGACTGGAAATGGCGAAGAAGTTGTCGGAGTAGATAATTTGAATGACTACTATGACGTAAATCTTAAACTCGCGCGTTTAGAGAGAATCAAACATGAGAATTTTCGTTTAGTCAAATTAGATATAGCAAACCGAGAAGCGGTAGAAGATCTTTTTAAAGTTGAGCAATTTGACAGGGTTATTCATTTAGCGGCACAAGCGGGAGTGCGTTACTCTATTGAAAATCCACATGCTTACGCAGACTCAAATTTAATTGGTCATTTAAATATTTTGGAAGGGTGCCGTCAAAATAAAGTCAGTCACTTTGTCTATGCGTCTTCTAGCTCTGTCTATGGGCTAAATGGAAAGACACCATTTTCAACGCAGGATACTGTTGACCACCCAGTATCTCTATATGCGGCAACAAAGAAGTCCAATGAGTTAATGGCTCATAGCTACTCTCATTTATACGGAATCCCAACAACTGGCCTTCGCTTCTTTACTGTGTATGGTTCTTGGGGACGTCCAGATATGGCACCTTTTATTTTCACTAAGAAAATATTAGATGGCGATATCATTGATATAAATAACAATGGTGATATGTGGCGAGACTTCACTCATATAGATGATATTGTTGAAGGTGTTGTCCGAATTTCAGATGTTATCCCTATTCACAATGACGCATGGACAGTAGAAACGGGCTCTCCTGCGACAAGTTCAGCGCCATACTCTGTGTATAACATAGGTCACGGTTCTCCAATCAACTTGATGGATTTTGTAGACGCGATTGAAGCTGAACTAGGTATTGAGGCAAAGAAGAACTTTCGAGAAATGCAGCCAGGTGATGTTTATCAAACGTATGCAAATACAGAGGATTTGTTTACCGCCACAAGCTATCAACCGAAAGTGTCGGTTAAAGAAGGTGTCACTGAATTTGTTGCTTGGTACCGAGATTTTTACTCTCAGTAATACAATACGTATTTGAAGTGGCATCTAATGTAGATGCCATTTTTGTCTCCGCTTTAAGTCATTTTCTAGAAGTGTTTCTGGTAGTCATCGTTTGGTTTGAATTGTGTGCTCTAGCAGTACATACGGTAGATTATTCGGGTAGATGTACCTACTAATGAAGGTGCGTTCATCTTTTGTATTTCTTTAGATCGCGCTATAATGCTGAGATCTTAGTAGTTTATAGTTGGCGTACTATTTGCTAGCCATTACAACTACGACAAAATTTGTTTATTCATGCCTTGGGGATGCGTTCAACCTCTGGGCGGTAGCGTGCCCAAAACACTACTTTAAAGTGTGATTAGGTAAAAAAAGCTGTAGTAATACAGCGATTTGGTTAAGGCTGTAGTAATGGGATACTCGTTAGAAAACTTAAAAATTGGAATTATTGGCCTAGGCTACGTTGGCCTTCCGCTTGCAGTAGAGTTTGGTAAGAAGTACGTGAGCATTGGTTTCGATATTAGCCAGCCTCGCGTGGAAGAGCTTGAAAGTGGTAATGACTCAACACTAGAGTGCTCTCCAGAAGAGTTGGCATCAGCTTCTAAACTTTGTTATACCTCAACGCTAGAAGATATTGCAGCCTGTAATTTCTATGTGGTGACAGTGCCTACGCCGATTGATGATAATAACGCGCCCGATTTAACTCCTTTGTGTAAAGCCTCTGAAGCTCTGGCGAAAGTGATATCTAAAGGTGATATTGTGGTGTTTGAATCTACGGTGTATCCCGGGGCGACGGAAGAAGTGTGCCTACCTATTATTGAAAAACAATCAGGCCTTGTGTTTAACCAAGACTTTTTTGCAGGTTATAGCCCTGAGCGTATTAACCCAGGTGATAAAGTTAACCGCTTAACCACCATTATGAAGATTACTTCTGGCTCTACGCCAGATATCACCGATTTTGTTGATACGGTTTATAGCTCAATCATCGATGCAGGTACCCATAAGGCTTCGTCGATTAAGGTGGCAGAAGCGGCAAAAGTGATTGAAAACACTCAGCGCGATCTGAACATCGC
>Ga0070725_10000852_pt1 | contig 18717 bp, 21 predicted proteins | sample tdDd002_FD_69781 | JGI IMG/M metagenome (GOLD analysis project Ga0070725, IMG submission 69781) | Marine sediment microbial communities from the Atlantic coast under amendment with organic carbon and nitrate - tdDd00.2 | ecosystem: Environmental > Aquatic > Marine > Coastal > Sediment | place... | reverse complement strand
TATTTACTTGGAGCTAATGAAACAAGTGCAAAGCCTACTATAAAAGAATTTAAGAAACTTATAAATTTAAAAAAGACAGATGAAATATCTGAAAGACTAAATTATCTAATATATAGTGAATCACTATATCATGAAATAGTCATAAAGAAGAAAAGAAGATATGATAATTTATTTTACATAAATAAAAAAGAAGAAGCCTTCTTACAAAACAGATATCAAGATTTACAAAACAAAGAGAGTTTAAGTAATGATGAAAAATTCATATTTGATAATATAGCAAGAAGAATTAAAGAAATAGAAGAAGTTAAGAATAGAGTAAGAAACTATGTTTCAGAAATAGTAGAGAATGATTATAGAATAGATAGAATAAAGAATATAATCAAAAAGATTTATACCAATTCTATAACAAAAAATGATTGGATAGAGAATAAAAATACTATATTAGAATTGTCTAGTGAAATGAGATTCTTAGATAAGGAAATAAAAAGATTGAAGCATGATATACTTGAAGAATATGATACATATTTTATATTAACAGAGTATATACAGAAACACAATTAAGGTAAAAATTGAGGAAACTCAAATTACATATAAACAAAAAAAATAAAAAACAAAAGGAGAGATTTAATATGAACAAAATGGAGATTATCGCAGTAATAGCTGCTGAAACAGGAATGAGCAAGAAGGCTGCTGGAGAGTACTTAAATACTTTAACAGACGTAGTAACAGAAGGACTAGTTAACGACGGAGTTGTAAAATTAGGATTCGTAACACTTAAAGCTGTAGATAGAGCTGAAAGACAAGGTAGAAACCCACAAACTGGAGAAGCTATCACAATCCCAGCTAAGAAAGCAGTAACAGCAAAATTCGGAAAAGTAATCAAAGACGCAGTAAACGCTTAATAAAAAATATGATTCCTCTAGACTTTGGTCTGGAGGCATTCTATAATAGAGAGGTGTAAACAAATGGCAACTATAGCAAACAAAATAAGCTTCAAGAATGCAGAAATCATCGTTGTTAGAGATGAAGATGATGTAATTGAGAAGATAGAAGTACATGAGTACTTAAAAGATGCTACTTTAGTATATGACTTAGTAGCTGAGATGGAAAAATTTGCAGGAAAAGATAATTTAAAAATATCTATTTCTGAAGATAAAGAAGCAACACCTGTAAGAGAAGGAATGTAATAAAAGTGGAAACCCCTTGCCAAATAGTAGGGAGTTAAAAAAGAGAGGCTAAGCGCCACACTCTACTTCGGTAGAATGAGTTAAAAGAGGTGATTCCTACCTTAAGTGGAGACTTTAATTTGAGATAGAGTTTAAATGCACTCTAAAGTATATGGTAGAGGATAGACCGAGGGTAACGGCTAGTATAAAAAATAGAATATTATCCATAGAATAATTAATTATAGAATGTAAACTTTTCTAAATAGAAGAGATGCATTTGTTTCAGAGTAGACGTACTCTGTAGGATAGCAATTGGGTTGTAGAGGTTCGAATCCTCGTATCCTATTATATAGAAGAAACACGATTCCAAACAAAATTAAAACAGAGGTGAAACTAAATGAATCTAAGCAGAAAGAAAGGAGAAAGCTTTGATGAATATTCTATGAGACTTATAAAAGTATATAAGGAATATGGATTAAGTCATAGCGATTGCTATAAACTTATGTTTGATGTGCAAATTTCAAACGATGAAGCAAGAAAAAGAATCTATTGCTTAAGAGATAGAGCAGAGATTGTTGAAAAAGAAGATATGACTCATGTTTCAAAGTCTCATAAAAAGAGATATGATGAGATAATTAGTGAATATGATTATCAAAAAAGAGCTACTCAATTACATCTTAATAAAATAAGAAAAGTAAAAAGAGATTTAGTTCCTGTAAGAGTTGTAGCAGAAGAAATAAAAGATTATCTAGAGGAAAACGAATTAACAATAGAAATCCCAAGATTCGCTCCTGTGAAAAAAGATAGAACAAATAATGTTGGTATCTTAAATATATCAGACTGGCATATTGGGTATGAAATTGAGAATTGTAGAGGTAATAAATTTAATTATGAGATTGCTAAACAAAGGGTTAGAAAGCTTGTAGAAGAATCTATTATTGAACTTAAAGAAAAAGATGTTAGCCTATTATACGTTATAAACACTGGAGATACAATAGAACATACATACATGAGAAAGAATCAAAGAGATAGCGTTGAGTTTGGTTTATCTAAGCAGATAAATAAATCGGCAGAATTAATATTTGAAATGCTTGTTGCATTAAGTGAGTATTTTTATGTTGATTATAGAAGTGTTGCTGGTAACCATGATAGAATGAATGGAGACAAGAAAGCAGAAATGAAAGGAGATAATGCAAACAATTCTATAGATGATTTACTATGTACGTTTGTTGAATTATCTAAAGCTAATAATATAGAAATAAATGAATTAGATGAACAAAAAGAAGAGATTGTTTTTGAAACATGTGGATTTAATATAAAGGCTATTCATGGAGATGGAAAAACAAATGATGGTTCTAAATTAATGAAACAGGAAATGTCAATGGATGATGAGATATATGACATTATAATAAAAGGACATTTACATAACTTCAGTATAGTATCGGAGAATAACGGAAGATATATATTCTCAACAGGATGCTTAAGTGGATACAATGATTATTCTACTAATTTTGGATGTAAAACAAATGCATCACAAACATTGTTAGTATTAGGTAGCAATAAAGAAATAAAAACAATTAAAGATATACAATTACAATAAAATGCTTTCGAGCATTTTTTTTAAGCGAAATTATCAGAATATTCTGAAAACGGAGGTGTAAACATGGCTGCTAAAAAGAAAGTTGTGGAAGAAAAAGAAAAAAAGATGTGTACTTCATGTGGAAAAAACTTAGTTGTTAACGGAAGTGTTGGAAATTTTTATATAAGTAATTCAAGTGTATATAAACATGATAGAAAAATGCCAATATGTAAGAAATGTGTTTGCACAATATTCGAAGAATATTTAATAGAAACAAGAGATGATAAAAAAGCAGTATTCCAAATGTGCAGATTATTAGATACGGTATTCTTAGAAGAATTAGTAGAATCAGCTGCAAAAGAAGCAAAAAAAATAAATTCAAATGTTATGAAAACATATATGAAAACTGTTAATTCACTTTCTCAATATAGAGGAATGACTTTCAAAGATAGTAAATATTTAGATGAAAATGAAATGGCTAGGGACTATATTCCAGCTAGTGAAAGTGTAACTCCTCAACTTGTAGAGAAATGGGGAATGGAATATACAAATGAGCAAATAGCTTTCCTAGAAAAGACTTATAATGAGTTTATGAATGAGAAAACTGTTAGTTATGATACTTCAACACATTATGTTAAATTGGCTTGTATCTGGTACTTAAGGTCTTTAGAGGCTGGAAGTAAAGGTAAAAGCACAAAAGATTCTAAAGATTATACAGATATGTTCTCTAAGATGATGAAAGAAGCTGAATTAGCTCCATCAATATTAGCAAAAAAAGCTAACGCAAAATCAATAGGAAATATTTCTGAATTTGCTAAGATGGTAGAAGAAACAGTTAATATAATAGATTTAAGAGATATATTGCCAGAATACTTTGAACAACCACAAGATAATGTGGATAGAGTAATGTGGTTTGTTATTAATTATATGGAAAAAACCTTAGGAAGACCATTATCTACTTATGAACAAGTATACGAATTCTATGAAGTACTTGCTCAAGAAAAAGATAGCTTTAAAAATAATAAAGCAAGTGGAATGGATGATAAAGACCTTTATAGTCTAGAAGATACAGACTACAAAGATGAAGAAGAGGAGAATATGCCTGAATCTAACATAGATGAGGAAGGTGATTTAAATGACATCCTCAGTGAATAGAGTTTATACAACAAAGTTAACAAAAGAAGATTTAGATGATAGTAAATATTTAGGAATTTATGACCACGAAGAATGGATGGAAGGAAAGCCTAAGCATGAAATAATAAAAATATTAAAATGGAGATATATTATAGCAATATTTAGATGGTGCCCAGATTTAATGTTTGATATATTAAAACCACAAACTGGTGGAATTAATTTAAACATGTATCAAAGAGTTTTGATGAGAGCATTAGCAAGATTTCAAAATGTTTACGTTGTACTCCCTAGAGGGGCAGCAAAAACGTATTGTAACGTATTAATGTCTTGTCATGAAGCAATTGTATACCCTACTCTTAGAAACAGCGTTACAGCTGAATCCTTGAAGCAAGCGGCTACAATATTAAAAGATAAGTGGTCAGATGTAACAACACATTTCCCTGCTTTGAAAAATGAAATAATTGATACAGTTTTTAGAGGAGACCAGGGAGAACTATATTGGAAGAATGGCTCTATAACAGATGTACTTGCTAACTCACATAGAACAAAAGGTCTAAGAAGACATAGACTAAGAATGGAGGAGGCAGCTCGTTTAGATGACGATTTATTCCAAGATGCTCTTGAGCCAGTAGCAAATATGCCAAGACTGGTTATTAGAGATGGAGAATCAGACCCAAAAGAATTAAATGGTTCTATACATTTCTTTACAACATCTACTTATAGAGGTTGTGATGAACATAGAAGAAATGAGAGAATGATAAGTGAAATGACACAGAGAAAAGGTTCTTTTGTATTTGGAGCGGATTGGAGAATGCCAGTTCACTTTGGAATGCAAAATTTAAATGTAATAAAGAAAGCCAAAGCTGGTAATAACCCTATTAACTTTGCAATGAACTACGGTTCAGAGTGGGTTGGGGCATCAGAAGGTGCTTTATTAAATATGCAATTATTAATAAATTCAAGAAGAAAAGAGATTATAGGTAAGAATAAAAAGAAAGAACGTAAGTTTGTAATACCATGTGCGACATTGAAACCTAGAAAAGGTGTAGAATATGTATTTGGAGTAGATATAGCGAAATCAAAAAAAGATAATTACAATAAAACTATAGTTACAGTAATAGGATTTACTAGAGACAAGTATGGTAAGGTTGAAGAAATGTGGATAGAAGCTATGGGAAACCCTCCGAATGGACAAACGTTCGAATCTCAAAGTTTATTTGTTAAACAATGGGCAGATATATTTAAACCAACAGCGGTTGTTATAGATGCACAGTCATATGGACAAGGATTTTTAGAGGCTTGTACAAAGCCAACATTAAATCCATTAACAGGTAGGAATACTGAAAAATGGTGTTCATTTGATTCATGGGATGGTAAGCCAGAATATGGTAGAGACGTAGTTCAAGGTGGAAAGCCTATAATGTTTGAATTAAAATCAAATGGTACTTTGGAAACAAGTATAATAATGAATTTTCAAGGATTATTTAGTCAAGGTAAAGTTAAATTATTATGTCCACATAAGGATATAATTTATACAAGTGAAGCCAATGAAAATCTAAGATATAGAGCCGAAATAGAAAAGGCTCATATACATGTAGATGAATTTATAAATGAGGTTTCAAACCTAAAAGTAGTACAAAATGAGAAAAATAAATCTAGATTATCTATTGAAAGAATTAGTAGAAATACTGATAAGGATAGATATTCAGCTACGGCATATGCATTATATTATATAAAAACATATGAGGATATAGAGAAAATGGAAGATGACCCAGATGACGATTATGTTTATTATTAAAATATATAGCTCATTTGATGATTACTTTTAAATAAAATAAAAGGTGGTGAAATTATGGGCGATTTAAGTAAGGAAGAAGTAAAAGAATTAAAGGACGGGAGATTTTCAGAAACTCCAGACTTTTCAGCAGCATTTAGAACTGAGATTTTTCAAGATGGAATTGTAAGAGAAGTTAGTGAAAAAGATTTATTAAGATATCTAAACAATCCACAAGAAAATAATGAAGCACTTGGTAAAGTATCAGAATATTACTACAATTCAAATGGAGAAATATTTCAATTATACGATTTAACTAGAATATTAGCATCATTAAAGTATACATTGACATCTTTCAAAAAAGGAAAGAAAAGTGATGATATAGAAGCTATTTGTTCAAAACATTTAAGAAGAGTTAACCATAAGCAATTAACTAGAGATATAATAAGTCAAGAAATTAGTAAGGGAACTATAACAGGAATATGGGTAGGAACAGAAAATCCTTATTTAATTATTTTTGATGATTTAGATTACTTCTTTCCAGGATTCAGAACAAATGGAGAATGGACAGTAATAGTAGATTTATCTTATTATGATAAATTCTTAGAAGATGATGTTAGAAAACAACAAATTGGATTACTTTCACCATACATAAAATATAAAGATTATAAAAAATATAAAAATGATACTAGTAATGTTTTAAAAAGATATAAAGTTTTACCTCAAGAAAGAACAATATGTTTAAGAACACATGCTTTAAAGAGAAACCAAAAATATGGATTACCATGGGCAACTCAGGCTATGTTTGATATATTACATAAGAAAAAACTTAAAGATTTAGAAAAAGTAGTAGCAAATAAAATAATAAAATCTATAGCAATATTGACATTAGGAAATAAAGAATTCAATGATGCTGAATTAGGAACAAAGAAGAAGAAAAAAGCATATAATGGTGTTAAAACAGCATTAAAGAAAAACAATGAAGAAGGAGTATCAGTAGTGGCATTGCCACATTGGGCTAAATTGGAATTCCCAGAGTTAAAATCTGAGGCATTAAATCCAAATAAATTTGATAAAATAGACCAAGATATTTCTAGTAGTACAGGTATTAATAGACAATTGCTTGTTGGTGGTGGAAACGAAAGTGGAAACGAGATGAGCTTAGTTTTATTATATAGAAAGATTGGAGAATTATTAGAGCAAATAGAATTTGAAGTTTATCAAAAACTTATTAATTTAGTTGTTCCTAAAGATGAGAAGGATAATATTATACTTGAGTATGATAAAGATGTTCCATTATCTAATAAGGAAAAACTTGAAGGAGCACTTAAGTTGGCAGATAAAGGATTTTCTATTAAAGAAGTTGCTAGTAGAATTTCTAATCAATCGTTTGATGAGTTTATTGCTCAAACTATGTATGAGACAGAAGTTCTGGATTTACAGAATAAAGTTAAACCATATCAAACTTCTCACACATTATCCAGTGTTGCAGCAGCAAAAACAGATGAAACTGATGGAGCTACTAATACTGATAATAATAAAGAAACAGATACAAATGAAGCTTAGGGGGTGAAAAAGTGAAGCAAGAAAAGAAAAAAACTCAAGTAGACTTGAAAATATTTTCTTTAACTGATAGTGAAAAAGACCCTACTGTCAAAGAAATAGAATTTATACTGCATGATTTTGAAGAAAGTTTAAATAAAACTATAATTTCAGAAGAAACAGCGGAAAAGGTTTTGTTTTCTTTAGCTCATAAGCCTATCGTTTGTAAGTATTATCCTGAATCAGAATCAGGTAAAGGAGACGATGCTCTTGGAGGGCATGAGGCATATATTGGTAAAGATAGAGATAATAATAATATAGTACTAACAAACACTGTAACAGTAGGTGTATTTACTGAACCTGCTTACATCGAAGAGATAGAAGTAGATGGAGTTAAAAAGAAGGTTGTAAAAGGTAAGGGTATATTGCATAAGTCAAGATATCCAAACATAGTAGATATGTTAGAAGATTGGTATTCTGATGACTCACTAGATGGAATTTTTTCATCTATGGAGATTCTATATGATGAATATCACGTAAAAGATGGTGTTGAGGAAATTTTAAATTATCTTTATGATGGTCATTGTATTCTTAATTCTAAGGAAACTGTAGACCATAATATAGTGCCGCCAGCATATCCAGTTTCTCAAATAACTAAATTTGAAAAAATGGTTGCACAGGCGATTACTCAGGAAAAGGAGGTATACAACATGGAAAAAGAAATGAAGAAAAAAGTATTGGAAATGTCTTATTCAGATATTCAATGGGCTTTAGACAGCGAAGTTGCTAAAGAGATTGAAGATAAAGATACTTGGACTTGGATTCAAGATGTATATGATGATAGATTTGTTGTTAGTATCAATGGTGTTAAGTATGAAATGACTTATACTAAAGATGAGGACGACAATTTCACTATAGATTTCGAAAACAAAGTTGAAGTTATTGAAAAATCTGAATGGGTTAAAGTTCAAAATTCTCAAGGTGAATTAATCAAAGATTTAGAAGCTAAAGTTGCTAAATTCGAAGAAGAAGCATCTAAAGAGGAAGAAGTGCCTGCTGAAGGGGCTGTTGAAGGTGAAGGAAACGAAGCTGGAGAAGCAAATGAGGCTGAAGAAAGTACAGAAGGTTCAGAAGAAGACGCAGTAGTTAAAGAAGAAGCAAATGAGGGGCTAGAAGGTAAATACCAAGAAGCTACAGAAAAAGTAATTGCTTTAAAAGAACAACTAGAAGCTAAAACAGAAGAATTAGAAGGTATTAAAGAATTTAAGGAGCTTTATGAGAAAGAAGTTTTCGAAAAAGCTTTAGCTGAAAAGCAAGAATACTACAAGGAGAAATTCGAAGCTGTAGGACTTGAAGATGAGTTCGAAGGAGAAGAAGTTCAAAAGTTAGTATCAGAAGCTGTAAATAGCAGTGAAGCTAAAATATCATTAAATGAAATGTTAGTAGAAGCTGTAACAGTTGCTAAAGAAGATGAAGTTGAAAAAGCAAATTCTGAAAGCAATAAAGAAATGATAAAAGAATTAAATTCTAAACAAGATAACCTACTTCCAAAAAGTGTAAAAACTTTTAGTGAAAGATATGGATATCAAGAATAAAGATAATATAAGGAGGAATTAATTATGGCAACAAGACAATTAGACGTGTTAAACACAAAAGGAACACATGCTGTAGGAAACATCAACAGCAAGCAAGTAAAAACTCTTGCTAATGGAGCAAAATGTAAGGAAGCAATTGACAACTTTACAATCGTTGAATTATTAGTAGAAGATGGGGAAAGAAAGTGTCAACAATTAACTGTAAAAACTAATAAAGGATACTTAATCGCATCTGTAGAAATGAGAACAATGGGTGAGGAATTAGTAGATTTCTATAACGGAGAAAATGAAATGGCTAGAGTAGTTGTTTTTGAACCTGGATACACTAGATTCGATGTTTCAGCATTCACAAAAAATGCAGGATTAACAGAAGTTGTTGTGGGGAACGTAGCTCACTTTGATGTAGCTACTAAAAAGTTCATCATCTCAGAAGTAGGTTCAGAGCATGCAGATTATGGTACATCAGCTAACCAATTCTTAGTTGTAGCAAGTGAAGAAGACCTAGATTATACTTTAGGTGCACCACTAGTAAGATTAGAAGTAATTAAGTAATAAATAAAATAAAAAATAAATACTGAAATAAAAGGTATAGAGGAGGAATATATTATGGCAACATTCGGAAACGAGAAAGAAGTTAAAGCTCTATTTTCAAGAGTTTACGATAACAAGATGGTTTGTAACGAAGAGCAAAATGATGAAAAAGACTTAGTAGAATTAATGACAAAAGTTTTTGGAGAAGGGGAAATGAGCCTAGACCCAAGTGCTTTACATCAATTTAACAACCTATTAATTAAAAAGGCTGACGAAATAGCTCAACCAAGAATAACTGATATTGTAGGACTTTTATCTTCTACAAAAACAGTTAAAAGAGGTGACACTACTAAATACACAATTGATACAAAATTAAAAGCTAAATTAGCTTGGACAGCAATGGGTTCAGGAGTAGATTATGTAAGAGTTGAAGGACAAAAGAGTTATACTCCTAGTGCTAAAACATTCTCAACTGGTTTCTACTATGAAATATTAGACCCATCACAAGATGCTATTGGTAACTTCAAGAAGTTAGTTAATAACATTGCTGATGCAAAAATTAAATTAATCATGGATAAAATTACTGAAGTTATAGCTGCTGCTATTGTAAGTAATGTAATCCCTGCAAAAAACAGAGCTGTAGGTACTAACCTTACTATCGCTCAATATAATGGTGTAGCTTCAGTTTTAGCTAGATTCGGAGGAAGACCAATCTTCATCGCTGATACATTACTAGTTGACCACTTTGTAGAGAAGGTTGTAGGAGATACTCACATGAGTGCTCTATTAACAGACGGAATCAAGTCTGAGTACTTAGAAAGTTTAGCACCAACAAGAATCGGTAGAACAGTTGCAGTTAACTTAGTTAACCCATACACTAACGATACAAACAGTGCAGTAGAATTAGACGTAACAGTTGGATATATGTTACCAGGAATCAAGAACAAGCCATTCCTAACGACTATATTCGGTGGAATGAGACAATACACTGATTTTGATAGCGAAACTGAGCAAATCAAAATGAAAATCTCTCAAGATATGGACGTAACATTAATCCACGGAAACATGTTAGGATATATCGCAGACGATTCAATAGTACTTTAATAAATAATTAATAAAGGAGAGTTATCTCTCCTTTATTTAAAATTAAAATAAACGGAGGAAAATATAATGGAAAACAAAACAATAAAGTTAAAGAGAAATAGAGCAGGAGCTTATACAGTAAATTTCGATAACAATGGAAGTTTAAAAGCTTATACTTGGCATGGAGAAGGGGTTATTAAAGAAGTTCCTATGGAAGTAGTAGAGTATATAAACACAGTTTCAACTTGTTTTAAGAAAGGAGCTTTAGTAATTGTAGAAGATACAGAAGAGGCTAAGCAAGTTAAAGGAAACGTTGTTAGTGATGACGATAATTTAGAAAATAATTCTCATACAAGAGAAGAAATTGAAAAGAAATTAAAAAGTGGAAACACAGCTCAACTTAAAAAATGGTTAGAGAAAATTACTGAAAAAAGAGAGCAAGCATTTGTTCTTGATGTTGCAGTAGCTATGAAATTAGATAGTTCAGCTAAGAGAAAAGCTATCGCAGAATGGTTAGGAGCAAAAGAAGAAGCTTTATTTATAAATATTGATTAATAATATGAGAGGTGAAATGCATGGCAACTACTTATGAGGATATTTACCAAAAATTTCTATCAATAGGATTTTATAATAATGCATTTCTACCATCTACAGACCCTAAAATATATGAGTTCATAAGAGCAGGATTAAATCACTTTAATGTGAGAATGATAGCAGAAGATGAGGCATGGGAAGAAATCATAGGGGATGATAACACTGAATCAGTGAATAGAGATTTAACTGACAATGAGATTTTAATAATAGCACATTACTTATTACTTTCTTACTACGAACAAGCATTGACTTATACAGCAACTGTTTTAATACCATTTTCAAAAGAAATCGGGACTAAAAATGTTGGTAATCAATTAGTTAGTATGAGAGATTTAATTGCTAATCAGAGAAAAATCATTGCACAATTAATATTCAACTCACTAGAAACAGAGATTATGTAGGAGGTGGAATATGAAAGATTATACTGGATATTTTCCAACTCTGAAAGAGAAACTTCTACATGATGGAAAAACCGTATTTAACAATCAATTAGAAGGGTTTGAAGGATTTGAAATTAATATTAATAATGATACTGATACTGAAACAGAAGAATTAATTCTGACAGATGCATTAATAATGAATAGCACAAATCCATTAAATGAATATAAAGAAGATAGAAAAATACGAGTTTGGAAAGACGTTTCTTTGAAAAGAGGAGATAAAATTAATATTATTTCTGATAATATTAAGTATTTAGTTATAAGTAAAATCGACAACGATGGACTTACTAAATTTGGTAAAATCAGAGAAATAAATTATGAATTAAAATGGAAAAATGACAAAGGTTTAGAATATACGGAAGAAGCAGTTATTCATGATATAAGAGATTTAAATGTTGACTATGGAAATGGGAAACATGTAGATTTAACAAGTGATTCTAGAATCATATATATTCAAGATAATGAGAATTCTTCTAATATAGAATTAAATCAAAGGTTTATTATAGATAAAAAAGCATTTAAAGTTACAGATATAAACACTGTAAATTTGAAAGGATTAATCGTTTTAAATTTGGAGGCTGAGGGATTAGAAGTGAATGATAATGTAGTAGACGATATTGCAGATGATATTACTCATGTATATGAAATTCAAGTGCCAGACACAATAGAATTGCAAAATGGGAACACTTTACAGTTGAATCCAGTTGTGTATAAAGATGGAGACATCGAAGTTGCAGAATTAACATATTTATCAGGAGATGAATTAATTGCTACAATTTCTAATGAAGGTTTAATAACTGGAGTTGCAATTGGAGCTACAACTATTACAGTTGGACTTAAGGATTCTGATATAACAAAAGTTATAACATTAAATGTTGTTGCAACTGCTAGTGATAATATTACGGTTGAGATAACAGGAGATAAAAATGTTAAGAAGGGAATCTTAGAAAACTACACTATTAAGAAATATAATAATGGAGTTGAAATACCTCAAACATATAGAATGGTGATACTAGATGGAGAGGATTTAATAGAATTCACTGAAGTAGATGGTAATACATTTACTATAAAAGGAATAAACACAGGAGATGTTAGAATTGAATTTACCGATGAGGCAACTTCAGACTTAACATTTGCAGATATAAAAATAACAGATTTATGGTAGGAGGTATGATTTATGAAAAAAGGAATTTATGAAAGAGAAGCTGATAATTTACTTGCTGTAATCACTAAATTACTAGAATCAGAAGTCTTATCACAATGTCTGGTTAATTTAGATGAGAATCCATTAGGAACTCCCGTTGAAGTTCCAGATACAAGTCTTTTATTTAATAAAATATATCCGCTTCCAAAAGTTCCCGCTCTTAGTGAGAATAAGGGAGCCTATGTAACAGTAAATTTCGTTGATACAGAACCATATAAAAGCAATTCTGAATATGTTAAACAGCTACTAGTTGTTGATATAATTGTTCATATAGATTTATGGAAGATTAAGGGTTCATTAAGACCATCATTAATGGCAGATGCTATAATTGATATATTATCTGAAAAGATAATTATTAATGGAGCAAGCGTCGGAATGAGTGGAATTGATAACTTTAAATCTAAAATAAAATATTATGAACCTGATTATTTCGGTAGAAGTCTAGTATTCAGAGTAGATGATATTAAATAATGAATTTAGAACTATTAAAATCTAAAATGCTCAGAGGAAATAGCATTATAATACCAAATGTCGGAACGCTTAAGGCGTATAGTATTGGAGAAATTATTGATTATGGAGATAGTCAATACTTTGTTGATATATTTAAAGTGATATTTAATCTTTCAGATATAAAAGACCAAGAATTTATTGAAAAAGCTAATATAAAGAGTGAATTTCAATTGATTGTTTTAAATAGTATTCAAGACAAGGAATATAGAGATTATATTTGTAGGGTATTATCAATGATATTTGATGAGAATGTAAGTTTCAACCCTGATGGGTTAGACTCATTCTTTTATATTGACCGCATTGAAGATGAAAGACGAATTAACTCTTCAAATTTTGAAGAGATTGTTAATATAATTAAATTGCAAAATGGTATGCATGTAGAAAACGAAAATAAAATAGTTGATGAAAAAACTAAGCAATTGTTAGCTAGAAGAGCAGAGCTTAGAAAGAAACTAGATAAAGCAAAGGGTATTGTAGAGGATGAAGAAAATGGGAAGCCTTTTTCTTTGGAAAGTTCAATATCAATATTGGCTTCGGGAGGTATAGGAGTTAATATATTTAATGTTTATGATTTATCATTATATGCGTTTTATAATCAGTTAAACAGATTAAAAATGCAAGATAAATTCAGAACAGACATAAAGTGGTTAACATCAGGAATGTTGAAAGACCCAGATGAATTAGAAATAAAACACTGGATGGAAGAGATTCCCGATAAAAAATAAATAACTTTAAAAAAAGGAGGAATATATTATGGCAAAATATGGTGCTAAAGAGGTTATGGACATTACTTTTTACGATACAGTAACGTTAAAACCAGTATTATACTTAGATACTTTAAAAATTACTAACTTAGAAAATAATGCAGATGAAGCAGTTGCTAGAGGGGGAAAAGGTAACCCAGAATTACTTTCTTGGGACTTCAACAGAACTTCAACAGTTGCAGTTCAAGATGCTCTAATGTCAATGAAATCATTTGGATTAATGTCAGGTGTAGACCCAGTTGTTAAGACTGAGTACATACATAAAAGAGAGGTGCACGTTGTAGCTACAGGAACTGTAACAATAGCAGAAACTCCAGTTGTAGACTCAAGTCATATCATGGCAGTTTATAAATTAGAAGATGGTGAAGAAGGTGTTGAATTAACAGTAGACCCAACTACTCCAGTAGTAGATAGTAAATATACAATTTCAGGAAACGTGTTAAGTTTTGATGCAGGAAACAATGGAGATTCTATGATTGTTTACTACCAATATGAGCATGCTTCAGCTACAGTACTTGAGATACGTTCAGACGCATTCCCAGGATACTACAAAATGATAGGAGATACAGTTATTAGAAACGCTTCTAATGGACAAGATGAGTCTTTCCAAGTTGTTATCAATAAGTGTAAAATCCAACCAACGAATACAATTACTTTCCAAGCTGAGGGTGACCCATCAGTATTTGATATGAACCTTAAGGTTTTCAAAGAAGATGACAGCTCTAAGATGATTACAATGATAAAGTACTAATTTAGTACTTTTTCATTTGATGAGGAGGAAAAATTATGGCAGATATAACATATGTAATTAAGAAAGTTATGGTTACTGATAAGACTAAAAAAGGTCTTATTGTTAACTTAGATGGATATAGTAGAGAAATTTTACTATCAAAGAATTTAAAGGTTGAAAATTTTGCAAAAGGTCAATTTATTGAGATTGAAATCGAAGATAAAAAAGCTAATAAAGCAAAAGCTAAATCTTTAAAATAATATTATAATAAGGAGACGATATATTGTAAGATATGATTGTCTCCTTATTATTTTTGTATTAATTTTAAACAAAAGGATGTGAAAACCATGAACGAACAAAGCAAAAACAGCAATATGAAAATTTTTACGCAGAAGCAAGCATCTTATTTAATGTTTAAAGGTTTTAAATGCCTAGGAACAATAGATAATAAAGATAAAGCAGGCTTCAAAATATTTCTATTTAAGAAAAGTGAGAAATTGTTAAAAGCAATGGAACAATATAAAACTAATAAAAATAAATTAGAAGAATTTATAAAAGGGGTTTAACATTAGCCCCTATCTCCTTTGAGATATCGGGAGGTGATAATATTGAACATATGTTCGAAGAAAGTATTAAGTGCATCAGCATTAAGAAGTCTAGATAATTTTGCGACATCGGCGGATGGATTTATCGAAACAGAAATATCAAACCAATTATTTTATTTTGTTGCAGACCCAGACAGCACAAAAAAAATTCACCTTAATAGTTTTGAATTAGAGTCGAAAGACACTAGTTTAAATATAAGATTTAATGAAGATGAATATTGTGAAGGATTTGTATCAATTGGTGAACGCAAACTTTTTTGTGGGATGGAAATACTAGAATTTAGAATAATGGGAACAGCTGGAACAAAATTTAGAGCACATGCATATGCATACTAGTAATAATAATCATAATAATAATTAAAACAGGGGTGTAAAACAAGCGGTGTGGAAACACACTTTATGAGACGGAATCAAACAAATAAACTAATGTATCTTGAAGGAGGTATTATGAAAACAAAAATAATGTTTATAATAGGAATAATAAGTTCAGTATGTGGCATATTTTTAACGACACATCCAAAACAAACTATAAACAAAGAATTAATGATAGCTATTTTAAAAGAAGGACATCAAATCGGTGAAGTTAGAGCCGAAATAGTTTCAGGAATAATAATAGAAAATTCAAAAGATTTAATAAGTTACAATTATAGTCAAAGTACATGTTTAACTGTAGTGGGAATACTGCTATTAGTTATAACATTGTACTTGACTATTAAAAAAATAGAAGGAAAAACAGATGAGCAACATGAAATAGAAATGGATAGTTTAGATGCAATTAACGAGACAATAGTAAAAACAGACATAGAGGATTGTAATCATGAGAAATAGTTTAATTAATAAGGGAGAATACATTACAAATTTGAATAATAAAAAATTTGGATTTAATATAAAAATATTGTCAGACATAGAAGTGATGATATACAATAAGAAAACTGATAATGAATATATAGCAATTGTTAATGATAATAATAAAATAATATTATATCATAACAATAAGAAAAATAATAAAAAAAAGAAATTTAAATTTCACAAACATGATATAAAATTTAATCATTGGTTTAAAGTGTTTCAATTTATAAGTACACATCATTGGTATTGTTAAATTTAAATTTATGGGAGGTAAGTATGTCAGTATTTGAAAACGCATATGGAATAATAACAAATGCACACAAAAGTGACCCTGAATCAGAATATTATTCAACAACTGCAACAGATGAAGTAATAAAATTTACTAAAAAAAATAACAGTAAAGTTGAGAAAGTAAATGATTGGGTTATAATTGCCGATGGACATGATTTAAAAGTAAGAATGGTTTTACTAGATGCAGACGGAAATGTAACAGTAGAAAGTGATACAATATTTATTAATGCTGGAGACTCTTGGGGTAGTGGAAGAGTTACAGTTAATGGAATTAAAGTTCTGGGAGCAGCAGGACAAAAAATAAAATATATTTGTAATTATTATAAATAGGAGGTGATATTATGGGAAATAAATATAAAATACCATCAGTATACCAATATAGTACAACGTATCCAAAGCCTATAACAGGGAATGTTGGAGTTATATACGTAGATAAAGATACAAATGTAGCATATAGATGGGATAGTGCAACTTCTAATTATATACCACTTGAAACTACAGTAACATCTATAGACGTAAAGGGTACTTGGGATGCATTAAATAATGTTCCAGCATTATCAAGTGGTTCTGGAGCATCAGGAGATTTATATGTAGTATCTGTAGCAAATGATGCTATTTCACCTGCTATAGACGGAATAACATCTGTTGCAGTTGGAGACTGGATGCTTGCGAATGCTACAGCTTGGCAAAAAATACCAGCAATTAATACTGTAAATCCACCTATTATAGTTACTTCTACTCAACCAGCTAGTAATTTAGATACAACATATTTAGTAGATACTTCAGCTGGAGATGTAACATTAACTGTGCCATTATCTGATGCAACTAATGAGTCAAGATATATGAGATTTATAAAGACAACAAGCGATTCAAATTCAGTAATAATAAAACCTACATTGCCTCAAAGTTTTGGAGGAGATGCAGAATATCAAATAAATTATGCAAATGAATCTATAGGATTACAATCTACAGGGTCTGCTATAAATGGATGGATAAAAATCCAAGATAGTAGAAGTGATAGACCAATAAAAACAGTCGAATTTCTAGGGGAGGAGAACGTAAACATATTAGAAGATGAAAACTGGAAAATTGAAATAGTAGGTAATTCTCTAGTACTTTATAGAAGAGAAAATGGAGCTTGGATACAAAGGTCTAGTTTTGGTTCTTCTCTTACAACAGATAGATTTATAATAGAAAATAATAGTGGTTCAGTTGTATTTATAGATTCGCTTGGCGGAACAAATACTTTAGTGAAGCCAAGTATTGATGAAAATGGAGGAGTAATAGGTAATCCAATAGGTAGAATTGCATTAATACATAACGGAGAGTTATTTAGTGTAGAATTTGATGCAGAAAATGAATTGCAAAATATTATACAGAATCAAATAACTGAAACTCAAACAGGAACTGAATTTGAATATCAGTTTATTACTACACAAGTAGAATCTGTTATAAGTGGAATAATGTCTTTAAATAATGTTTTAGCTGGAACTAAGGTAAGAGTTTCATTTTCATCATTAGATGGAGTGTTACTGACTGAAAACGTAAGTCAGTTCGATTTTAATAGCGGACAAGGCGAATTGGTTGCCGATGGGATTAATACTATAGCACTAAGAGAAAGTTTAGCACTATCTCAAGGCTTTCAATTTAAATTTAAATTACAAACATCAAATTCAATTGACATACAAGGTAAAACAGTAGATTTAGGAGATGGACTGGGAAGTAGATTTATTCCATATTTAACTGTAAATTATTATCTTGGTGAGGAACAAAATGTTACAAGGGACAAAAATGTAATAGCTCAAATTGAGGCTAAAACAGGAGCAGATAAATTATCATTTAATGCTTTAAAAGATGTGCCTACTGATATCACAGATTTAAGCACACATTCGGCAACAGAATTAAATGATATTACAAACGTTGGTAGTGGAGTAATAATCAGTGATGCTGAGAGAACTAAGCTTGAGGGGATAGCGACAGGAGCAGAAGAAAATGTTCAATCAGATTGGAATCAAGCTAGTGCAGTAGAAGATGATTATATTAAAAATAAGCCTAATGATATAACAGACTTAGCTTTACATAATGTAACAGAATTAAGTGATGTTACAAGTGAGGGTAGTGGGGCTATAATAACAGATGAAGAAAGAACTAAATTAGAAAATATATCAGATAACGGAACTGGAGACCATTGGGTTAGTGGATTACAAATCACAGAACATAGTCCTAAAGACCAAACTGTAAATTATGGAAATGGTACATATCTAATTAATGGTTTAATGAAAACTATATTAACGGGTGGAACATATGATTTAGAAAATGGATATGG
>Ga0070725_10000850_pt1 | contig 18743 bp, 14 predicted proteins | sample tdDd002_FD_69781 | JGI IMG/M metagenome (GOLD analysis project Ga0070725, IMG submission 69781) | Marine sediment microbial communities from the Atlantic coast under amendment with organic carbon and nitrate - tdDd00.2 | ecosystem: Environmental > Aquatic > Marine > Coastal > Sediment | place... | reverse complement strand
TCTTTTTCATGGTTTGAATTTTTTGGTTTAAAGTGAATAAATCAGGTTGCCCTGACAATTTGTTTTTACTAATTTAGTGTACTGTGCAATTACGATTTGATGATTTATGTTTTGAATTCAATACCTAATTTAAAGAGATCATTCCGAAATAAAAGGTTAGATTACATTAAACTTTAATTTTAACTGATGAATAAATTAAAGTTCTTGATCAAAATAAGCAAAGCTTATAAATGACTGACTAATATTTAATTATAATTAAACAAAAGGCTTGAAACTGCTTATTTGCTACTCTTACCACTCAAAATCCTCTATAAATTACAGGTATAAAAAAACAGGTCGAATTCGCATTCGACCTGTTCATATCTTGTTAATATTTTATTTAGTAGACGTAGAATCTTTCTTTGATTTTTTCCTTATCTTTTCTTTCCTGTTTTTCTTTTTCTTACTTCTATCCCATAGTTTATCGAAATAGAAATTTATTCCAATTTTCCCTTCCCAAAAGTAATCGTTAAAGTTTCCTTGTTTCAATCCATCAATTTCATCACTAAAAATATAATGATTGAGAATTGAGAAATTCAAACCAAAACGATCGTTCAATAAAAATTCAACTCCTGCACCATACAATGCTTGTGTATGTATCTTATTAGAAAGATCAATAGTATAGGATGATTTATCATGCTGTGAGAATAGACCAACTCCTCCTTCGAGATACGGAGTCCAATCTTTATAAGGTAACAATCTATATTTTGCTGTAAAATCCAAGGAATTATACGTACGTTGAAAGTGTTGTGTAGTTGCCAGATCTCCTCTACTCAAATTAAGAGAATACTGCATAAACGACTGAGAATCATATAATAAGGATACTCCTCCCATTACTTCCATCTCAGTATGACTGTAATCTCCCATATAGAGCCAAGCTCCGGTATTAAAACCCAAACCAAATTTACGACGGCGTTTAGTTATTAACTGATCGAAGAAATCGGACTCTTGATTGTCTTCTTTTTCTTCAACGTAATTCGTTATAATATCCGTATTTACATCTTCTGGATTCTTAAGATCCCAGAGACCTTCAATAACACCTTCAATAATTAAAGACTCTACAGCCTTTTCTATAGCCTCCTTAACAGCCATTTCGGAAGGTTCATTATAGGTAAACCCAGTTTCAGCCTCTAATAATCTCTTAAATTTCACGTATCTAAAAATACTTGCATCCAATTTTTGAGAAAGAATCATTTTAGAAGTATAGACCGTTTTTAAAATACGCCCATTACTAGTTGAAATGGCTCTTAAATAAACAGTAACTCTGTCTTGTCTATACTGACCCGATCCGCCAGCCGAAAAATACATTAAACCAGCACCTCCAGTAATTACATTAGCATCGTAGCTAATAACTCCACCTTCCAGAACAATTCCCGCAAATAGCAGTGGTGGAAGTAATTGTTGTTTACTATCCTGACCAGCATAATTTGCACGGCTCGATCTAATAATTTTACGCTCATTTAAAAGATTAGACAACCCTTCACGTTCAATTGGTATGAACCAACCTGATTCTTCTATAGCCTTTAATAAAATAGACGTAGTTCCCTGAGTAACTGCAGTTGACCAGTTAGCACCAGTTTCTGAAGGTTTATATTGACCCGTTTGATCACGAAACTTATAAACAGCCGCAACAATTTTTTCCCGAGGCTCTGGTAATCCAACCAAATTTTTTCTAGCAGGGGTTTCAGCACCAATTTCAGCTCTTTGTTCTGTTATAGGCTGATTAAAATAAGGAACACAACCACTGATTAATATAAGTAGTAAGAGGTATAGTGGTAAAATTTTATTCATGTAGAGAGGCTTAAATTAGTGATATGAGTAATTAATAGCTTGGGATGACGACATTTGTATAATTGCCATTTGTGATATCTTGAATATTGACAGTTACACCACTAGCATCTTCATAAATATCTACCTGATAACTACCCAAATTATAAGTTCCAGTTTCTAAATCGCCTCCTTCTCCGAAAATTTGATTTACCAACTGACTTGATAGTTGATTTAAAATTTGCCTGTTAAGATTGTCTTGAAAATCATCTAACGGATCTGTTTGATACCCATCTTCGGCTGTTGGATCTTCAATTTTATTTTGTTGATTCGCTGAATTGATCAACCAATTGTAATTGTATATGTTACCTCCAAAATTAGAATTAATAGGAGTATATACAAAGTCTTGAGCACATACACTAAAAGGCTTTAGCAGTGCAAAAAGACATATCATTAATATTATTTTATAAAAATTCATTCCTGTAATTTTAAAGATTAAAATATACCTGTTCCCGATTGATCATCTCCATCAAGCTGGGATTTCATTTTTTCATAATTGTTTAAATATCTTAAAGTCATTTGATTCGCATATTTTGACATTTGCTCAAGGATATCATAACGTGGTTGAATTTTCTGTTTAAAAACCTCATTATCATCCACAAAAATTGTAACCTGATTTGCTAATCCAGGCAATACCATTTCCTTTATTTTAATTGTATAATTTTTTGCATTCTTTGGAGCAACCCATGATGAATAGAACATGTCATAAAAATCACGTCCCACCTTGGTTAAAGTTTCATCCATAACCATTCCATCAATTTCAATATTTAAATTTTCGTCGCCTGCTTTATTAACGTTATTCACAGTTTCATTTAAAGTTTTTTTAAGAATATTTAAAGTTCGTAATGAATCATTAACATTCTTTGAATTTTGCGCTTTTACAGACACAAAACTCATTAAAAACATAAGAAGTGTAATTCCTCCGACTAAAAAATATTTTCTCTCCATCACAAACACAATAAAATCAGCAATCAATACTATATAAATATATACTTTCTATTTATAAATTCATAAACTTTTACACCACAATACACTACTCTTAAGATATCTTAACTTTTATTAACCTGTTAAATAAAGTTAAACAGACAAATCTAATTCTTTGATGATTGTACTTTTTTTATCCATTAAAACTTAGGACATCTAATAGCTCTTATCCTTCTTTTCTTTCTGAAGTAATGCGAACCAGAACAGGAAGTTTTTGATTTACCCAGCACAAATGTGAGTGATATTTCATGTGCCCCAGAATTGGTTTTCACAAGTTTTGAAATCACATAATCATATGAATATCCTATTCTTAATCTCTCCGATTGATATCCCAGCAAAATAACTACAGCATCAAAATCAAAAGAAAGATTATGCCTGAACCAACCTCCTACTACCCAATTATTTCGCGCCAAATACAATCCATAATTAATTTGCTCAAAATCCTGTTGTCTTTGATACAGAATATTGGGAGATATGGTCATATCACTATTCATCAATCCTCTCGAATACCCAATAGGTATAGACGCTCCGGAATGAATTGTATACTTCCTGGGTAATTTAGATGTATTATTCTCTGAATCGAAGGCCTCATCGGGCTCCGACATATGATCAGCTACAACCCCAAGATAATAATTCTTGTAGTTAGCTATAAGACCAACTGAAAAATCTAAATAAGATTGAGATAAATTACCTGGCTGAATCTCTCTACCGGGATAAATAACTCCATACAAAGGATCAATCATATCCGAAAAAACAAGAGATTCCCAATCTAGTTTTCTTTGAACATAGCTTACTTTAAATCCAGTATTTACCGATAAATTTCTATTAATATTTAAAGAATAAGAGTAAATACCAGAAGCCATTGTAGTCTTTATTGCACCTTTTCCTTGATTATCCTGAACAATTAGCAAGCCCAAACCTCCACGAATAACATCTACATACTGGTCGTACGATGCAGTGTAAGTAATAAAAGGTCTGTCATTTTGAGGCCATTGGTTGCGGTAAGATAATGTGGCTACCGAAGCAAATTCAGAACCCGCGAGTGCAGGGTTCAAATACAATCGGTTCGCGTAAAACTGTGAAAATTCAATATCCTGTGCTTGCACTATACCTGCAAACATCATTAAAACAATTATATGAATGAGTCTCCATTTTATCATTTCATCGAATTAAAGAAACAGAACCATCTTGCTTAGCTTTTCCGTTAACAATTAGTGTCCAAACATAAACCCCTGTATTAGCCAATTTCCCTTTATAGGTGCCATCCCATCCTTCGCCAAGATCAGTAAATTCATATATTTGCTCTCCCCAACGATTGTAGATATACATTTCAATGTTTTCACCGGCAATATCACCAGTAATTACAGGTCCAAAAGTATCATTCAATCCATCTCCATTTGGAGTAAAAGCATTAGGTACAAAAATTCTATATCTATCAACATATACCATTATTGAATCTGACCCCACGCAACCATTAAAATCTGTATATCCCAGAGTATACTTCCCCTCATCAGTGACCACATAAGTTGAAGAAGTAGCTCCATCCTGCCATAAATAAGTGCCTGGCAAAAATCTAAGATCAATTGAAGGAGATAAGATTTTACTTTCCGTATAAAATATTGTTGTATCTCTACCTAAATCAAATTGAGGCACATCATAAACTATAAAATTTACTTCGGATTGATTTGAACAAGTTCCATTTGTCACTTCCGTATAAAGAATTAAATTATTCGTAATGGTGTGTGATTGTGGATTAAATACAGCTTGTTGCAATGAAACATCCTCAAACCAAGAAACAATAGAACTTGGATCAGATATTGCCCCATTGGAATTCGTCAAGTCATATTCGTTAACCTGTCCTGCCCCAGGCTCATCTTCGCAAAGTTCGATGAGTATATCATTTGCAACAGGTAGAGGATTTACATAGAAATTTAATCTCGCCGTATTTTCACACGAAAGACTATTGGTCACCATTGCATAGTAAGAGCTTTGATTACTAACCGTTACCGAATTTGGAGCCATAACTGATATTGTTAGCTGATCATCCTCGAACCATTGGATTGTAGCATTAGGATCATTACTAATTTGACTCTCATAATCAACTAAATTGATATTGCTTAAAGTAGACGACCCAAAGCTTTCCTCGCAAACATTTTCAGTAACCGTACTTGTTTCAGGTAATGCAGTTATGGAATAATCCAATTCAGCAAAATTCTCACATGTTCCATCCCAGACTCTGGCATAAAAAATATCACCATTACGAACCTGAATATTTTGAGTGTTAATTAACGGATTGGTATAAGCTGCATCAGAATACCAAATTAAACTAGCACCAACAGATGTTGTAATATTTGTTTCATAAACACTTAAGTCTTCCCCACTCACTACTCCTGAATTGAATGCATCTTCACACAAAACGACAGAATTATTTTGTGTAATTGGAAGTGAGCTTATCGTAAAATCGATCTGCCCTACATTACTCTCCACCCCAAAACTAACCCTTACAAAAAAACTATCACCATTACTTATGGCAATATTAGTAAGTGTAGTTACTGGCAAACTAAGTGCGGCATCAAAAAACCACTCCTTAACCGTTCCGGGATCATTGTTTACTGATGGTTCCAATTGACTTAAATCATATCCACTTACCGAACTACTACCCTGAACATCCTCGCAAAGCTGAATTTGTAGATCATTAGCCTCGGGAAGTTGACGGACATTAAAAGTGATACTTCCAGCATCCTGACAAAAAGTATCTCGAACATCAGCATAAAAAACATCATTATTTACAGCGTTAACATTATTAGGAGTTAAAACCAAATTGGTTAAAGCCACATCGTTATACCATGTTATACTGACACCTGATGTATTTGATATTAAAGAATTATAATTGGTCAAATTTATACCAGTAGTTAATCCGGTACCAAAACTATCTTCCCAAACATCTTGAATTATGTCTTGCGCTACAGGAAGAGATCTTACAATATAAGTCACAACTGCAACGTTGGTATTAGTTCCATCACTTACTGCTGCAAAGTATCGATTTCCATCTGTAGTGCTAACATTTATAGGATCAGCAATTGGGTTAGTTGGTAAACCATTAGGCTCTGTTGCCCAATCTAAAAACCAGGAAACAGCATCCCCATTCCCTTCATTTATTTGATTTTCGAGTTGCGTTAGATCTACCAATGCAACTCCACTGCCTGCAACATCTTCACAAACTTCAGGGAAAACATCACGAGCTACTGGAGTATTCACAACAGAAAATTGAATGGTAGCCACGTTACTGCAGGTTCCATTTGATACCAATACATAAAAAATATCACCATCAGTAACATCATGAGATATGGGAATTGGAACTAAATTTGTCAGTCCTGCATCTAAATACCAATCAATCGTAACCGTTTGTCCTCCGACAATTACATTGTTGTAAAAAGTTAAATCCACAGCCAAAGCAATCATTGATCCAGCTACATCTTCAAACTCAGTAATTGTTTGATCGTTTGCAACTGGCAATGCCAGTACAGCATAAGTTACAATTGCGGTATTGGATTCTCCACCACTTTCAACCAAAACATGAAGTTGTTGACCGTTAGTTACCGTAACATTTGTTGGATCAGCAACAGAATTAGTTCGAGCGGCATCATTAAACCAACTTACCATACTACTTGTTCCTCCGTTAATTGCTCCTTCCAGTAAAGTAAGATCAATTCCTGAAGCTGTTCCACTTCCTGGTGTATCTTCACATACATCAATATTTAAATCATTTGCAATTGGAGATGATCGAACAACAAACTGAATACTACCACGATTTATACAAGTTCCATTATCAATAAAAGCATAAAAAATATCCTGATCGTTAACCGTTAAATTAGTTGGGTTGGTAACCAAAGTTGTAAAAGTTGGATCTTCATACCAAACAATAGGATTACCACCTCCAACCATATTGTCATAGGATGTTAAATCTACACCTGATGCGGTACCACTACCAAAACTATCTTCCCATAACTGAATTGAAATATCATTTCCTTCAGGTAAAGTTTCTACGGTATAACTCACTATAGCCACACTTGATCCAGTTCCAGTTACAACTTCTGCATAAAAAATTTCTCCGTTAGTTACAGTTCTGTTATTTGGGTTATTTACAGGTTGCGTAAGTGCAACATCATGAAACCAGTTTACCGGGAAACCATTATTATTCGTAATAGCAGGTTCAAGTAGAATTAAATCAATATTTGAGGCTATTCCTGTATTGTAATTATCTTCACAAATTACAATGTTCTGATCTACTGCCTGAGGTTGAGAATTTACAGTGTAAGTAACTACAGCAACATTCGTACACACACCATCGTTAATCTCAACCCAAAATTGTTGCCCATTTGTTAAAGACACATTGCTTGGATCAGACACAGGAACAGATAAGCCGGCATCCGAAAACCAGGTATAAGTTATACCAGCACCACCATTAATAGCTCCTTCAAGCGAAGTTAAATCAACTCCACTAGCAACTCCACTTCCTGGGGTATCTTCCCAAACTGTTGGATTTTGATCATTTGCCGTTGGCAGAGAGCGTATATTAACAGTTTGTGTAATATTATCGGTTCCACCGGATATTAAACTAACTTCCAGGTTCACATTGTATGAACCTGCTGAAGGGAAAACATGATTAACCGTAAAAGGACTCGTATTAGTTACCTGAGATGATCCATCACCAAAATCCCAGGTTGCACTAGCAATATTGGTTAAATCAGAAGTTATTGTAAACTCAGTATTGTCTCCCTCACAATCGAATTGATAGGCGAATTCCAAACTAAAAATACTAGTTACAAAATTTGGTAAGCCTAGCCAACAACGTCTACCTGATAAATTTTTCGAATCAGCCGCAAAATTAGCTCCTGCACCACCTACATCCGGATTATTAATTACATCTAAATTCAAACTACCCGTTGTACCGGATGTATTTGTTTTTGCCAAATAAATGCGATTATCCGGTGCCAGTTGTAGAGCTCCATAAAACCATGATCCACTACCAAGCAATTGAGCAGACGCATTAATTGTTGCTTCATTATTTGAAGAAATATCAAATTGATACAATTCGCCCGGAGTATATAAACTCACATATAATAATTCGCCAGATGGTGAAAATTCAACACCATAAGGCGAGGTATAATTATTTAATTGAATTGGATTCGAAACAGTTCCTGAAGAGGAATCAAAATCAAATAGTTCTACACGATTTTGGGTGAAAATTGCAACTGCCAATTTATTGCCATTTGGTGATGTTTTCATATAACCGATAGCCGAACGCCTATCGCTATTATGCCTTATGCCAACAGTACTTATAACTGCAGATCCAACACCTGTAGAACTTAACAAATAAGCATGAAAATTTCTACTATCCCAACGATGCATGAGAATCCAAAAATCGGTACCATTTGCATGCTTAACCGCAGTCACTTTCTCACAAACCTCATTACCATATAGTACTGTGTTTTTTGTAGTAACAGCTCCCAAACCTCCATTCATAGACATATCTACAATTGAATATCGAAGTCCATTTCTTAAGGCATTCTGATGGGCATCTACGGTAAAAATATAATACAATACACTACTACCAGGTTGCTGTACAATTATTGATGATTGAGTTGCAGATACATTTCCATCTAAATTATCCCCATTCGCCATTGTTGCATGATTCTTATTGTATACCGTTATTCCATCGGTATAGAATAATAAATCGCCTTGTGCATTACAAACGGTAGAACATCCTTCCTCTGTATCTAAACTGCCATCTGTAAGTGGTGCTGCTGGATCAACATTAAAATCTAATCCCGCATTTTCACCAAAATACCAAACGCCAGCTTGTCCTTGTGCCAAAATAAATTTTGGTACAAACATTAAAATTACAAATAGTATGTATATTCTTAATTTCATTTACAGTAGGACTTGATTTTAATGAGAATGCTAAATTCTAATTGAATCGAGATAGATGGCTTACATACAATTTACGAAATAAAGCTCAAGCACTTACAAAAATTATCAAAGTAAAAAATCAGGTAATAGTTTCAGTTATTGAATTATCACCTGATTTTTAATATAAGTTAAACGGCATTTTTTAAAATTTTTTAGCTCAGTCCTAAATAATCAAAAAGTTTTGATTTCACATTTGCCGTCAAAGGTCTCTTTCCGTTAAGAATATACGACAGATAGACATCAGTGATACCAATAATTTTGGCAACTTTTTTCTTCTTATCATCAAGAATTCTAAGTCTTTCTTTAATTCTTACCAAATCTTCGTGAATTTCTTGCTTCATAACTATAGTTTTTTAATTGAATATGATTGAGATTAAGGTTTCTAATTTTTAATCTGGTTAGGAGCAACTAGGTTAGAGCTGCTCCTAATACCAAACTAATCTTCTGCAAATTTTAACCAATTCATGGTCAGGTTTTAAAGTGAATAGAGCGAATTAGTTCGGACTATAGTCCAAGCCCGAACCAATGGCTTTTTTTAAATCGAACAAACGTAACTGCTTTTGCAATAAATCGTAGTTCGTATATAAGGCTTTACGGTTTTCAAATTTTGAATTATGTTCTTCACGATCAACAGTAATTACAACTTTTGTATTCTTAAAATGATCGTTGATATACTTCAACATTTCTAAATTAGAAAGTGCTTTTAATGGAATAATAACCAAATCTATCGATGTTTGATTTAGAATAATCTCAGTCTCGATCGGATCATCTGCAAAAAATGCCAATGCATCCAAACTGTGAATATATTCTTTCAATTCACCTATTAATGATCTATTTTCCTTTATAAATAAGATATTCATAGTCTTACCTGATGAGGGAAGTATTTTAAATGTATTTCCTTCCAATATTAAAACATCCATAGAATTCATTCATTACAACGCTTCATCATTATTCAATCGTCGTACCATAAACTATAATCCATTGATTAATTGATAGTTAATATCTAAGGGTGAGTTTTATCAACATTTTAATATTCTCCGATTACGGATATATTATTTTAAGAAAACTAAAACTAATTTCGGAAACCATTGCTATACTTGGAGATAAGGATTTTTTTTCTTTTTTGTCCACTATCGGATAATGAAAAAAACGGATAATGAAAGATTTTCTAAACCCATCATTTTGCTTAGTTCAATAAAATTTTATCTGAAATTTGACGGAGAATATCCGAATATGGAGGCAAAAAAAAAGCTCGAAATTATCCGAGCTACTATTTTTATATTTTATGCTTTTTTATTCGCCTATCGAGTGATTGCCAGGTGATGTTTAAAAGATCAGCTGCCTTTGATTTATTATTGTTTGCTTTTTCTAAAGCCTTAATAATACAGTTCCTTTCCACCATCTCTAGATCCAAAGTTTCTTCGGTTGGAAAATGATAATACTCCGAATATTCCTTATTATTTGTAAGCTGAAAATGTGAAAGACTTAATTTATTGGTATCACAAATTATAACAGCTCGTTCTACCATATTTTTTAATTCTCGAACATTCCCGGGAAACTCATAATCTAGCAATTTACGTATTACTGTTTCATCAATTTCATTAATATTCTTCCCCATTATACGATTAAAATATTTCACAAAATAATCTATGAGTAAAGGGATATCTTCTTTTCTCTTTCGGAGAGGCTCCAAATGAATTACAAATGAGCTAATCCTGTGATAAAGATCTAAACGAAACCCTTTTTCCGTGCTTAAATCCTCTAAATTCTGATTTGTAGCGGCAATAATTCTTGTATCAAAAGGAATCTCAATATTGGACCCAACTTTTCTAATCTTTCGATCTTCTAACACTCTTAAGAATTTGGTTTGCAAGTTCAATTGCATGTCACCAATCTCGTCTAGAAATAATGTTCCTTTATTGGCAGCCTCGAACCAACCAGTTTTAGTATCAGATGCTCCTGTAAAAGCTCCTTTAGTATGACCAAAAAACTCACTTTCGAAAAGTGTTTCGGGTATGGCACTACAATTTACAGCATAAAAGCAATTCTCTTTTCTATTGCTTAAGTAATGAATTGCTCTTGCAACAAGCTCTTTCCCTGTTCCACTTTCTCCTGTTATTAATACCGAAGTATTTTCTGTTTTTGCTACCTTTCCAATTAAATTAATAAGGTTCTTCATGTGTCGACTTTCGCCAACTATTTCATAACCCATTGCCTCGTAAAATTCTTTAGAAATAATAGAATAATTTCTTTTTACTTCCTGAAGGCTTTTATTCAAATTTACAAACTTTTTAGTTCGCTCAATGGCATGCTCAACATCACGTAAACGAAAAGGTTTTGTGAAAAAATCCGATGCTCCAAGACGCATAGAATGTATTACAGAATCCATTTCGCTATACCCGCTAATCATGATTACTTCAATCTCGGGGTATTCTTTCTTAATCTTTTCAAGAACATCCAACCCACTCATTTCCGGCAAATTCACATCAACAACAGCAATATGAACTTCATTTCTGTCCATTATTTGGAAAGCTTCAGAAGGAGTTCCTGCTTTAAACACCTGAAAATTTGGATCGATTAAGAATTCTGATAATTCCTCTCGAACCAACTTTTCATCGTCTAATATTAAGATACGAAGATTACTAACAGATATCATTTGGTGGATTTATCTTTTAATTTTCCTTAAAATATACTTCTTTTTTCTCAGTTTTTATCTCAAATGGAAAAATCAGTTTCATCTCAGTATATTCATCCTTTTTACTTTTTACCGCAATTTTTCCATTCATTTTCTGCACAATATCCTTACTTACATACAAACCTAAACCCGAACCAATACCATTTTGTTTGGTCGAGAAAAATGGCTCAAAAATATAATTCAGATTATCCGGATCAATTCCATATCCATTATCCTTAATTACCACAACAACCTCTTCATTGATCAATTCTGTTTTAATTTTGATATAATCATCATTTGTTTTCTTACCCTTGGTTAGCTTCTCACCTATTGATTCGTACGAATTGTTCAATATATCAACAATGACCTTTTGCAACTTATATCGATTGCCACAGATGTAAAGCGATTCTGGATTTACTTTTAGTTTGATATCAACATTGCTGTTCTTGTACTGTTTCTTTATAAGATCAATAGCATCCTTAACAACATGATTCACATCAACCGAGTCAATGGTATTTTCCTTTTGGGCAGAATTAAAAATTCCTATTTGCGACAAGTATTTCTTAATTCTATCAATATCATGAAATACCTGAGAGCACTTTTCTCGAATATACTCTTCATCAATTTTATCCATAGATAAACGAAGCAAAATATTATCCATTATCATAGATATTCCTGTTAATGGTTGGTTTATTTCATGTACAACCGATCCTGCCATTTTCCCTAGTGACTCCAATTCTGACTTTTTGGATAACAATTGACGTTGAAATTCATTGACCTTCAATTCTTGATTCACCCTCTCCATGAGTTTTTCCGTCTTTTTACTATACTCATTTTCCTTACGCTTTAAGCCAAGTAAATCATCCTGATTTAGTTTTATATTATCTTCCTGGACATCACCTTGTGACAAACAATGCAATATTGCACGTATGGAAACCTCATTATTATTACGAATTGAATAGGCGCCGAGAACCACTTTTTTTACCTTCCCACTTTTGGTTTGAATGGTAATAACCTCAAAAACAAAATCCTTCTTCCTTCTCTTTTGATCTAAAATTTTACCAACTTTAAGTTGATCTGCCTCAGGAATAAAATTTAAAAAGTTAATCCCTTTCGTTTTTTGGACATCATTACATTCAAGGAATGCACAACCAAAATCGTTAATATAATTTATCTCATTTTTTTCATTTAATTCTAAGAAAACTTTATCCCGATAAGCATTCTTATCTAAGCTTAAACTTTCTCTGAACGTTGCATCCAGTATCTTTTCCTTTGAAATATTACTCACTAATCCATGCAGATGAAGAATATCCGAAACAGGATCGTATTCTGTATACAGCTTAACACGAATATGTTTTATCCTTGAGTTCGAGAGAATAATTCTATGCTCAAACTCCAATTTCTGACTCTTTTTAGGAAGATGATACAACATTCGATCTATCGCATGCAAATCGTCTGGATGCACCTTCATTTTCAACATCTCTTCCACCGGTGTTAACTCATTATCGGCAATTTCGTAAAGTTTATAAAAACCTTCCGATCCTTTTAAGATCTTGCTATACGAATCCCATTCAAAACTTCCAAGTTTGGTAAGTTTTTCCGTTTTTCGCATTATCTTCTCTTTCTTTAAAAGAGAATCACGAATTAATTTTTTTTCCGATACATCACGACCAACAATTAAATAATGGATGTCATCGAAATCCACCTGTTTAAAAACGGTCCATTCAATCCATTTCAACTCACTTAACTGATTTTTTAATGGTTGCTCTACAATCATTGATTGCTTTTTACCATTCATTTGCTCAATGGTCATTTTGAACTGATCAGATAATTCTCTACTTATATCAGAAATCGAATTTTTAGAAATACCATCTAATGAATAATCAAAAAAATCAGAAAATGCTTTATTAGCAAATTCAATTACTTGTGAACTGTTAATTCTCAAAATCAATTCACTCTGACCTTCTAAAATGGTTCTGTAATTACTTGCCAGATTTCTAAGTTTATTTTCAAATAATTCCTTATCGCGCAAAGCCACGTTCAATTCTTGATTTTGAATCTCCTTTTCTTTCTTATTCTTATATAAATCCAGAAAAATGTTAATCTTATTTGTTAATATCGTTGAATTGAATGGTTTCATAATAAAGTCAACACAACCAACATCGTAACCTCTTTGTTCACTTTCTTTATCTAAATAAAAAGCCGTTAAAAAAATAATAGGAGTTGCAATATTCATTCGTCCCTCTCTAATTTTTTGAGCTAGCAAAAAACCATCCATTTGAGGCATTTGAATATCTAGAATAATAAGAGCATATTCCTTTTTCTCTACTTTTCGCAAAGCCTCTAAAGGTGACTGAATTAGTTCTAATTTCACATCCATCTTCCCCAATAAGGCCCGAAGCAGTTCCAGGTTCTCTATTCTATCGTCAACAATCAATAATTCTGGAGTAAAATCCAATCCCATACACAATTGCTTTAATCTTTAGTGAAATCATACAGAAAAAAAATACCCTCGCAGGGCATTTTACACTTCTCAATGAAATTGTTTGTTTAATCAAAATTAAAACGAAACATCCTAAATGTCAATGCTATTGTGATTAACGTACCGGAAAGCTATTTAGAAATACTTAAAAAATCGGTCAACTATCCGAAAATGGGTATTAACAAACTGCTGATTATCACATCAAAAAAGAGTTAACAGCACTTTCCAATGTAACATATTTAAAATGAAATCCCTCTGTTTTCAAGCGTTCTGGAACCACTTTTTGTCCTTTTAAAAGAACATCTGCCCCTTTTCTATAAAGTAATTTTAAAATAAACGCTGGAACTGGTATGAATGCGAATTGCTTGAGACATGTAGCTAATATTTTTGTAAAATCAGCATTCGTATTTGCTTCAGGAGCTACCAGATTATAAACTCCTTTCGTATTTTTAGTTTTTATCACATATAGAAAAGCTTCCATCAAATCTGCTATGTGAATATATGGAAATGCTTGTTCTCCTGTACCAACTTTTCCACCAAGTCCTAATCTAAATATAGGTAGCACTTTCTTTAAAATACCGCCTTTATCACTCAAAATTACTCCCAATCGAAAAATTACCGTTCGAACATATTCTTTCTCTATTTTCCTTGCTTCTCTTTCCCAGTCCTTACACAACTGTCCTAAAAAATCGTTTGAATAATTGCATTCACTTTCCGTATTTAATGATATTGTATCGTAGATACCAACCGCCGAGGCACAAATAAACAATTCAGGTTTCTTCTCCATTATTGAAATTGCCTCGTGTAAATTCCGTGTAGTATTTATCCTACTATCACGAATGATTTTCATCTGTTTTTTAGTCCAAACAGAAACCACCGGAGCACCTGCAAGATGAATTATCACATCTGAATCATCCAAATATTTAGCAAGTAGATTTGCATCTGAATATAAGTGTTGTCGTGAAATCTTCAAGATATCTACATTAATTGCATTCTCTAAATATTCACATAAATGAGAGCCAACCAATCCATTATATCCTGAAATTGCAATTTTCATTTCTAAACGATAAAGCCTGAAAAATCACCTTCTAAAAAAGTTCTTAACTCAGCGCAAGTTATTCTTACTTTAATATTTCCACCCATTATATAGGAAATATTCCCAGTCTCTTCTGAAACTGTAATTACATGTGAATCTGTAGCCTGACTCATTCCAATAGCAGCTCTATGCCTTAATCCAAGACTCCCAGGTATATTACTACTATCGGTAACTGGAAGTATACAACGCGCCGCAAGTATTCTATTGTTTGCTACGATAACAGCGCCATCATGAAGCGGTGAATTCTTAAAAAATATAGATTCTAAAAGTGTTCCGGAAACTCTCGAATTAATCAATTTTCCGGTTTCCGCATAAGAATGTAAATCGGTATTTTTCGCCAACACAAGCAATGCTCCAGTTTTGGATTTCGACATGTGTTCACATGCTGCAACAATCGATTTAATTTCCTCTTCCCGAACACCTTTATCGTCAAATGCAAACCAATTTTCAAGGCTGAATTTCTGATTTACATTGTAGCGAGAACCGAGAAGTAACAAAAACTTTCTGATTTCCTGCTGGAATACAATAATCAAAGCTATTACACCTACCCCAATAAATTGTCCGAGTATACTACTGAGCAATTCCATGTTCAAAGCTCGAACCAGTAACCACATCAGGTAAAAAAGAAACAAGCCAACAAAAATATTAATAGCAACCGTACCTCTTATTAAAAGGTAAACCTGATATAGTAAAAGGGCAACCAACAAAATATCTAAAATATCGAAGAGTCCCAGAGTTATAAATGCAGTGATCATTTTTTTGTATTAAATTCAGTCTGTAAACAAAATTACAATTTTATCGGAACTTTTATGATTGCAATTTGATCTTTGAGTAAAGTTTTACACATTCTACAGCTTCCTTAACATCATGAACCCGAAGAATGGAAGCTCCTCTTTCCAAAGAAATCATATTTAAAGCCGTTGTCCCATTTAAGCTAGTAGATGGATCTCCTCCCAGAAACTTATAAATCATCGATTTTCTGGATATGCCAATCAAAACCGGAAGATTAAATTTATCAAACTCTTTCAAGCGAGCCACTATCTCATAATTATGATCCAATGTTTTTCCAAATCCAAAACCCGGATCCAAAATAATATCCTTGCAACCCAAATCATTCAATTGTTTAATTCGTTCCTTGAAAAAATCCATTAATTCTCCCATTAGATCAATATATTCAGGATTTTTCTGCATATTTTGGGGTGTTCCTTTTATGTGCATCATGATGTAAGGAACCTGCAATCGAGCCACAGTTTCGTACATCGCTTCATCCATGGTTCCTCCCGAAATATCATTAATGATACATGCACCAAACTCATCAACTATTTTGGCAGCAATTTCAGCTCTAAACGTATCAATAGAGAGTATTGCATCAGGGAATTTTTCTCGAATGTATTTAACTGCTGGAGCCATTCTTCTATATTCTTCATCCGCGCTAACTTCTGCTGCTCCCGGACGCGTAGAATATGCACCCAAATCTATAATATCGGCTCCTTCTTCCAGAATTTGACAGGCTCTTTTTATAATATTCTCTTCATTCAAATAACTTCCACCATCATAAAACGAATCAGGTGTTAGATTCAAAATTCCCATAACCAAAGGGTTTTGGAAATTAATTGTATTATCGCCACACTTAATAGTAAGATTATCGCTGTTAAAACAATTAGTTTTGTAATTTTGCATAACCGATTTTTTTTGAACTAATAACCAAGCAAAAGTAAAATAAAATAACAAGGCTAAGCCTTAATTTACTACTTTTACAGGGAAATTTTCTATAACACACTATGAACAAAACAGAACAACAGTACAATTCAATTATTAAAATTTGTACCGATATCTTCACTAAAAAAATGCATGATTACGGGACAGCCTGGAGAATTCTTCGCCCAAGTTCCATTACCGATCAAATTTACATTAAGGCGCAACGCATTAGAAGCATTGAAACGAAAGGTACAAGTAAGATTGATGAAGATATTCGCTCTGAGTTTATAGCTATTGTAAATTATGGGATAATGGGAATTATCCAATTGGAATTGGGAACATCTGAGGAAGAGTTACCAAATGATAAAGCTTTGGAGTTATATGAAAAGTACTTTGTACAGGCAAAAGAATTAATGGAAGCTAAAAACCACGATTACGACGAAGCCTGGAGAAGTATGAGAGTAAGTTCATATACCGATCTTATTTTAATGAAAATCAACAGAACCAAACAAATTGAAGATCTTCAAGGGAAAACATTAATTTCGGAAGGTATAGATGCCAACTACTTCGACATGATCAACTATTCCGTATTTGGTTTAATCAAAATTGAATTCGAAAACGCCCAATAAATTTACAACCAATGAGAGCATTACAATTTATAAGTCGCTTATTGGTTGGATTTGTATTCATCTTTAGCGGATTTGTTAAAGCTGTTGATCCAATGGGATCGACATTTAAATTCTCCGATTATTTTACTGCATTCGGAATGGATGCATTAAAAGAAATTGCTTTTCCATTAGCCATATTGCTTTCTACAATGGAATTTGTGGTTGGCTTTGCCTTAATTTTTAATGCTCGAAAACCATTTACGTCATGGATGGCATTGCTCTTCATGTTGTTTTTCACTCCACTAACCTTGGTACTTGCAATTACAAATCCGGTAACCGATTGTGGTTGTTTTGGAGATGCTTTGGTACTAAGCAACTGGGAAACTTTCGGAAAAAATGTGATCATTCTTGCGCTTACTCTCTTCGTTTTCTTTGGCAGAAAACAAGACACAAAAACTTATCCTGTTTGGGAACAAAATCTGTTGATTGGTTTTGCAACTGTTTTCACAGTATGGATTTCAATTTATTCTTATCGTCATTTACCAATAATTGATTTTAGACCATACCATATTGGAGCTAATATTGCGGATGGAATGATTATTCCGGAAGGAGCACCAGCAGATGAATATCGAAGTTTATTCAAATATGAAAAGGATGGTATCGTTAAAGAATTCGACGAAACCAATTACCCTTGGCAAGATACAACCTGGAAATTTGTTGATTCTGAACAAATCTTACTAAAAGAAGGATACACACCCCCTATTCACGACTTTTCTATTTCCAACGAAATGGAAGGTGATATCACAAGTCAGGTTTTATCCGATGATCGCTATAGTTTTCTGTTAGTATCAAAAGAACTTTCTAAAATAGATGAAAGTGCATTGTCTAAAATTAAAGATTTGGCAATGTTTGCACTTGAAAATGATATTCCATTCATTGGTTTGACTGCTTCTGGTCAGAATGAAATGAATGAATTTAAAAATGATAATGAGCTTCCTTTTGATTTTTACAATACCGACGAAATTCAACTGAAAACAATTATCAGATCGAATCCTGGTATTTTATTACTTCATAAAGGAACCATTTTGGACAAATGGCATTATAGAGATTTTCCCGAACCTAAAGAGTTTAAAGGAAATTTGGCTGCCTATTCAATCACGAAACATCAAAAATTAAATATCAAACTAGTTTTTATTAGTATTACATCAACTTTACTATTGCTGATTTGTTTGTTCATACTACTGAGCAGAGGAAAAGCAAGAGTAAAAAACAGATTACAATTATGAGAAGAAAAATTGTTGCAGGAAACTGGAAAATGAACAATACCCTTGAAGAAGGTATTGAGTTGGCGGGACAAATTAA
>Ga0070725_10000845_pt1 | contig 18798 bp, 19 predicted proteins | sample tdDd002_FD_69781 | JGI IMG/M metagenome (GOLD analysis project Ga0070725, IMG submission 69781) | Marine sediment microbial communities from the Atlantic coast under amendment with organic carbon and nitrate - tdDd00.2 | ecosystem: Environmental > Aquatic > Marine > Coastal > Sediment | place... | reverse complement strand
CCTGAGCCGATTGAACTCCACGGGTTGTTAAGTACAATGGTCGAAGATGGCGTTGAAGCCTGTGTTATGGAAGCTTCTTCCCATGCACTTGATCTAAAGCGCGTTGACGATGTTGATTATGATTATTCAGTGTTCACTAATTTGACGGAAGATCATCTCGATTACCACGAGAATTTTGAGGACTATTTTAGAGCAAAATCAAAATTGTTTGACATGACGAGTAAGGGCAGACTGATTAATGTGGATGACCCATATGGTAAAAGACTATTTGATCAATATAATGAAAAGTCTTTGGTTACACAGACAAGCGCTCAAGAAAAGGTTGAAACCATAAGTTATGGTCTAAATTCTGATGCAATGCTTCGGGCGAAAAACATCGAGTATACTGAGGCCGGATCTCGCTATACACTAGCAACGCCAAATGGTGAGGTCAATGTTGAAGTACCATTGCCTGGACGAATTTATGTTTACAATACATTAGCAGCTTTTGGCGTGCTCTATATGATGGGTAAAACCCTTGGTGAGATAGCAAAATGCGCATTAGCGATAACACCTGTTCCAGGTAGAATGGAACAAGTAAAGCATGAATCCCAGATAAAGGTATTCGTCGACTATGCTCATACGCCTGATGCTTTAAGCAATGCCATAGATATTGTGAAGAGTATGACAAAAAATAAAGTGATAACTGTATTTGGTTGTGGTGGAGATCGCGATGCCATGAAAAGACCTCAGATGGGACAAATAGCAGAAGAAAAATCTGACCAAATAATTGTGACGAGTGATAACCCAAGGACTGAAGATCCTTTGAAGATCATAAAAAATATTACCCAGGGACTTAACTATCCTGAAAATGCAATTATTGAACCTGACCGGAAATCAGCGATTGGAAAAGCGATATCAGTAGCAACAAAAGGCGATATTGTTCTTATTGCAGGAAAAGGTCATGAGACATACCAGGAGATTAACGGAATACGATATGAATTTGATGATCGTGAGATTGCACTAGGATATTTGAACGTGGAGGAAAATAATGACTAATTCATGGATGCTGATATTTGCACTGGTTGTCAGCTACGGAGGTTCTACATTAATAGGACCGAAATTGATCCCATACTTACAGAAACTTAAATTTGGACAAAGCATTAGAGAAGAAGGTCCAAAATCTCACTATGTAAAAGCAGGCACACCAACAATGGGAGGCATTATATTCTTAGTAGGTCTTCTCCTCGCTATGATACTGGTTCGTACATTTGACAGCGTTGCGATGTTTATGCTGTTTTCGATATTCGGATTTGGACTGCTGGGATTTCTGGACGACTACATAAAAGTTGTACTCAAGAGAAATCTAGGACTTAGAGCTTGGCAAAAACTTGCAGGTCAATTTCTTATTGGATCTATACTTGCAGTATGGGCTGGGCATCTCTTTGGAACAGCTCTAGTGATTCCATTTGTGAAGACGACTTTTGATCTGGGATTGTTATATTATCCATTTGTTGTTTTAGTTGCAATAGCAACGACCAACGCAGTAAATTTGACAGATGGCGTTGATGGATTGGCGGGTTCAGTATCCACTTTAGTAATCGGCTTCTTTGGAATGGTGGCTGTTTCACAGCAAAGTGTATCACTTCTTGTTGTTGCCATTGGTCTTATTGGTGGATTGGGTGGATTTTTAAAATATAACCGATACCCTGCTAAAGTATTTATGGGCGATATGGGATCGCTGGCACTTGGTGGTGCTGTTGCTGGGTTCGCATTTGCAACAGGTATGTCACTGATGATTCCGATCGTAGGTGGTATTTATTTCGCAGAAACACTTTCAGTTATTATTCAGGTGATTTCATTTAAGACAACAGGAAAACGAGTCTTTAAAATGTCACCGCTTCATCACCATTATGAGTTGTCAGGGTGGAGTGAAACAAAAATTGTTGGGACATTCTATATCGTGACACTTGCACTGGTGATTGCTGGCTATTTCATAGCCGTATAGGGGGCGCACTTATGGTTAATAAAGAATTTGAAGGAAAAAAAGTCTTGGTTGTTGGACTTGCACGTTCAGGACAATCGGCCGTGAAGGCTTTGGGTTCAAGAGGTGCAAGAGTGTGGATCAATGACATGAAAAGTGAAAATGATCTTACTGAAATTCTCGAACCGATTAAAAATATTTACGAAGGTCTTATGCTTGGCCAAGCACCTACAAATATTGAGTCCTTTGACATGATGGTGTTAAGCCCAGGCGTACCACTTGATAAACCATTTGTTCAAGTGGCGAAAAGTGCAGGCGTGGAGGTTATAGGCGAACTGGAATTGGCTTATAGAATGACAAATGCTGAGTTTATTGGTATTACAGGAACCAATGGTAAAACAACAACCACAGCACTTACGGGTGAGATGTTCAAACTTGCGAAAAAAGATCATTACGTGGTTGGGAATATTGGAATACCGGTTATTGGCTGTGTCGATGAGGCCAGTGAAAAGACGACGATGGTCACGGAAATTAGCAGTTTTCAACTTGAAACTATAAATAAATTCACAACAAAAGTATCTTCCGTATTGAACCTAACGCCTGATCATCTTAATAGACATAAGACTATGGAAAACTATATAGATGCAAAATGTCGAATTTTTGAGAATCATGAAGTTGCGGATATTTTGATTTTAAATTATGACAATGAACCAACACGCGAACTCTCGAGTAGAACGAAAGGACGTGTGGTGTATTTCAGTCGTGTAGAAGAGTTAAGCAGTGGTATTTTTGTGCTGGATAACAATATTGTGATTAAGGATACACCAGAATCTAAGCCGATCAATGTGATTCCAGTACAAGATGTATTCATACCTGGGAATCATAATGTTGAAAATGCTTTAGCCGCTGTAGGTATGGCGTATTATAGTGGGATTGAAATCGTACATATCGCAGAAGCTTTAAAAACATTTACAGGTGTTGCGCATAGAATCGAATGGCTAGGGGAAATCGGCGATGTTGTGTTCTACAATGACTCTAAGGGAACAAATCCTGATGCATCAGTGGTGGCAGTAAAAGCCATGGATAGACCCACGATCTTAATAGCTGGCGGAATGGATAAGGGCAGTGAATTCGATGAGTTTATTGCTGAGTTCGGAAACACAATAAAACATCTTGTCGTATTCGGAGAAACTGCAACGATAATAAAAAAAACAGCGACGAAACATGGATACACGGCAGTTAGTGTTGTTTCAAATTTAGAAGAAGCTGTCAACACAGCTTATGAGCTAACAAAGCCCGGAGACGCAGTGCTCCTTTCACCAGCCTGTGCAAGCTGGGATATGTATCCAAGCTTTGAACACCGTGGAGATCATTTTAGAACTTGCTTTGAGAACCTAAGGGGGCGATAGGCATGAAACGCCATGCTATGGATTTATCCCTTTTTGTAACGGTGGTGCTCCTTCTTGTAATAGGCGTAATGATGGTGTTTAGTTCGAGTTTTTATTATGCAATGTCTCAGTGGCAAGATAAGTATTATTTCTTCTATAAGGATTTAAAATTTGCAATTTTAGGATTTGGAATTATGGTCGTTGTTGCGATGGTGCCTTATAGAATGTATAAAAAATTTGCACCAATGCTTCTTTTAGTAAGTTTGGGTTTGTTGGCGTTGGTTTTAACGCCAGTTGGAACTGAAATAAATGGAGCACAGCGTTGGATTTACATAGGATCAATATCAATTATGCCTTCTGAAGTTGCTAAAATATGTGTCATAATATTTACGGCGCATAGCCTTGAAAATAATCGGAATCATTTAAAAAAATTCACGGTGGGCATACTGCCGTATTTAATACTGATCGCATTCTATTTTGGACTGATTATATTGCAGCCCAATCTATCGACGGCTATAACCATCACACTTATAATTATGACAATGGTTTTCGTTGCGGGAGCTAGACTCGATCAGATTATTGGACTAGGTTTAGCCGGTGTCGCAGCGTTTGGTGTGTTCGCAATGAGTGCAGAGTATAGACGTGCACGAATACTCGCGTTTATGAATCCTTTTGACTATGCTGATAGTAGTGGCTGGCAAGTAATCCAGTCGTTATATGCCATCGGATCTGGTGGACTGTTTGGTGTGGGGATTGGACAGAGTATTCAGAACAAACTTTATATACCAGAACCGCAGAATGACTTTATTTTTGCAACGATTGGTGAAGAGTTTGGATTTGTAGGTTGTGTTATCGTCATACTATTATTCTTCATACTCATTTATAGAGGTGTAAAAATTGCGGTCAATGCACCTGATTTATTTGGATCATTGGTTGCAACAGGCATTATTGCAATGATTAGTTTTCAGGTTATTATTAATATTTCTGTAGCTACGAGTTCTATGCCAGTAACCGGGATACCACTTCCGTTCATAAGTTTTGGGGGTAGTTCGCTCCTGATACTGATGGGATGTATGGGAATCCTTCTGAATATATCACAATATACGTTGACAGATTAGGAGACAGTTTATGCGAATGATCGTAACAGGTGGCGGTACTGGGGGACATATTTATCCTGCGGTATCTATAGCTGAAGCTTATAAAAGGAAAAATAAAAATACGAAAATTCTATACGTTGGTCGAAAACAAGGATTGGAAGCTGAACTTGTTCCTAAACTTGGAATAGAGTTTAGACCGATTTCCATTGAATATCGGAAAAAGGGCCTGATTGGTGCTTTAAATCACGTAAAAAGTTTGGCATCAAGCCTCATTGAAGCTAGAAATATTATAAAGAGTTATCAACCAGATCTTATTGTTGGAACGGGTGGCTATGTTTCTGGTCCAGTTATGTTTGTAGGAGCGCTAATGGGCGTGAAGACTGCAGTTCATGAAGCCAATGCTTTTCCAGGTCGAGCAAACAAGATGTTGAGTCGCTTTGTTGACAAAGTCATGATCAGTTTTGAAGAGAGTAAAAGTGCATTTAAAGATCAAAGTAAGGTTGTGTTGACAGGAAATCCAGTGCGACAAGATTTTTATGGTTTAGATCAATCTAAATGTAGAAAAGAAATTAACGTGGCGGATAATAGATTTTTAGTATTGTCTGTTGGTGGCAGTGGTGGTGCTCGAAAAATCAATGATGTTATGATTGAAATTATGTCAAAGGTCAGCGGGAATGAAGATTACGAAATTATTCACGTAACCGGGAAATCATATTATGAAAAGTTTATGAAACAATTACAAGACATGCGAGTATCATTTGGTGATAATGTTAAGATTGTTCCTTACGTTTACAATATGCCAGAACATATGGGTGCAGCTGATATTATGATTACACGGACAGGCGCTTCGACGTTAGCGGAGATTGGCATAACTGGAACTCCGGCACTGCTTATTCCGTCACCAAACGTGAAAGACAACCATCAGGAGTACAATGCCAGATCTATGGAAAAAATGGGCGCTGGATTTGTTATGTTAGAAAAGGACTTAAATGCAAATCATATTATGAGCATGGTTGAAGACTTGAGAAATAATCCAGAAAAAACTGAAAGCATGAGAAACAGTTGTGCTAAGTTGCCTGGTAAGGATGCTCTAGGTAATATTGTTTCGACACTTGAATCAATACTAGTAGGAGAATAATGAGGTGTAATCATGCAGGAAGAAAACCAGAAAAGGACGAAACCGAAACGTAGAAAAAGTCTTGGTGTACTTTTAGTGTTGCTTCTTCTTGTGGGTGTTTGGCTTCTAGTTTATAAAACAGATGTCTTCGTAGTTAAGAAGTTTGAATATCAGCCGAGCGTTTACTTGTCGGATGCTGATATTAAAAAGTATGGCGGTATTGGTGAAAGAACATTGGTATTTGCCCTAAGTTCTGAAGCGGTTGCCAGTGAGCTTATCCATCACCCGTACATCAAATCTGTTGAAATACAAAAAAAGTTTCCTAACAAACTCATTCTTGATATCGATTACCGTGAAGAGCTTGCTGCAATTAAGTATTCTGGACTTTTTGTTACGATTGATAGAACGTTAACTGTTCTTAAGGTTGAAGAATCTATTGGCGACATATTCCTGATCGATGGTTTTGAGTTTAAATCATTTAATATTGGGGAAGAATTGAAGGTCGAAGATGGGCGTGTACTACAACGTACCGTACAATTAATTTCACTTCTCAAAAACTCCCATATTGAAGCGAAACCATATATACGTTATGATAACGGTATTGAATTATTACTTAATGATGCGTATCGAGTACGTTTTGGTAAGGGACAAGATATTGAACGGAAGTTCAATAATTTTGTAGACATTTATGAGCAGTTGTCAGAAAAGGGTGTTCAATCGGGCATTATTGATGTAAGTCATAATGGATTACCCATATTCAAGCCGTTTGGACAATAGGGGGCATTATCATGAAAAAGGATTATCTTTGGATCGGATTGATCTGCGTGATCCTTGGTATTATATTGGCGCAGCAAGCAAAAATTATACAACGAGATATGTTGGACGGCTTATCACCACGACAGAAGTCTGGTGAACTTGTTAGTGAGCTCCAAAAGGTTCGTGATGAGAAGCAAGTTTTGCTTGATCAAATCACAGCTTTAGAAGAACGGATTAGAGACATTGAGTCTTCGGAGTCAAATGAAAATGTGTTGATCAAATCTCTAAATGAAGATCTTGAAAGGTACAAAATGTTTGCAGGGCTTAGTGATGTCGAAGGACAAGGTATAGTTATTACGATTGATAATCCGCCTGTTGATATGAACTATGCGTATGAAGCGAACTTTGTATATGATTATCATCTGTTGCTATCACTTATTAACGAGCTTAATGCTGCTGGTGCTGAGGCAATTAGCATTAATGAACAGAGAGTCACTGGGACAAGTGAGATTCGTACAGCTGGAAACTCAATCAATATCAATTTAATTCCGCAACAGGCACCGTTCGTTGTGAAAGCAATTGGAAGTTCTGATACACTTGATGGAGCGGTCAATCAAAGGTTTGGAATTGTATCTCAAATCCGTGATAAACGGTATTTAATCGAAGTTAAGAAATCAGATACTGTTAAAATCTCGAAATTTAATGGCGTTGTTGATTTCAGACATGCCAATGTCGCACAGTAACGGCGAGGTGGGGAATTATGTTTAAAACCCGCACAATTGCACTTCTTTTCTTGCTTGGTCTTTTAATACCGCTTCAAATCAGATCAGCGCAAGATGCGGAAAAATATGTTTCTATCAATGAGATTCAAACAGCTACAAATGATTTACAGCGTGAATCGGCTGAGTTGGATCAATTGGTGGATCGTGTTCGTCAAATGACTGGACAAATAAACGATTATGAGAACTCACGTGCTTCCTCTGGTGATATTGAAGAAGCTATACGTGGCCAGATTGATGAAATTAAAACCATTTCAGGTTTAAAAGATCTTAAAGGACAAGGCGTCATTGTTATTATTAATGATGGTGAGCGCGAGTTGAATGATTTTGAAGATCCCAACAATGTTCTTGTGCATAATATGGATGTCCAAAAGTTGGTTGATGACTTAAGGTATGCGGGCGCAGAGGCTATTTCTATAAATGGTCAGCGCTATGTTTTCGGCAAAACGAAAATTCAGTGTACTGGTCCTACTATACGGATCAATAATGATGTTTTTGCACAGCCATTTATTATCAAAGCAATTGGAGATAAACATCATTTAGAAGCTGCAGTGAATGCGCCAGGCTCTTTTGGTCAAATACTAAGGCAATATGGTGTGTTTCTCGAAGTGTATACAAGTGTTAATCTTGAGGTTCCTGCTTTCACTGGATCTATTCGACCAGTATTTATGAAGGCAACAGAGGATGGTGAAGAAAGTTGATGATCGCGATACTGGCCATAATTCTTGGACTTTTTATTGGTTGGTTTATGCCAATTGGTCTTAGTTCAACGTGGTCTTTATATGTAGCAGTGGCAATATTAGCAGCAATTGATTCAGTCTTTGGAGCCGTTAGGTCAAGCATGGAAGATCGGTTTGATGCTGTTATCTTCATAAGTGGATTTACAACAAATGCTATACTTGCAGCATTTTTAGCATATATCGGAGATTTTCTTGGAATTCCATTATATTATGCCGCTGTATTTGCATTTGGTGTTCGATTGTTCCAGAACTTGGCTATTATTCGGAGGCTTCTTATTGATTCTTATCGAACGAAGTGGAAACGCAATCATTCAAAATCGGATGAAGTTTTCCCCGAAAATACAGAATAGGAATAGTTGGAAATGTTTTAAATACCATATTCGCCATTTATTTCAACTACGGTTTGGACGAAAATGTCAATAATCTTGAAATTTGTTGAAAAATGCACATCATAATGGCTTAAAATATGGTATTATAAGTAGTAAGTCAAATATTATGTATCTCGGTTGTTTCAGCGAGTCGTGTACATTTATTTGAATAGGTTGTTTGTTAGAAACTGTATGCAAATGTAAAAAAAATCAAATTTGCATGTTTCTCAAATAGAAATTAGCTGTAAAAAGATACAGTGCTGATATGAACGACATTTTTTCATCGTGGAAAAAGGGGGCTGTCACATGTTAGAGTTTGATATTGACATGGAGCAATTTGCGCAAATTAAAGTTATCGGTGTAGGCGGCGGCGGTAATAACGCTGTAAACAGAATGATTGAAGCGAGCCTTAAAGGTGTTCAATTTGTTGCGATTAACACAGATAAACAAGCATTATTCAATTCTAAAGCAGAATTTAAAATTCAAATTGGTGAGAAACTAACTCGTGGACTTGGCGCTGGCGCTAATCCTGAAGTTGGTGAGAAAGCGGCTGAAGAAAGTCGTGATGATATATATCAAGCTCTTCAGGGTTCTGATATGGTATTTATCACTGCTGGAATGGGTGGCGGTACTGGTACTGGTGCGGCACCGATCGTTGCTGATGTAGCAAAAGAAATGGGAATACTTACAGTAGGTGTTGTTACGAAGCCTTTCACATTTGAAGGTCGTCGTAGAATGCTTCATGCTGATCATGGAATTAACGCATTAAAAGATAAAGTAGATACACTTGTCACAATTCCAAATGATCGTTTGCTTCAAGTTATTGAGAAAAGAACGAGCATTGTTGATGCATTCAAAATCGCTGATGATATTCTTCGTCAAGGTGTACAGGGTATTTCTGACCTGATTGCAATTCCTGGTCTAGTAAACTTGGATTTCGCCGATGTTAAGACGATTATGTACGAACGTGGTTTGGCTCATATGGGTGTTGGTAAATCAAGTGGTGAAAACCGTGCTGTTGAAGCAGCGAAACAAGCGATTCACAGTCCAATGCTTGAAACATCAATTGAAGGATCTAAAGGTGTACTTCTTAACATCACAGGCGGAGCGGATTTAGGCTTATTTGAAGTCAATGAAGCTGCTGAGATTGTTGCAGAAGCTGCTGATCCAGATGCTAATATCATTTTCGGTGCTGTAATTGATGAAGCGCTTAAAGATGAGCTTAGAATTACAGTTATTGCAACTGGTTTTGAGGATCATCAAGTAACTAGAAGCACTCAACCTGAAAAGAAGGAAGAGGTTGTGGAGACTGTTCAAGAAGCTGAAGCTGAAGTTGAGGCAGAAACTGTTGAAACAACTACTGAGGCGGCGGATGAGCAAGATAGTGAAGAATTCGATATTCCAACTTTCTTAAGAAGACAACGCTAAGATAGTAAGGATTGAGAGTAAGAATGATTAGTAATGACAGGCTACCTGGATAGGTAGCCTTTATTCTCATTATAAGAGGTGTAATATATGAAATGTCCATTTTGTGAATATGGTGAATCGAAAGTAGTGGACTCCAGACCAACGGATGATGGAAACACAATCCGTAGACGTCGAGAGTGCGTGGAATGTAAACACCGATTCACGACCTACGAAAAAATTGAAGAAATTCCTCTGATCGTCGTTAAAAAAGATGGAAACAGAGAGTCTTATGACAGATCAAAAATGATGCATGGCCTTATTAGAGCCTGTGAAAAACGGCCAGTGGCACTTCAAACAATCGAAGACTTGGCTAAACAGATTGAGAAGAAACTCTATAATTCTATGGAGAAAGAAATATCTTCCCATTTAATTGGCGAGCATGTCATGCAGGGACTTCGCGAACTTGATGAAGTTGCTTATGTGAGATTTGCATCTGTTTACAGACAATTTAAGGACATCAATACTTTCATGGATGAACTTAAAACAATGCTAAACGATAAGAAATAGAAAATATTTAATGACAGATAATCAGGCGGTGAGATCATGCTGATAAGAAAACAGCAAGATGTAGAGTGGTTGCAGTTTAGCAATCTATCTGAGTGCGCTGATCTGATTCATGGATTTACGACAAGAAATGGAGGGGTTAGTCACCCTCCATTTTCGAGTTTAAACATGGGTCGATTTACGGAAGATCGTTCATCAGATGTTCAAGAAAATTACATGAGAATTCTAAGTGCGCTTGAGATTGAAACTAGACCTAGATACATGACGAAGCAAGTTCATTCAGATCTGGTTCACCATGTTGATGTTGTAGAGTGTACTGAGTCAATGGAAACGTTCATATCATCCCAAGACGGCTTAGTTACAAAGCGGTCTGACGTAGCTCTAATTACTTATTATGCAGATTGTGTCCCGATATTCTTGTATGACCCGGTAAATCATGTTGGTGGCGTTATACACAGTGGGTGGAAGGGAACATCTAAGCAAATTGGAAAAAGAGCTGTTGAAAGACTTTCAGAGTTATTTGGAAGTGACCCTAAAAATATTATTGCCGGAATTGGTCCTTGTGCGAGTGGTTGTTGTTATGAAATTGACAGTTCAGTGGTGAATGCGTTTTCGTGGATGGGAAATGAAATTCACAATTTCTTAAAGCCAACCACGCCAGAACATTACCTGATAGATTTAAAAGGCATCAATCAATATATACTTGAAGATGCAGGTGTGAAAATCACGAACATTGAAGTGAGTGAATATTGTACTATGTGTAATAATGACTTGTTGTTTTCCTATAGAATAGAAAAACCTCAAACAGGAAGAATGGCAGCGATATTTGCTTTGAAAGCAAAAAAAATAATTGAATAATGGAAGCGTGAAGAAAGACAGCTTTTAGCTGAAATAGTGCGAGGAAATACGATAGTTCTTGACGCTTGCATGGTGAGAGTGTAATATGTACGAGGATTGTCGGAGGATAATAGTATGGAATTAAATGAATTAGTACACAGTGATAATCGTATATCAAAGGTACTGCAAGGAAGCATTGCTGAGGAAATGGAAATTGAAAAAGGCGATGTCCTGCTTACGATAAATGGCAGAGCTGTGAAGGATATTATAGATTATCTTTTCTTAATTAGTGATGAATACCTTGAACTTGAGGTTCAGAAACCTGATGGAGAAGTTTGGCTATTAGAAATTGAAAAAGAGTATGATGAAGAATTGGGGCTTGAATTTAAGCATCCGATTATGGACCATGCTCGAAATTGTCGTAATAAGTGTGTCTTTTGTTTTATTGATCAATTGCCAGAAGGTATGAGAGAGACACTATACTTTAAAGATGATGACTCACGTCTCTCATTCTTACAAGGTAATTTTGTGACGCTTACCAATGTTTCACAAGATGAACTTCAAAGAATGATTGATTATAATATTAGTCCGATTAATGTTTCCATTCATACAACAAATCCTGAGTTAAGGGTTAAAATGCTTGGAAATAAGAATGCAGGCGAAGTATATAAGCGACTTAAACTTCTCGGTGAGCATCGGGTCGAGATGAATGGCCAGATCGTGCTTTGTCCAGGTTTTAATGATGGAATTGAACTTGATAGAACCCTTAGAGATCTTCATGATCTCCCAGGAGGCTTGCAGTCGATTGCCGTTGTACCAATTGGTCTTACGAAATATAGAGATGGTTTGGCGCCAGTTAAAGGTTACGACAAACAATTGGCTTTAGAAACCATTCTTCAGATTGAAAAATGGCAGTCGTTTTTCTTAGAAAAACGTGGGACCAGATTTGTATTTCTATCTGATGAGTTTTATGTGCTTGCTGGACTTGATCGTCCAGAATACGATGCATATGAAGGTTTTGCACAAATTGAAAATGGTGTTGGACTCATGACAAAACTTGAAACTGAGATTCAAGAAGGTCTTAAACAACTTGAAGGAATGGACATTTCAAAACGTGAAGTCAGCATTGCGACGGGGACGTCAGCATTTGAGTATATAGAAAAATTAGCTCAGAGTGTTTCCGGGCAACATGAAAACTGCGAAGTACATGTATATAAAATATTAAATAAGTTCTTCGGAGAGAGTATAACCGTGGCTGGTTTATTGACTGGTCAGGATTTAATATCGCAATTAAAGGATCAACCATTAGGTGAGGCCTTGATCATCCCTGAGAGTATGCTTAAGAGCGGCGAGCGAGTGTTTTTGGATGATATAACAGTTGAATATGTAGAGAAAGCCTTGAATGTGACAGTGTTACCTATTGAAGTAAATGGACACGCCTTTCTGTCAAATGTTCTAGGCATTTATGAGGAGGCGTAATTATGGGTAAACCAGTTGTTGCAGTAGTAGGAAAGCCGAATGTTGGAAAATCAACATTCTTCAATAAAATCGCAGGTAAAAGAATTTCAATTGTAGAAGATAAACCAGGTGTTACTAGAGATAGAATTTATGTTGATATTGAGTGGACTGGAAATCATTTCACAATGATCGACACAGGTGGTATTGAGCCAGATTCTAAAGATATCATCCTGTCACAAATGCGTGATCAAGCTCAAGTTGCAATTGATACAGCAGACGTTATTATCTTTATGCTTGACGGTAAAGAGTCGTATACGTCAGCGGATGAAGAAATCGCTCAAATGTTGAGACGTTCTAAAAAACCAATTCTTTTAGTGGCTAATAAAGTGGACACGCCGAAGATGCCTGATCATTTCTATGATTACTACGATCTAGGTCTTGGTGAGCCAATTCCTGTTTCATCTGCCAACTTACTAAACTTTGGTGATTTGCTTGATGATATTGTGGCTTTATTCCCAGAAGAATGTAAAGATGACGACGATGAAGATGTTATAAAGGTTGCACTAATTGGAAAACCTAACGCAGGCAAATCATCTTTGATAAATACAATACTTGGTGAAAATAGAGTTATTGTAAGTGAAGTGGCTGGAACGACACGTGATGCCATCGATACACCATTTACAATCGATGAACAAGATTTTGTGTTGATTGATACGGCGGGTATCAGACGTCGAAAGAATGTTAATGAAAACATCGAAAAATACAGTGTTCTTAGAGCGCTTACAGCTATCGAAAGATCGGATGTATCTCTTCTTATTATCGATGCGTATGAAGGTATTACAGATCAGGATAAGAAGATTGCAGGCTATGCACATGAAGCTGGTCGTGGTGTTATTATCATTGTGAATAAGTGGGACCTTCTTGAAAAAGACAATAAGACGATGAAAAAGTTCACAGAAACACTGCGTAATGAGTTGGCATTTATGACATATGCACCAATTCTATTTGTTTCTGCTTTAACGAAACAACGTGTTCACCAGATTCTTGAGTCGGTAATGTATGTTGCTGAACAACAATCTTTACGTGTTCAAACAGGTCTGTTGAATGATATCTTGAATGAAGCGATCATTCTGAACCAACCACCTTCAGATAAAGGTAAACGTCTAAAGATTTACTACATGACTCAGGTTAGTGTTAAGCCGCCGACATTTGTATTGTTTGTTAACGACAAAGAGCTGGCTCACTTCTCATACATGAGATATCTTGAGAATGTTATCCGTAAAAACTTTAAATTTGAGGGTACACCGATCCATATCCAGGTACGTGAGAAGCAACGCTTAAGTGGACCTCAAAGAAAATAAGCACAAATAAAATCAATATAAAATGATAAATAAGCCAAGATTATTTGAGATGACTCGAATGATCTTGGCTTTAATTCATTCCTTAAAAACTTGTATAACTTAAACTTAAGGAATTTTAATGACATATTTAATACCTGGTCATGATATAATATCTCTGGTCAACAATGTTATAAATCATACACGTGGTTGATTATGATGAGGGCTGAATCGGTATACTGTTAATGAGACACCCTCGTAAATGATTGGTCAAATAGAGATAGGAGTTGTAACTATGAAAGTTGCTGTATTGGGAGCTGGCAGTTGGGGAACGGCACTGGGACTTGTTCTGGCTCAAAAAGGCCTGGAAGTTAATCTTTGGTCTTGGCAACAAGAGCAAACAGATGAAATCATCGAAACAAAGCGAAATGAAACGTATTTGCCAGGCGTGGAGTTGCCTGAACTTATAAAACCAACATCAGATCTAAATGGCTCAATAAAAGGTTCGAAAATTATTCTTATTGCTGTACCTTCACAGGTTGTACGGGAGACACTAGAGAAGTGTGCTCATGTAATAAATCCTGATCAAGTGATTGTAAATGTATCTAAGGGTATTGAGATGAGTACTCTAAAGCGTATTTCGGAGGTTGTAGCGGAGTTTTTACCTGAGAATAAGTTTGTATCGCTATCAGGTCCATCGCATGCTGAGGAGGTTTCTCGAAAGATACCGACGACTCTGGTATCAGCATCGGAAGACAAGGCTGCAGCAGAACTCGTGCAGGACGCTTTTACAACAGAAAATTTAAGAATATACACTAATCCAGATCTTATTGGTGTTGAAGTTGGTGGCGCTTTAAAAAACATAATCGCTCTTGGTGCAGGAATTAGTGATGGTCTTGGTTATGGTGACAATGCTAAAGCGGCACTTATGACAAGAGGCATTCATGAAATAGCACGACTTGGAATACAAATGGGTGCCAAATTGGAGACTTTCTCGGGTCTTTCGGGCATTGGCGATTTAATCGTAACGTGTACTTCAATGCATAGTCGCAACAGACGTTGCGGAATTATGATTGGTGAAGGTATGACGACGGATGACGCTATAAAGAACGTTGGCATGGTTGTTGAAGGTATTTATACAATAAAATCAGCACATGGCCTTAGTCAAAAATATAATGTAGAAATGCCGATTGCGGAGCAATTGTATAAAGTTATTTATGAAGATTACGATGCGAGAGAGTCGGTTAGAAATCTGATGCTACGACGAATGACGCATGAGATCGAAGAAGCTGCTCAAGAGGTCTGGGGACGACTGTAATTTTAATGTAACCTTGATGATCGGTACTCCCCCGTGGAAAAACTGGCTTTGTTGATGTATAATAGGGATAGAGCTATTTTGAAAGTGGTGATAATGTGAGTCGTTATATTGAAATGATTCTATTTTTTGGAGTTGTACTTTCCTTTTTTGGTTATTTATTCTCAGTGATAAAAGAACAGCAGGATTTAAAAAACCAACAAGTGTCTATAAAAAGTGAAAAAGTAACTCAGGATGTAATTGATGACATTGATTTTAAAGTGTTCAAGTTGGGTGAGAAAAAGTTGAACATTGGCGATGAAATCAGTGTGCGTCTAAAAAATAATAACCGTGTACATGGAACCTTAATTGGAGCACGTAAAGTTGAGAATGCATTATGTATTGTCACAGCCGAGGACGAGCTTCTTGAAGTTCATGTGACTCGAATAAAAAAACTGCGAGTAACGATGAAATACGGTAGACTATTCTAGTTTAGATGCTCATAGTTCTTTTAAGTAGTACCAAATATATTTGAATTGATAATAAACCCGAGAGTTTTTATCCATATAGAGTAGATAGTACAGAGTATCTTCGCTAATTGAATGAACAATCGGGGTAAAAGGCTACTTATTGGCAGTAGCCTTTTTTATAATCATAATTTAATGACAATCAGATGCCATATATGAAGACTGCATGTTGTAGTTATGACTAAAAATGAGTGGCAGAGTGGGGCTTTTAGTATGCGTTTTAACTTTGGACGACTTATTCGTTCTATAATCATTATAGGGGTTATCATATATTTCGCTGTGAAAATGGTCGCAGGGTTTATTATTGATGAGCAATTAACCCAAACAGTGGTGTATGGACAATTGAATATTGAAAACGTATATGATGGTATTATATTTAGAAATGAACTGATTATTAACACCAATGTTGAAGGGAATATAAGATACAACGTTGCTGATGGTGATAGAATTAAAAAAGGTTTAAAAATTGCTGAAGTGTATCGAGACACCGGTGACACGAGTAATGTACAAACCTTATCTGAAGAGCCTGAAAATTTTGTTGCAGCACAAACACTTACGATTTCAGAAGAAGAACTCGATGAGGAAATTGAAAAACTCGTCAATGCACTTATTGATGCGAGACAGCGTAAGGATTTCCTTCAAGTCAGGGATTTAAAACAAGATCTTGACCTTAAATTAGACAAGCGAGAAATGTTGGCTAACATGGATTCTGGATCTAACAGCGGATTCGAGCAAGCTTTTGTTGGCGGTGGAGTACTGTCGGAAGGACAATCGATTTCGTTTTATAGTCCAAAGGCTGGAATTGTTACATTTGCCAGCGACGGCATGGAGTCTGTGCTGACATTGGAAAATATTTATAAGTTGGATTATGACACAGTTATAAAGCAAAATATTGATGTTAAGTCGCTCACGACGGATTATGTGACCAACGGCAGACCCGTTTATAAGATTGTTGATAATTCTATTTGGATGCTTGTTGCACTTATTGAGAAAGATGAAATTAGTCTCTATGAAGAAGGCAAGTATGTACGTGTTAATATCAACGATGAAACTGTGACTGGCGTTGTTTCAAAGGTGTTTGAAACAGGCGAAAAGGGTGCACTTGTACTTAAAATGACTGAACAAGTTTCTGATTTTCATAAAGAAAGAATTGTTAGAACGAAAATTGTAAGAGAAAATTATCAAGGATTAAAAATTCCAAGCAGTGCTATTGTAAGTCGAGAAGGCATTCAAGGCGTTTATGCTCTTGGTGTTGATAATAAAGCAGTATTTAAGCCTGTGAAAGTTATTGGTTATGATGAAGAAAGCGCAATTGTAAAAAATGGTTTTGTAGAAGTTGTAATTGAAGATACACCAGAACGTGTTCGATCAATTGATGTGAATGATGACATACTTATCCTTGGTGTCAATTATAAAGAAGGCGATTCTGTTTATTAATGCAAGTATAAGGTTGACTACTAAATAACATTGCAATTTGTAATACTGAATGAGGTGAAGAAATGTCATTTTCTTATGTGAAAGAAAACTTAGAAGAAATTCAAAAGAACATTGAGCAAGCATGTTTACGCTCGGGTCGTCATCCGAATGATATCACACTGGTTGCAGTTACAAAAACAATAGAAGCTGATGTGATGAATGCATCCATAGATTATGGTGTACAAGTTATTGGTGAAAACAGAGTTCAAGAAATCAGACGGAAGTTTGATGAAGTTAATGACAATGTTTCATGGCATCAAATTGGTCACTTGCAGACCAACAAAGTTAAGTACATAGTTGATAAAGTGGATATGATTCATTCTGTTGACAGTGTGCGTCTTGCCAAAGAAATATCTGATAAGGCAGGTAAACACCAGAGGATTATTGACGTATTGATTCAAGTTAATGTTGCAAGTGAAGCTCAAAAGTTTGGAATTACAGAGTCTGATCTGCCTGGCATTCTTGAAGAAGTCTCAAAAATGCCATCGGTCCAAGTAAAAGGCCTTATGCTTATAGCTCCTTTTGCTGAAGATCCTGAAACTGTTCGTCCAATTTTCCGAAGAATGAAGGAAATCTTTGATTCGACGAAGAATAGTAACTATGATAATGTAGAAATGAAGTATTTATCTATGGGAATGTCAGGGGATTATGTCATTGCCATTGAAGAGGGAGCAAATATGGTTCGTATCGGAAGCGGTATTTTCGGTTTAAGAACCTACTAACTTCGGAACATACACATCTGTCTTTTACGGATCGTATGAATCGAAAATAAATCGTGATATGGAGGTCAGCATGTCGGATAAATTTGTAGACAAAATTAAGTTCTTTATGGGGTTTGGAGCTTATGAGGACGAGGAAGAGTATGTTGAGGAAGAAATGATAGAAGAAGATAAAAAACAAGTTACGAGTTCATTGAATTCGATTTCGTCACCTTCGAAGGTGGTAAGCTTGCACTCTTCGATTTCGTCAACGGGCTCTGCACTTGGCTCGAATATGAAAGTCGTGTTACATCAACCACTTGAGTTTGAAGATACAAAAGTGATTGTTGATAGTCTAAAAGCAAAAAAGCCAGTCATTATCAATATTGAAGAAATTGATGCAGAACTAGCTAGAAAAATCTTTGATTTTTGCAGTGGCGCGCTTTATGCACTTGATGGACATATTCAAAAAGTGTCTAGGGGGATATTCATATTAGCACCAAATAATGTCGATATTTCAGGTGACGTTAAGACTGAGTTGGTCGATAAGGGAATTTTCCCGTGGTCATCTAAGTAATATGTTGAGTTGATTATAGACTCAAAAAGGAGTGTAATAAATGAATGCAATAAATCAGACAGTAGCATACTTCTTTCAACTCATTTATTTATTCGTAATGATTCGAATTATATTAAGTTGGGTTGGTAGAGGATTTGATAATCAATTTACTAGGATTATTTATCAATTAACAGAACCACTTCTTGCACCATTTAGAAATCTTCAACATCGCTTGGGCGTTGGAGGTCAACTTGATTTTTCTCCTATCATGCTGTTGTTGACCCTACAATTTATTAGCAGCTTTATTCGAAAATTGTAAGTAAATGTTAAATAAAGAACGAATACTAGATAAAGTGCGGGTCAATGCTTCTTCAAAACAAATTGCCATTCGTGTCATTGATTTGGCAAGTCAAGTTTTGAAAAAGCATGAACCTGC
>Ga0070725_10000843_pt1 | contig 18838 bp, 15 predicted proteins | sample tdDd002_FD_69781 | JGI IMG/M metagenome (GOLD analysis project Ga0070725, IMG submission 69781) | Marine sediment microbial communities from the Atlantic coast under amendment with organic carbon and nitrate - tdDd00.2 | ecosystem: Environmental > Aquatic > Marine > Coastal > Sediment | place... | reverse complement strand
GTGAATTGTGAAATTGGGATTGGTATAATATCCTCGTGATTAGCTCTTGCAGTAATGTAATTCACCAGTTTAGTAGCTACCGGAACTTCTTTCTCAGGATCTTCGGTTAGAGAAACTCTGATGGTATCGCCGAGTCCATCAATTAGCAGCGCTCCTGTGCCAACAGCTGATTTAATGCGTCCTTCATCCTCACTGCCAGCCTCAGTTACACCAAGGTGAAGCGGGTAATTCATACCTTCTTTCTTCATGGCAACAACCAATAAGCGAACCGTATGCACCATAATTCGAGTGTTGCTGGCCTTAATGCTTAATACAATGTCTTTAAAATTGAGCTCTTCGCACAAACGCAGGTATTCCATGCACGCTTCCACCATACCTTGTGGGGTATCTCCATAGCGACTCATTATTCGATCGGAAAGAGAACCATGATTCGTTCCGATGCGAATTGCGGTTTGGTTTTCCTTACATATTTGTAAAAAAGGTTTCAGCTTTGATTTGGCAATTTGCAACTCAGCATCGTATTCTTCATCGGTGTAATTGACAAGGTCAAATTTTTTGGCTCCTCCAGAAAAATTACCTGGATTGATACGCACTTTCTCCACATTAGCTGCTGCAATCTCAGCTGCATTTGGATTAAAATGGATGTCGGCCACTAAAGGGGCTTCATAGCCTTTTGTTCGGATGATTGCTTTTATCGGTTCAAGAGTACGGGCTTCTCTTCGCCCTTGCGTTGTAATACGAACAATGTCAGCACCGGCATCAATAATACTAATCACCTGATTGGCTGTTGCTTCGGCATCCAATGAGTTGGTGGTCGTCATCGATTGGATTTGAATAGCAGCATCTCCACCAATGGCTTTTGTACCAACAGTTACTTTATGGGTTGGGTTGCGATGATAATTAAATAAATCCTCGCAGTATAATGGTTCTTTTGGCATTGTTTTGCGTTTTATTTCCCAAAGAATAAATGCAAAAATAGGGAATATTGTTTACTGCTTTGTAATTAAATATTAATCTTTCTGCCTTCTATCTTCTGCCTGATTACATTATTTGATATTTTTATGGTCTAAATATTCAAGCATATGTCTATTGTTGTTAAAGATGTGGTTAAGGAATTTGGTACGCAGAAAGCATTGAAAGGTGTTTCGTTTGCTATTTCAACAGGTGAAATTGTTGGATTTTTAGGACCTAATGGTGCTGGCAAGTCCACAATGATGAAGATAATTTCAGGACTCTTGCCACAGTCCGCAGGTGAGGTAGAAGTGTGTGGCATTAACAATGGCGAGTATAATGAGGTTTTTCGGCGGAAGATAGGTTATTTACCAGAGCATAATCCCCTTTACCTCGACATGTATGTGAAGGAATATTTAGAGATGGTAGCTGAGTTATATAAGCTATCGAACAAGAAAGAGCGGGTAGCAGAAATGGTTGAACTGACTGGTTTAACATTGGAGCAGCACAAAAAGATAGGTGAATTATCTAAAGGTTATCGACAGCGCGTAGGGCTAGCACAAGCCCTAATACACGATCCTGAAGTGTTGATTTTGGATGAGCCAACAACAGGGCTCGATCCCAATCAGATACTAGAGATTCGCGATTTGATTAAAACCATTGGGAAGCAAAAAACAGTGATGTTGAGTACACACATTATGCAAGAAGTTGAAGCAATTTGTGAACGTGTGATAATTCTTAATCGTGGCGAATTGGTAATTGATCATCCATCAACTGATCTATCGGTCTTAAAACAAGGAAATGAAGCCCGCATCTTTGTTGAGTTTGATAAACAGCCAACAGTATCAGATATCCAAGAGATGGAAGGCGTTGTTTCGCTTGAAACGAAGACCGAAAGAGAATTAGCCATTGTGTCGTCAAAAGATATTCGCAAAGAGTTATTTGCTTATGCTGTTGAGAATAAGCTAATAATATTAACAATGACACGTGATGAGCAAAATCTCGAAAGTGTTTTCCACGACTTAACGCAGGAAGCTTAAGGTGCTAACTGTTTAACCTCCCAAGTGTCGTCAATTTTTGCAAACTGATAACGATCGTGCATACGGTTAGAGCGTCCTTGCCAAAATTCTATGGTTTCGGCTTTAATAATGTAGCCACCCCAATACGTTGGACGCGGAATTTGCTTGCCTTCATATTGTTTTTCCAGGGCAGTGTAATTCGATATCAGTTCCTTGCCGTCTTCAACCCATTCGCTTTGCGATGATGCCCAGGCGCCAAGTTGACTTTCACGTGGTCTTGATTGAAAATACTCCTCCGATTTCTGCTCCGAAACCCTTTCAACAGTTCCTTTAATACGCACTTGGCGCTCAAGTTCAGGCCAAAAAAAGTTAAGGGCTGCACGCCTGGTATTAGCTAGCTCGCGTCCTTTCTCGCTATTGTAGTTTGTGAAGAATACAAAGCCATTATTAGTAACATCTTTCAGGAGAACAATGCGACAGTTAGGCTGTAAATAGTTATTAACAGTAGCCAGGGTAACGGCAGTTGGCTCATTGCATTCTGCTGAAATGGCCTCCTTCATCCATTTGTCAAACTGCTCGAATGGATTCTCATTGAGCTCCTCTTTTTCTAAACTTCCTTTATTGTATTCATTGCGGATATCTGCCAGCCTGCTCATATTTTCTTCTTTTGGTAATGACTAAACAAGTGTTGTCGGCTTTTGTTGAAGAATAATCTACGATCATCAAACTTTTACAATAGTAGCTTGTTTTGTTGAAGATGTTATTTATTGATTGCCATTATGAGGTAATGGTATCGTTGGCTTGCATCTGACAATTAATTATAAAATTTAAGACATGAAACGAACATGCAAATTTAGCATCCAAATTGACACTCAGGCGGATGAACAAATTTACTTGTGAGTTCCATATGGCAAATGAAAGTAAATTATAAACAGATGAAAATATATACAAAAACTGGAGACCGCGGACAAACCGACTTACTAGGTGGTGTACGTGTTGATAAAGATGATATTAGAGTAGATGCCTACGGCACTTTTGATGAGGTCAACTCCTTTATCGGTCTCTTACGTACGAAGTTGGATGCCAAACATGATTGGCAAGATAAACTGCATCAGATACAGGTAGAGTTGATGAATACCATGAGTCACTTGGCTACGCCAAGTGAGTATAGAGAGAAAAATACGATGCCCTTACCTGATGCAATGGATATTTTTTGTGAAAATTGGATTGATGAAATTGAGGGTACTTTAAGTAGTCGGTCAGATCATTTTATTTTACCAGGAGGCAATGAGGTATCAGCACTTTGCCATGTAGTGCGCTCTCAATTGCGAAAAGGAGAGCGTAAATTAACCACATTGCATCGTTCTTTTCCGGTGGATCGCTCCATTTTGTTTTTTATCAACCGTTTGTCAGATTTATTTTTCAGTCTCTCGCGTGCAGCTGCCGAAGAAGCCAACTTGCCCGAAGAGCGTTGGAAAGCTTTTCTGTATAACAGAGGAGAGAAGTAGTTGTGGCATCAATTTTTGAACTTGTAATGTTTATCTTTGCAATTATAAACAAGCATCAAAATGATAGAAAAGCATAATTGTCGTCAGATAGGTCTTATTGTTAAAGCGCACGGTATAGCCGGTGAAATAGTAATTCGTTTGTTTAATGAATTCTCTGTAGACGATATGGATACAGAATTTTTGTTTCTTGATTTGGATGGTGGTTTGGTGCCATTTTATCTTGAAGAAGCGCGCCAAAGAAACAAGACGGATGTGTTGGCTAAGCTAGATCAGATAAAAGACGAAAAGAGTGCAGCGCAAGTGATGGACGCTCCTGTTTATGTGAAAAAGATGGAGACAGCCGTTGAGGGTGAGGTAGTTGATGAACAAGGCTCTTCAGCTTATCAGTTAATAGGCTATCAGTGTCAGGCAATAGGACATGGACCAATTGGTGAGATTGTCGCTATTAAAGAGATATCGAAGAATCCGCTATTTGAGATTGATCATGAGGGAAAAGAAATACTTATACCTATCGTAGAGGATTTTATTGCGGGTATCGACGATGAAAAGAGAACAATATTATTTGAACTACCAGAAGGCTTGATTGAATTAGAATAGATATACATAAAAGCCCGATTATTTCACTGTAGTAATCGGGCTTTATGCATCCTTTAAAATGTTCTCTGCTCTTGTTTACATATGAGGTCGCGCCATTCAGACTTTATAACAATAGCTTTTTCCGTTTCTTTATGAAAGCCCACCATTACCGACTTGCAAATGGCTTTTACTTCTCCCGATTTACAGTTAACAACCTGCTGTTCCATTCTAAGACTCTTATTGCCCAAATGAACAATGGCTGTTTTCACTTCCATTTCATCTTTTAAATAAATGGGACTGAGAAAGTCGGTATTGATAGAAGCTACAATTAGGGTAGCGTTACCCGAAAAGATTGTATTGGTAAAGACATCTCTCATGTAATACATACGACCTAAGTCAAAGTATTCCTGAATAGTGGTGTTGTTAACATGCCCCAGCCCGTCAATATCATTAAATCGAATTTGCACTGGAGCGCTATGATAAAAACTTGTTTCTTCCATTGGTATTGTTGTATTTGCTAAGCAGCATTAAGGCGGCTGGCAAAGGTGTTTTTATTAATATGTAACGACTTATTCTCTTATTATCGTTACTTGTCCATCCTTAGTTAGCTTAATAATACTTGATGGAGCAGGGTTCTTCGTTTCTTCCTGACGGAACTTAACAATATAGTCCACAGCACCTTTAATGGCTTCGCTTATTTGATCAAAGTTTTGTGGAGAAGGCTCACCGCTGATATTTGCCGAGGTGGAAACAATAGGCCTTTTAAAGCGTGCGCATAATTGTTTTGAGAATTCTTCGTTGCTAATGCGGATACCTACACTACCATCTTCGGCCAGTAGGTTTGAAGCTAAATTTTTAGCGTCATCGTAGATAATAGTTAAGGGCTTTGTGGTGAGCTCAGCCATGTCAAAAGCTACCTCAGGGATGTCATTAACATATCCACTCAGTTTAGCTGTGTTATCCATCAGTACCAGCATACTTTTAGAGTCTGCTCTTTGCTTTAAGTCGTATATTCTTTTTACCGCATCGGCATTAGTAGCATCACAGCCAATGCCCCAAATAGTATCGGTTGGGTAAAGGATAATGCCTCCATTACGCAATGTCTCAAGCGCTTGTTTTAAATCGTCGTGCATCGTTATTTTATTTGTTGGCAAGATAGGAAAAAGAGAGGAGGATGTGATCTTTATTAAGTACTTGTGTTTACAAGATCGCATCCATAAGGTTAGGCTCTACTCTTCCTCCACCACTTTCTTACTTGCTCGCAAATCCACAATTACACGGGCAGCCTTATAAGTGTTATAAACTTTAGGGTGCAATGCTTTAAGCACTCCCATTAGTTTATCTATTTTATTTTTTAAGAGGTCATTCGCCTCATCAATCAGGCGCTTCAATTCGGCAGTGGCTTGCGAGCGGGTTACAATAGCCGAGCGTGGCGTGGCGATAAGAGCGGCAAAGTCATCAATCTCCTTTTTTAGATCGCTAACTTGCTCTGCCGACTTGCCATAATCGCTTAGGTTATCGCCAAGTTTAACGGCCTCCTCATAAATATTCAGGCACGCCACATATAATTGGCTATCGGGCATGCGTTGCAATTGGGTAGGCGATATGTCACATTTGGCCTGTAGGTTAGGCAGCTTATTAACCTGGGCATACACAAACATGGCACCGGCTACTTGTACGCATGCTTCAATCATTTCTATCTCTTCTTTCAATTTCAACTGACGCACGCCGGTCGTGCTGCCTTGTTGTATTTTGAGTGCCAATTTAATCTGATTAAGCAGGCTCTTAAAATCTGTAATAAAGCGTGCCAGAGCAGGGATCGTTTTAAATTTGTTGAAATTGGTATCGAACACATGATCTACAGCCATAAACATGGCCAATTTGTTGCGCTGATTTACATTCATTTTAGCTTGGTCTTTTGCTTATATCGTCTCACTATTGAGAACTCAATAGTTAATTGCAGAATAGGTTTATCGTAACACCTTTTTGCTAAGATCATTTTAAATGTTGTGACGAATAAGGTTAAATCTTATGCAAATGGTGTATAATAAGTGATGAATGAACTTGAGGTTAATAAACGTAATGTATAATAAGATACAAGATAAGATGCCGTTGCTTTGGCCAAACGTTTAAATGTTTCAGTGTAAGATGCGTATGTTTTAGTTGAACATGCATTTGTTACATATAAATCTGATATTATTACAGGCAAACATGTTATTGTTACAGGCGAAGAGTTGAATGTTTCACATCAAGACGTGTATGTTTGAGTGCAAGAAGGATATGCTTAGGTGGAAGTATCGAATGCTTAAAGTAAATCAGAAGATGTTTCAGTTTAAGATACCATTGTTTCACACGTAACGCTTTATGCTGGGCATGTGGTATGTATTGCGTTGCCTAAAAAGTTCATTGTTCAACTTGAGGCTGTGACTGTTTAATCAAGTATATGCTATAACGTCCTAAATATGCTATTAAACATTAAACAAAAAGTGTTAAAACTATTTGTGATCTCCTAAAAAGAAATACATTTGCGGCGCATTTGGGTTTACATATGCCACAACGGCTATTGTAATGAAAAGGGAATCCGATGAAAATTCGGAGCTGTACCCGCAGCTGTAATCCCCCAATAATATTCTGATTTCTACATGCCACTGTCAATCGTATTTGATGGGAAGGCTTTTCAGAATGGGGGTAAGCCAGAAGACCTGCCTATATGCGCGACAGTATTCTTTGCTTTCGGGATAAAAGCAGGATGATGGCTTTAGCTTATCATGTATTTTTTTATTTCCCATTGAATATTGTCTGTTGAGGAGATTTTTTAATTACTTAATAGACAGATAAAATGAAACATTTTTTTACCATTGTGTTGTTGGCAATGTGTTGCCATTGGAGTTTTTCGCAAACGCTTGATAAGGATACCTTCCTGATTGGAGAGGTTGATATTGAGGCTGAAATGGTTTTTGAAAAGAAGCAATCAGCGCTCAAAACCATGGCTCCTTTAAAGCATATTCCTATTGCCACATCAACTGTTAACCGACAATTGTTAGAGTATCGTTCGGTTAATAACATTAATGATGCCATGCATTATGCAACAGGAGTGCGATCATCGGTTAATTATGGTGGTTTTCAAACCTTCCGGTTTCGTGGTTTTGGTAAACCGGTTATTATGTTGGATGGTATGCGTGATGAGCGTATGAACTGGTCGAACAGTGCTCCTGTAACCAGTCTTACGGCCGTTGAAAGTATTGAGTTTTTAAAGGGGCCGGCTTCGGTTATGTATGGTCATTCGGCTGTTGGTGGAATCCTGAATATTGTGCGTAAGCAACCAAGTGCTCAGTCAACAGCTAATGCGCGTGTTGGGTATGGCTCTTGGAACAGCAGGCGCATGGAAGTAGGTGCTGGTGGGGCTCTTTGCCCAAATATGTCGTATCGTTTTGATGCTGGTTATTCCGATAAAGATGGCTGGCGCGATAATAGCGAGAAGATGGCCAATGTGTACTTTGCCTTAGATTGGAATCTGTCTTCGCAAGATGTACTGAAACTAAAAGTAGGTGCTAACGATGATTTCTATGCTACGGAAACAGGTATGCCTGGCGTTACCAAGGATATTTTTGATGCATCATCTGCCAGGCAAGTGTATCGTAGCGGTGATTTACCTTCAGGTTTTAAACGTGAGCAACGCTATAATGATCCGTCGGATTTTCTGACACATACTAATTATAATACGGCTTTGGCATGGGTGCATAATATTAATCCTACTACCCGCATTGAAAATAGTATTTCGTATAACGATGATGATATTGATTATTTCTCAACCGAAGAATTGAGTTACCTGACTTCGGATGAGGCTATCTATGATCATTATTATATGAATGGAGATGAGCGAAAATACATTTGCATGGATACTTTACAACGTACTTTCCCATTACGTTTCTCTCACAAAACAAAAACATTACAATACAATGCTGATGTCTACCATCAGTTTGAAACAGGTGCAGTAAAGCACAATGTTGTGGGTGGGTACACATTTATGTATGTGGATCGCATTAGTTATAAGGGATATAATGTAGGAGAAGATGTTTATGGCGATGGATTATTTGCTAAGATTAGTGTGGTTGATCCTATTCTTAATCAAGGCTATCTAAAAACTAAATTCTCTGCTGCTTCGGTCATGGATGATCAGTCACATGGTCTGTATTTTCAGGATTTGATGGATTTATCCCATGCTTTAAAGCTAATGATTGGCGGTCGTTTCGATTATTACAAGTATGCCATTCAGAACGCGACTGTTACCAGTGGTCTCGATTATGAGTTTGCTCCTGAAGGTGCAGAGCAATCCATTACCAATAAGTCTTTCTCTTATCGTGCCGGATTGGTTTATTTACCATCGGAAGATTTATCGCTTTACGTATCGGCATCAAGCTTTTTCAAGCCTTATCGTACGGTGTTTAACGATACTTACATCTATTTAGATAATAAAGGCGAACGCTTTTACCCCGAAGATGGGGAAGAGTTATATGAGCCAGAACAAGGTTATCAGCTCGAAGGCGGATTAAAATGGGAGTTAAATAACATGATGAGCCTTAACGCAAGTACATATTATATCCTCAAAGAGAATATTGTTGAATACCTGGGTCGCACAGATGATGAAGCTAATCAGCGCATCTACGGCCAGGTTGGTGCAGTAGATTCAAAGGGTTTTGAGTTGGATTTGATTGCCCGTCCTGCTAAAGGTTTATCAATAAATGCCGGTTATAGTTATAACCAAACACAGTATAAGGATTTTGCTGATAACGCTTATGTGAAAGAGAATAGTTTGGAAGGTAATGCCTTGCGACATACGCCGGAAAACCAGTTGTTTGCATGGATCAATTACACCGTTTCAAATGGGCTTTTCAAAAATGTAAGTCTTGGTGCAGGTACTCGTTATACCGATGATGTGTATACGAATACATCCAATACAATGGTATTGCCGGCATATTGGGTAAGTGATGCTACCCTTGCCTATACTGTTGATAAGGTAACGCTTCGATTGAATGCCAATAATATTGCTGATGAGTACTATTTCGATAACTCGGTATACAGCAATCAGTACATTCCTGGTATGGGGCGTTCGTACGAGGCTTCTGTAAGTCTTAATTTCTAATAAACTGGCATGTTAAAAACGCTTAAGCAACTAATAAAACTACTTCATCGCTGGACTGGTTTGGCGATGAGTTTTCTGTTTGTGGTCTGGTTTATTTCTGGCTTCATTATGATTTACCATACCTTTCCCAAGCCTCGACCACAGCTTTATTTTCATGACCTGAATTCATTTTCAGGTCATGATTCTATTCAATCGCCTCACGAGCTTTTTAGTACGCATAAAGTGAGCTCTATTATTCTTGAAAAAGTAAATGATAAGGCTGTTTATCGGACGCCGGGGCGTGGTGTTTCAGTGTTTGATGCTGCTTCAGTAAATGCAATTCCACCTCTGTCTTTAACGGAATGTGCTGAGATCGTTCGTTCTAATTTTTCACATCCAATAGAAAAGGTAGAGGAGCTTAATGATTTTGATCAATGGATACCATGGGCACACTATAAAACCCATTTTCCTATTCAAAAGTTCTGGCTCGATGATGATAAGGGTACTCAAGTGTATGTGTCGTCGAGTTCTGGAACCATTGTACAAGAAACAACTTTAAAATCGAGAGTAATGGCCTGGCTGGGAGCAATCCCCCATTGGTTGTATTTTAAGCAATTGCGACTTAAAGCAGCCTTGTGGAGCGATGTAGTAATCGGACTTAGTGCTATCGGTTGTTTGGCATGTTTGTCAGGCTTTGTGCTTGGCTTTATAAGGCTAAAAAGGTTTAAGCGTGGCGCCAAGTGGAACAGCATAACGCCGTTCAAAAAGTTTTGGTATCGTTGGCATCATATCAGCGGTTTCATCTTTGGCTTCTTTGTCTTTACATTTATTTTAAGTGGATTAATGTCATTGGCTGATTTGCCTAATTGGATAGTAAAGACTGAGAAGGAGATCAATTATTATCAACTATGGAATGGTTCCTGTTTAAGTAGTCAGCAGGAGTTGATCGGTTTTAATAAGTTAATACAGCAAAAAGACGCCTCATCAATTAAACGAATAGTCTGCCGTAAAGTGATGGAGCGCACTTTTTATGAAGTATATCAAGATACCCCTGATCAGTCGGAATGCTATATTGTTGATGCGAATAAAGTAAAGCCTTTACCTCCTTTAACGCAATTGGTCATTGAAAAACGGATGAAGGAGCTTTTGCCTCAGAAACAGTATAGCATTCATTTCTTACGCGATTATTCACATTATTATTCGGCCAAGAAAAGGGTGCTGCCACTTCCTGTATATGAAATTGAATTGGATGATACTTATGGAACCACTTTGTTTGTCCATCCCCAAACAGGAGAATTGCTCAAGGTACTTAATCGTTCATCTAAATGGCAATGGTGGTTGTATCAAGGTTTACACACCTTTAATTTTGGTTGGTTTCGCCAGTTTGAGTGGCTCCGACAAGCGTTGCTAATCTTTTTGTCTTTAGGAGGAATGTTTGTGAGTATATCTGCTTTTGTGTTGGGTATTCAGTTCATTAAGCGTAAAATATAGTTTAATAAATAGGTTTTGCTTTAGCTATAATGCAATAAAAGGAAGCCAACGGGCTTCCTTTTAAATATGTGCGTTTTAAGACGTATTATCTTGATACAAGTGTCTTATCATTAATTACACTGCAACATTATTCTCGCGTAAGGCATCGTTTAGCGATGTTTTCTTATCCGTTGATTCTTTACGCTGACCAATAATTAGGGCAGCTGGTACCTGATAATCGCCAGCCGGGAATGACTTAGTGTATGAACCAGGAATAACTACCGAACGAGGCGGTACATAACCATTATAGATCACAGGCTCGTCACCAGTTACATCAATAATTTTTGTCGATCCAGTCAATACCACGTTAGCGCCTAATACCGCTTCTTTACCTACACGACAGCCTTCTACAACTATACAGCGTGAGCCGATAAAGGCATCATCTTCGATAATAACAGGAGCAGCCTGGATCGGTTCCAGTACTCCACCAATACCAACGCCACCACTTAAGTGAACGTTTTTACCAATTTGAGCACAACTACCAACAGTTGCCCAGGTATCCACCATGGTACCACTTTCTACGTAAGCACCAATATTTACATACGATGGCATCATTACCACGCCGCTTTGTAAGTAGGAGCCATAACGCGCCACAGCATGAGGTACAACGCGTACGCCTAATTCTTTATAGTTTTTCTTTAATGCAATCTTATCATGAAATTCAAATGGGCCAACCTCAATCGTTTCCATCTTTTGTGTTGGGAAATAAAGGATAACCGCTTTTTTTACCCATTCGTTCACAATCCACTCGTCACCTTGTGGCTCTGCTACACGAAGCTCTCCTTTATCCAGTTGCTCAACAACTGTTTTAATGGCTTCAACTGTATCTGCGTTATTTAGTAGCGACCTGTCTTCCCAGGCCTTTTCAATCTGATTCTTCAAATCGCTCATTGCTTTTAATTTTTATGTTTGATGACAAAAATAATTCTAATTAATAAGATATCATTATAAAAAAAACCTTAGTCCATTTGTTTTAACTATTTAATTATATGGTGTTAAAACCTGTTAATTATAGGGACGTTTGTTGAAAAAATAACACTGCATAGGATTAGATCGACTATATTGAAGCCACCTAACCCGGTTACATGAAAAATAAAACCAGATATATTCTTTTGGCCTTATTTGCTTTACAAACGCTTTGTATTGTAGGGCAAAATAAGCAAGTATGGCTGCATGGCAAAGTTGTTAATCAACTGGATAGTATGCCTATTCCTTTGTCTCAGTTAGCCAGTTATAAAAAAATCCATCTTTTTGCTGCCGATACGGTTGGTGAGTTTAAAGTTATATTGTCGCAATCGGATAGTATTAAGGTGATTGCTTTAGGTTTTGAGCCACGTGTTTTTCATCTGGATAGTCTTAATATTGATCCAGATCAAGTGGTTCTATTGCCATTGCAACGCGCTACTTATAAGATTCAGCAAGTGGATATAAACTTTTATAAAGCCTATAATGATTACACAACGCACTTAAAAGAGCAAAGAAGTAAGCAAATGGAAATGAATTTAGGTATGGAGTTAGGGAGAGCACGAGAAATTCCTGCAGCTATTCAACCTGTATATAAACGTAAGCCGCCTGTTTATATGGCTTTGGTGCAGCCACTAAGTTTTATTCATTATCACACAAGTAAAACGGAGAAACAAAAGGTAAAAATGCTTAAGTTGATGAAAGATGAAAAGAAACGACGTCTCCTAAGTGTTGAATTAGTTAAGGAGGTGAGTGGTTTAAATGAAAAAGAACTCGAGCAGTTTATTGTGTACTGTAATGCAAATATAAAGTTTAGTAAGCGCGATACTGAAATCAGTATTAAGTATAAGGTTATTGATTTGTATGAAGAATATAAAAAGGAGGCATTATAACATGATATATAGACTTTTAATCTTAGGATGTGTTCTGTTGTATACGCTCAATGGTTTTGCGCAAGAGAAGCACGAGGAATTAAGGCAATTAGTTGGTAAAGTCGTGGGCAGTGATAGTATTCGCCCAGTACCTTTTGCTTTTGTGGCTGATAGCCAAACAGGGCTTGGTAAGGAAACCAACGAAGAGGGAGTGTTTAAAATTGGTTCTGATGTTAATGACACCATCTATTTTCGTTGTATGGGATATGAAGACACGATGCTTGTTGTAAATGAGGAGATGTTTGCAGATACTGTGTTGTTTTGTGTGAAAGAAAAGTCGTATCAATTGGAATCTGTTGATGTACTTATGTTCAGATCGTATGCAACATTTCGTCATATGGTAGCTAATATGGATATGATACCCGATAACAAGTTCTCAATGCCTATTATGATTGATATGCGCGATGTAAGAAGAGCAAAAAAAGAAAAAGAGAAAACATTTGGAGTAGGTTTAGGATTTGGTAGCAATGGTATGACACGTAAAGAGAAAAAATATGTTGCTTTTGCTGCTTACGAGAAACGATTTGAGCGTTTTAGAGAGATGACTTCCCGGGAGAATATGAAATACTTAACAAAGTTTGAAGGCGCCCAATTGGATTCCTTCATGGTTTTTCTTCGAAGCAAACATAATATCAACCCAGATCTGTCTGATTATAAGATGATGGAAGCTATCAATATTGTTTTTGAAGAGTATTTAGCTTTGCAAACTGACACGCTTGAGATCGTAAAATGATGACATTTGTCACATGGTATTCGAACTTGTATTTGTTTTCAATTTAACATTTATTAGGTGTGTGCTGATAAAAACCTGAAATAGAGCTTTTAGTGGAGTGTTTTTGGATGTATAATTATTGTGGTTGTTATCGAACCATACCTTATATATACAAACCGACATTAAATAGTAAGGCAGAAGGGGTGTAAAAAATCAAATTATAAAAAAAAGGATATTTTTTTTGACTATTTCTTTGGAGATACAAAAATCAATCCTACATTTGCTACCGTAAAAAGCAGTTATTGGTGTGTAAGGTTGAAAAATCAGAAGCATCAAGCAAAATTAACAAGACGATTTCAAGATGAAATTTAACTTATCACTCATTCTCAATATTATTATTATTATTCTCGTGGTCATTATTACCTGAGGGAAGTGAGAATGCTGTATAGTTAAATAGATAAAAAATATTTAAAGAGCTTTTCTCACAAAACGAGAAAAGCTCTTTTTTTTGATACAAACAGAAACAAATGAAAATAACACTAAGAAGCGCAACATCAACAGAAGGCCGAAAGATGGCTGGGGCAAGAAGCTTGTGGCGTGCTAACGGAATGAAAGAGCAGCACTTTGGCAAGCCGGTTATTGCGGTGGTTAACTCTTTTACGCAGTTTGTACCTGGACACGTGCACTTGCATGATATTGGCCAAATGGTTAAGCAGCGTATTGAAGCCAATGGTTGTTTTGCAGCAGAGTTTAACACTATAGCTATTGATGATGGTATCGCTATGGGACACGATGGTATGTTGTATTCTTTGCCTTCGCGTGATATTATAGCCGATAGTGTTGAGTACATGGCTAATGCGCATAAGGTTGATGCCATGGTTTGTATCAGTAACTGCGATAAGATTACGCCGGGGATGTTAATGGCAGCTATGCGTTTGAACATCCCAGCCGTATTTGTGTCTGGTGGACCAATGGAAGCGGGTAAGGCCGGTGGTAAGGCGCTTGATTTGGTTGATGCCATGGTAATGGCTGCTGACGATTCGGTTTCGGATGAAGAAGTAGATGAGGTGGAACGTAATGCTTGTCCTACATGTGGTTCATGCTCAGGCATGTTTACTGCCAATTCAATGAATTGTTTGAATGAGGCCATTGGTTTGGCTCTGCCGGGGAATGGAACCATTGTTGCAACGCATGTTAACCGTAAACGTTTATTCGAAAAGGCTGCCGATTTAATCGTTGATATCACCAATAAATATTATGGTGAAGGCGACGCTTCTGTTTTGCCCCGTTCAATTGCTTCTTACAAATCATTTGAAAATGCCATGACTTTGGATATTGCAATGGGTGGTTCAACCAATACTGTATTGCATATTTTGGCCATTGCACATGAAGCTGGGGTTAATTTCACCATGGATGATATAGACCGCTTGTCACGCAGCACGCCAGTGTTGTGTAAGGTGGCGCCAAACTCTCATTATCATATTGAAGATGTAAACCGAGCTGGAGGCATCATGGCTATTTTAGCTGAACTTAACCGTGGTGGTTTGTTACATACGGATGTAAGTCGTGTAGATTATCCAAGTTTAAAGGAAGCCTTAGCTGCCTATGATGTCAAGAGTGATGGAGTTTCAGAAGAGGCCAAAGAAGTATATAAAAGTGCGCCTGCCGGTATGTTTAATCTAACTATGGGTTCGCAAAAAACGATATATGGGGCGCTTGATTTAGATCGTGAAAAAGGATGTATCCGCAGTGTAGAAGGTGCCTATTTTAAAGATGGTGGTTTGGCAGTATTATTTGGCAATTTAGCCGAAAATGGATGCGTTGTTAAAACTGCTGGTGTTGATGAATCCATCTTCACATTTAATGGAATAGCACGTGTATATGAGTCGCAAGATGATGCCTGTGAGGGGATTTTATCTGATGAGGTAAAGGCTGGTGATGTTGTTATTATTCGCTACGAAGGTCCTAAAGGTGGACCCGGAATGCAGGAAATGTTATATCCAACATCTTATTTAAAGTCAAAACATCTTGGAAAAGCTTGCGCTTTATTGACAGATGGTCGATTTTCAGGGGGAACATCAGGTTTATCCATTGGTCATGCATCACCTGAAGCTGCCGGCGGAGGTAATATCGCCTTGGTACAAAATGGAGATCCTGTTTTGATCGATATCCCTAACAGAAAGATTGAACTACAGATAAGTAACGAAGAATTAGCCCAGCGTAGAGCGGCGGAAGAAGCAAAAGGCAGTATGGCATTTAAGCCTGTCAATCGTGAGCGCTATGTATCAAAGGCCTTAAAAGCATATGCTAGTTTGGTAAGTGCGGCCGATAAAGGTGCTGTTAGATTAATAGATTAAACCATAACAACCATAAATCCAATATAATGGAAACTAAAACGCAACCACAAACAATGGAGGCCAATACAATGAAAAAACAAAGGATGAGTGGCTCCGAAGCAGTGATGAAGTCATTGCTTCATGAAGGTGTAGATGTGCTATTTGGATACCCTGGAGGCGCAATTATGCCTATTTATGATGCTTTGTATCATTATCAGGAGAAATTAAACCATATTTTAACGCGTCATGAGCAAGGTGCTGTGCATGCTGCTCAAGGTTATGCACGAGTCACCGGACAAGTAGGAGTTTGTTTTGTAACAAGTGGCCCAGGTGCAACTAATGCTGTAACAGGAATTGCTGATGCTATGGTGGATTCTACTCCAATGGTTGTGATTAGTGGTCAGGTTGCTTCACCTTTATTAGGTACCGATGCTTTTCAAGAAACGGATGTTGTAGGTATTACACAGCCAATTACTAAATGGAATTATCAAGTAAAGCGTGCGGAAGAGATTCCGGAAGCAATAGCGAAAGCATTTTATATAGCACGTTCTGGTCGACCAGGACCTGTATTAATTGATATAACGAAAGATGCCCAGTTTGCCCAATTCGATTTTGAATATAAGAAGGTAAAGAAGGTACGTAGTTATATTCCTAAAACTGCGGTTAAAGCGGATAAAGTGGCAGAAGCGGTACGATTAATCAACTTAGCTAAAAAACCATTGGCCTTGGTTGGTCAGGGAGTTGTATTAGGAGGTGCTGAAAAAGAATTAATGGCTTTTCTTGAGAAGACAGGTATTCCGGCAGCATGGACTTTATTAGGATTATCAGCTATGCCAAGTGATTTTGAGCAAAATGTTGGAATGTTGGGAATGCATGGTAATTATGGACCAAATGTTAAAACTAACGAGAGTGATTTAATTATTGCTATTGGTATGCGATTCGACGATCGTGTGACGGGTAATGTTCAAAAATATGCCAAAGGAGCTAAAGTTGTTCATTTGGAGATTGATCCTGCCGAGATCAACAAAATAATATACGCTGATGTACCTGTTGTTGGTGATGTAAAAGATTCGTTGCCAATGATAACTGATATGGTATCAAAGACAAGTCACGAGGCTTGGTTAAAGGAATTTAAGGCATGCGATAAGATTGAAAAGCAAAAGATTATTGATGAACAATTGTTTCCAACAAAAGCTGGCTTAACAATGGGTGAGGTGGTTCGTCGTGTGACAGATCATTATGATGACAATGCTATTATGGTAACTGATGTTGGTCAGCACCAGATGTTTGCTTCACGTTATTTCAAATTTAAGCAAACACGTAGTGTGGTTACTTCAGGAGGTTTAGGAACTATGGGATTTGGCTTGCCTGCTGCTTTAGGAGCACAATTGGGTCAGCCTGAGCGTCCGGTTTGTTTGTTCGTTGGTGACGGAGGTTTTCAAATGACTATCCAAGAGTTGGGTACCATCTTCCAAACGCAAGCACCAGTTAAAATCATTCTTTTGAATAATAACTTCTTAGGAATGGTACGTCAGTGGCAAGAGATGTTTTTCGATCGTCGTTATGCTTCGACCGAATTGGTTAATCCTGATTTTCAAACCATCACCAAAGGTTATGGCATTGCTTGTGAGCAGGTTTCTGAGCGTGATGATTTAGATGCTGCTGTTAAGCGCATGGCAGAGCATGACGGTGCTTATTTATTAGAAGTAAAAGTTGAGAAAGAAGGAAATGTATTCCCGATGGTAACAACAGGAGCTTCAGTTTCAGAAATCATATTAGAATAAGAAACCAATCTTGACACTTTATAAAATGAAACAAGAATTCACATTATCTATATATTCTGAGAACCATGTCGGACTGCTTAATCAAGTGACAACCGTTTTTACGCGTCGTCATATCAACATTGAGAGTCTGAATACATCAGAATCGGCTATCCCAGGGATACATAAATTTACCATTGTGGTTTTTACAAGCCGGGAACAAGTTAATAAGTTGGTGTTACAGATCGAAAAGCGAATTGATGTAATTAAGGCTTATGTTTTTACGGCCGATGAAATTGTACATCAGGAAATGGCCTTATATAAGGTAAAGACCGAGACGCTATTGAATAGTAACGAAATAGAGCGATTAGTTCGTCAGTACGGAGCGCGTATTCTTGAGGTGACAAAGGAATATACCGTAATTGAAAAAACAGGGCATAAGCGTGAAACACAAGAGTTGTTTGATAAGCTTGATCGTTTTGGCGTGCAGCAGTTTGTTCGCTCAGGTCGTATCGCTGTGACAAAGCTAAAAGACGAGTTACTTTCTAATTATTTAAAGAAGCTCGAAAAAGAAAAATCACTATTGGACTAACAATAGAATAAGCACGAAAATAGAATATTTAAAATATAAACATTAATCAAAAATTATCATGGCAAGAATTAATTTCGGTGGAACAGAAGAAAACGTTGTAATGAGGGAAGAGTTCCCATTGGAAAAAGCACGCGAAGTACTAAAAGACGAAACCATCGCGGTTATCGGTTACGGTGTGCAAGGTCCAGGTCAATCACTTAACCTTAAAGACAATGGTTTTAATGTAATCATCGGTCAGCGCAAAGAGTCTAAGACTTGGGATAAAGCCATTGCTGATGGTTGGGTTCCTGGAGAAACTCTTTTTGAAATCGAAGAAGCGTTAGAAAAAGCGACAATCATTCAGTATTTATTGTCTGATGCTGGTCAGATTCAGATGTGGGATACAGTGAAGAAACACCTAACTCCAGGTAAAGCTCTTTATTTCTCTCACGGATTTGGTATTACTTACAAAGAGCGCTCAGGTATTGTTCCTCCAGCTGATGTTGATGTTATTTTGGTCGCTCCTAAAGGATCAGGTACTTCTCTACGTCGTATGTTCTTAGAAGGACGTGGATTGAATTCATCATATGCAATCTTTCAGGATGCTACAGGTAAAGCATTTGATCGTGTAATAGCTTTAGGTATCGGCGTTGGTTCGGGTTACTTATTCGAAACAGACTTTAAACGTGAGGTTTATTCTGATTTAACAGGTGAGCGTGGAACTTTAATGGGATGTATCCAGGGGATTTTTGCTGCTCAGTACGATGTATTGCGTGCTAATGGTCACTCTCCATCAGAAGCATTTAATGAAACTGTTGAGGAATTAACACAGAGTTTAATGCCATTAGTAGCTGAAAA
>Ga0070725_10000842_pt1 | contig 18852 bp, 17 predicted proteins | sample tdDd002_FD_69781 | JGI IMG/M metagenome (GOLD analysis project Ga0070725, IMG submission 69781) | Marine sediment microbial communities from the Atlantic coast under amendment with organic carbon and nitrate - tdDd00.2 | ecosystem: Environmental > Aquatic > Marine > Coastal > Sediment | place... | reverse complement strand
GCTACAAAAAAGCATTGTGCTTTCTCACGCGGCGGGCATTGGCAAATTGATGCACGATGAAACCGTGCGCTTAATAATGGTGCTGAAAATTAACAGCCTAGCGCGCGGCTTTTCTGGCATTCGCCTTGAAGTGATCCAAGCCTTGATTGATTTGGTCAACTCGCAAGTTTACCCCTGTGTGCCACAAAAGGGCTCGGTCGGGGCGTCAGGCGACCTCGCTCCCCTCGCCCACATGAGCACCATCTTACTTGGCGAAGGCGAAGCACGTCACAACGGCAAAATCATTTCCGGTATTGAAGCGCTCCAAATCGCAGGCCTAGAGCCCATCACCCTCGCCCCAAAAGAGGGACTGGCGCTGTTAAACGGCACCCAAGCCTCCACCGCGTTTGCTTTAGAGGGCTTGTTTGCCGCAGAAGATCTATTTGCTTCGGCAACGGTGTGCGGCGCTATGTCGGTAGAGGCTGCGCTTGGTAGCCGCCGACCATTCGACCATCGCATCCACCAGGTTCGCGGCCACCGAGCTCAAATCGATGCCGCCAGCGCGTTTCGTCACTTACTTGGTACAAGCAGTGACATTGGCCAGTCGCACACTAACTGTGAAAAAGTCCAAGATCCCTACTCGCTACGCTGCCAGCCGCAAGTGATGGGAGCGTGTTTGCAGCAGATCCGCAATGCTGCCGACACGTTGGAAGTGGAGGCCAACTCAGTATCCGATAACCCGCTGGTATTCGCCGAAGACGGCGACATTATTTCCGGCGGTAACTTCCACGCCGAGCCCGTGGCAATGGCCGCCGACAACCTCGCCTTAGCGATTGCCGAAATCGGCAGCTTGTCGGAAAGACGAATGGCGCTGCTGATTGACAGTGCGCTAAGTAAACTCCCGCCCTTTTTGGTCGACAATGGTGGGGTCAACTCCGGCTTTATGATTGCCCAAGTCACCTCGGCGGCGCTGGCAAGCGAGAACAAGACCTTAGCTCATCCCGCCTCGGTAGACAGCCTGCCTACGTCTGCCAATCAGGAAGACCATGTCTCCATGGCGACCTTTGCAGGCCGCCGCCTGCGCGACATGGCAGAGAACACCCGCGGCATTTTGGCGGTAGAATACCTCTCGTCAGCTCAAGGGTTAGACTTTCGAGCCCCAGCGCTATCGTCGCCACGCATTGAAGAAGCCAAACAGATCCTACGCGAGCGAGTCAGCTTTTACGATAAAGACCGCTACTTTGCGCCAGACATCGAAAAAGCCAACGCGTTACTTAAGCTTGCGGTACACAACCACTTAATTCCCGCACAAACCATGTGCTCGTACTAACCGCCCTATGAAAGAGCCTCATCGAGGCTCTTTTTTTTCACGCTAATTCGCTCGCAAAAATGCCTTGGAGTAAGGTTAATTTCGATTATTTACCAATGGTTAGACCATTTGATGACAATTGTCGGATATAATCAGGCCAGTTTTTGTAATCAGCAGCGAATTATGTTCTTAGCATCTTATTTCTCAACTCAAGATAATCAATTTCAGTTTACCCGCCAGCAAGCAAGTCATTTTGCGAAAAAAGTGGCAGGTGACTACAACCCTATCCACGATGAAGACAACAAACGCTTCTGCGTACCTGGCGATCTTTTGTTCGCGGTATTGCTAAAAAAAGAAGGCATTAGCCAAAAAATGCGTTTCGACTTCTCAGGCATGGTGACCGAAGGTATTGCATTATCTGTTGAAGAAAAAGGCGCAACAGAAAGCGCATTGGTCGATGGTGCAGGTAAAGAATACTTGCACATGCACCACGAAGGCGAAATTAGCCGCGATGCTGAGTTCATTGAACACCTAGTCACGGCTTACGTGCAGTTCTCTGGTATGAACTTTCCACACATTATGGTACCGCTAATGGAAGACAAGCAGATGATGATCAACTGCCAACGTCCATTAGTGATTTATGAAAGCATGGAAGTTGAGTTCGAACATTTGAACCTATCTCGCCCTGAAGTTAAATTCGCTGGTGCGACTTTCGATATCGAAGGCAAGCGCGGCTTAGTCACGCTTAACTTCAACTTTATGGACAACGGCGTGGTTGTTGGTAAAGGCGTAAAACGTATGGTGGCGTCGGGCCTTAAACCCTACCAAAAAGAAGCGGTAGACGATCTGGTTGAGCGTTTCAATGCGCGTAAAGAAGCCTTTTTACAAGGTATTGCTGTCGCTGCCTAACCGCCTCTCATCAAGCGATTTATTTCAAAAGCTCAGTGTTTGCACTGGGCTTTTTGCTATTTACTCACAGGCTACTAACTTGCTGATTTTATTAATTGCTTTTGGTCGCAACGTTTTTTTATATTTATTGACGAGGTTAATTTGTTATACTTGATCGATAAAAACAACAACGAGTAGCGATTCTAGTAGATTTTTCACAGCACCCTTCGAATAAAACTCCGTTTTTCGAGCGCTGATACTACTCCTTATCGTTTACCTAAAACCCTCATGTCAGGCGGCCTAACCTAACACGCTTTTTGGATTAAGGTCACTATGCCCATACCTCGAATATCTGAATGGATTAATCTTCCAGGCAACGTCTTAGATCACCAAGAACAAAAGCGGGTTCTTAAGTTTATTGTGGTCATTTCGTTACTGCTGTTTGTTCCTTTTTTGATCAAAAACCTAGTGCAGGGAGAGTACTTCTTTGCCCTGTTAATGGTCGCTTTTGAAACATCGTTACTCTTAGAAATTTATGCGATTTCTCGCCATCGTCCCCCTTATACGAGCTATGTGGTTCCTGTCGTTTTATTGATGGCGAATGGATTATGGGGGATCAAAGTACTGGGCATTTACGGTTCATACTGGTTGTTTCCAATGGTGGTTAGCCTCACCTTCTTGATCCCGTTACGAGCGTCTTTAATTAGCAATTCGTTTACTATTATTGCTGCCGCGTTTATCGGCTATTTTTATATCGAGCCGCTCGCGTTAGTGCGTTTTATCGCGGCTCTGTCTGTCACTGCGATCATTTCCCATTACCTGCTGCGCTCTATCACCACATTGCAACATAAGCTTCGCGAAGCATCCATTCGTGATGCGATGACTTTGGTGCTTAATCGCTCTCAGCTTGACCTCTACATGCAGTCTTGTCTTGATAAGCTCACCAACACTGCGGCGATATCTTCTCTCGCGCTGATTGATATCGATAACTTCAAACATGTGAATGATAGTTTTGGTCATGATGCGGGCGATCACGTTATTAAATCCATCGCAAAAATCATGCAGAAACAATTAAATGACGATGTGCTGATTTTCCGCTTGGGTGGCGATGAGTTTTTGCTGCTTTATAGCAACATGAAATTGAAAGACGCGCTAATTCAGACCGAGAAAGTACGCCAGCGCATTGCGAGAGCGAAAATCATAGCAAACCACACCGTAACCATCAGTGCAGGGCTCGCGCCAGCTTCACATAATGATGATGTGAACAGCTGGCTTAAAAAGGCCGATAATAGTTTATATGAAGCGAAAGATAACGGCCGTAACCAAGTATGCATGGATCATCACCAAGTACTGCAGTTAAGTGATTATCTCTCGCCATTATCGCAGGCTAAATCCAGCGACGAACGCGACTAAGGTAACGAATATAGTCTTGCCCATATTTTTGCGTTAACACGCGCTCTTCGGGGGTGATCTGAAAGCGGTTTAAATAGGCGAAAAAGCCAATTATAACCAAAAGGGTTACCCCGTTTTGCCAGTAGAAAAAGGCGCCGATAAGCAAGAGCGCTAGGCCAAGATACATAGGGTTGCGGGTATAACGAAATACCCCACTTTGCACCACGGTCGAGGCCTTGTCTGGGGTATGGGGGTTAACTGTGGTTTGTGCACGGCGAAACTCCACCACACCCGCAATGCCGAAATAACCAGAACCCGCAACACACGCACCAACGGCCAGCCACTGTAATGGCATTTCAAACTGTAACCAAGGCACTTGCCCTGCGCTCCACCACATTAGGTAAAGCGCCGCCACAAACACCACCACAGGCGGTATTTTCAGTTCTAAACAAGAGACAAACTTCGACCAAAACGAGATACTCAAGCGCCACTCTCCACGTAAATGAGCCCCTAGCCTACCCCGTAACCTGTTGACTGTCACCTCGTACTTAGCACTTAGCACTTAGCGCTTTATTATTGCAACTCCAACATGTACTCATAACAGTCAATCATGGCACCGTTGATCTCGGTAAAGTCGTTTACGCTGCCTATTTGCTTAAAGTTATTGTGCAGCAACACGCGCTGTGAAGCGACGTTCTCGGTTGACGCATAAGCTTTAAGGTAACGTAAGCCCCGAAAACTGCTCGCATAGCGAATAAGCTGCCCAGTGGCGCGAGTGGCCAAGCCTTGGCCTGCAAATCGCTCGGCGATACGGTAACCGACCCAGGCTTCTCCTTGGGCCAGATCGATAGCATGCAAATTTGCTCGGCCTAGAATTTCACCGCGCGAGTTTTTGATCAAGGTTGGGAGCATCGTCAGTTCATGGTATTCGTGTAAACACTGGCGAATATGAGTGCTGACCCCTTTCATGCAATAAAAGCTTTCAGGGCGACCATCAATGGTGGATTCGAACCACAGGCGATTACGCCGCTCAAAATGCAGCAAGGCTTCGCAATCACTGTGCGTTAACAGAGGGAAAGAAAATAGATTATCTTGCATGTGCCAACTTCTTTTCATTATTTGTTTTATGCGACAGATAATGATCCAAAATCAGCAATTGTTCAAATAATAACCAGCTCAATAAGCCTATTTTTTGACCTAAGTTAAAAAATAAGCCCAAACAGGATGAGGTTATCTGTTTGGACTCGGCTATGCATACTAGTTGTTATAAAACCAGCACTGTTTATACGTACATCAATAAAGCTTGTAGTGGGTGCTTAACGACCATTTTTTCCATTCGTTTCACTTGGCTTCGGCACGAATACCCCGTCACCAAACTGCGCTCAGAGCCCACGCTTGCTAGACGCGGTTTCCAACTTAATTGATAAATGTCTTGCGACATTTGCAGTTTGTCGACTTCATGGCCAAAGGTACCCGCCATGCCACAGCACCCCACGGCAACCGGGGTCAACTCGGCGCCAAAGTGGCCAAAAATAGTCATCCACTCTTTTTCCGCGTTTGGCAGTTTGGTTTTTTCTGTACAGTGAGCAAACAGTTGCCACGGCTTATCACCAATCGATGGCCGCTTTTCAAACCAAGACAAACGCGGCAGTAACCATTCATGTACGGTTAGTACTTCAAAGTCACCACGCTCTTTACCCAAAATCTCATCGTACTCATCTCGATAGCAGAGCACCAACGCAGGGTCGACCCCCACCATAGGTATCCCTGTTTCGGCGAGCATGGCCAAGAATGTGGCGCTCGATTTCGCGGAATCGGCAAATTGACGCAAAAAGCCTTTAATATGCTGGGCTTTACCATTAGGTTTAAACGGCAGCACAATTGGCTGCAAACCCAATTTTTCGACCAAGTGAACAAAGTCTTCTACCACTTTTGCATCGTAAAAACTGGTAAACGGATCTTGAACAATCAGCACATGGTGCGCTTTTTCTTCCGCCGATAACGCATTCAGTTTTTGCCAATCAAACTCGGTTTGCGGCTTTGACTTTAAGTTTTTGGCGAGAGTCGGCACACTCAGTAACGGCGCATCAACATAGCCGACCGTTTTAGCCGTTAAGGCCTGTACCAATGGTTGCTTAAGGGCAAAGTTCACCACATGCGGGGCTTTGGCCATCAGCGGTAACATGGTTTCGATATTCGCAACCAAATAGTCTTTAACCGGCCGTTGATAACGTGAGTAATACAAATTAAGGAAACGGGCTCTAAAGCTAGGCACGTCGACTTTAATTGGGCACTGGCTCGCGCACGCTTTACAGGCAAGACAGCCATTCATCGCCTCATACACTTCATGTGAAAAGTCATACTCATGCGGCTTATTGATGTTGTTACGCACCCGCTCAATTAAGCGCTTAATGCTGTTATTTCCCGTTAGGGCTTGCTGCTCTAAATCGAGAATATCAATGCCTTGCTCCGTTAACTGGCGCAACCATTCACGGACTAAGCCAGCTCGCCCTTTAGGTGAGTGCCTGCGGTCTCCCGTCACTTTCATCGATGGGCACATTGGTGAGTGCGCATCGTAATTAAAGCACAGCCCGTTACCATTACACTCCATCGCTTGGCTAAAACTGTCTCGAACTTCAACATCGATTTGACGGTCGTAAAATCCTCGCTTAGTACCAGACACTTTAACCAACTCAGCTTTGCTTTCGAGCGGCGTACAAATTTTGCCCGGGTTCATTTTATTTAACGGATCAAACGCCGACTTAACTCGGCGAAGCTCTGTAAAAAGCTCATCGCCAAAAAAAGCAGGGCCATATTCAGAGCGATAGCCTTTACCGTGCTCCCCCCACATTAAGCCGCCATATTTGGCCACCAGCGCCACGACTTGGTCGGAGATCTGCTGCATCAAGGTTTCTTGTTGCGGATCGCACAAATCTAAGGCTGGGCGCACGTGCAATACGCCTGCATCCACGTGGCCAAACATACCGTAATTGAGCGATTTTTCGTCCAGCAACTGACGAAATTCGCCAATGAAGTCAGCCAGGTTTTCCGGTGGAACGCAGGTGTCTTCTGCAAAGGCCACAGGCTTAGCTTTGCCTTTCGCCGCGCCTAAAAGGCCAACCGCTTTTTTACGCATGGCATAAATTCGGCCAATACTGGCTAAATCAGAGCAGACTTGATAGCCGATGATCCCCGCCTCTTCGCTGGCGATCATCTTATCTAAGCTTGCGGTTAACGCGCTCACTTGTGAAGCCACTTGCTCTTCATCTTGTCCTGCAAACTCAACCATATTGATGCCCAGCATTTCTTTACCGGGAACATCGGCCAACAAGTCACTCACCGTGTGCCATACAATGTCTTGTTTCGCCAAATTGAGCACTTTTGAGTCTATGGTTTCTACAGAGAGCGCATTGGCCTTCACCATAAGCGGCGCATTACGTAGCGCCGAATCAAACGACAGGTACTTAACGTTGACCAAGGTACGCGCTTTCGGAATTGGGGTAAGGTTTAGCTTCGCTTCGGTAATAAAGGCCAGTGAACCTTCCGAGCCACACAGCACGCGCGTGATATCAAAGCTATCATCATCCTCATCGAGCGCGTTTTTAAGGTCATAACCAGTCAAAAATCGGTTAAGCTGGGGAAACTTTTCTACAATTTGACGGCGTTTACTGCGACATACCTGCTCGGTGACAGAAAGCGCTTGATAAGCTTGCTGCTCGCTATCCGGCAGGCCTTGGGATAAATCGCTTTCCACAACCGAACCATCACAAAATACTGCCTGCAAAGACAAAACGTGAGCCGATGTTTTACCGTACTTCAGTGACCCTTGCCCAGAAGCATCGGTGTTGATCATCCCACCCAAGGTCGCGCGGTTACTGGTCGACAGTTCAGGCGAGAAAAAGTAGCCGTATGGCTTCACCGCGTCGTTAAGCTGATCTTTTATGATCCCCGTCTGAACTCTTACCCAGCCTTCTTGCTCATTGATTTCAATAACTTGATTCATATAGCGCGACAAGTCGACCACTATACCTTTGGTCAAGGATTGGCCATTGGTGCCCGTCCCACCACCACGTGGAGAAAAGGTAACGCGATCATAATCAGAATGCTGACCAACTCGGCCAATGATCTGCACATCTTCCGTTGTGGTGGGAAAAACTACCGCTTGGGGCAGTTGCTGATAAACGCTATTATCGGTTGCTACCGCAAGGCGGCTTGAATAGCTTTGTTCTATATCCCCTTTAAAGCCGCTCTCTTCAATGGCTTGAAGAAATTTGCGAACAAGAGGATCGACATCGGGTTGATTTGAAATTCTTGGTAACATGGTGCTTCCTGCTCCCTACAACACTGATCCATTCAGTGGGGATAATTGGGCGATTGACATTGCGACTAATTTTTTGATTTTCGTCACTTTACAACATTTTATTGCTTGATAAAAACAGTAACTGCACTTCAAATTGAATCGGTTGCTTACTTTTTAGGATTTTTAGTCCACACTTCTTAGAAGCAACCCTTCCTTACATGCGTATTAAAGCGATAGTCTCATGAAAAAAAATAAAATAGTTACCACCGAAGATATCTTGTTAAAACTGTGCCAATCGGTCTCAGGCGTTCTGACTTCTGCAACTGCTTCTCAGGTTCATTACTCAGCAATGGTGCAAAAGATCAATAAAACCAGCCTTAAACCCGACTTTGGCTGCTTCGTGCTGTTCGATGGCGGTTTTTCTGGTCTTGTGGTCATCAACTTTACCGCACCAGCGGCATTAGAAATCTATCAAAATTACATGCGCAATATGGGCATGCCTGAAGATGAACTTGCTATTTTGCATACCTCTGATGAAGTGGGTGATGTATTAGGTGAGCTAATGAACCAACTGGTTGGCGACTTCACCAACAAAGTCCGTAAAGAGCTACAAACCAACATTACCCAAAACCAACCAAAAATGTTGGCGATTAACAAGCAAGTCATGCTGTCGGTAGATACTAACCTCGACCGCCCACAGGCTCGCCGTGTGACCTTCTCGACAGAAAAAAACAACATTTTCTACCTAGAGCTTGCGATGGATAAAACCGAATTTATCCAGCTTGAAGAGTTCGAAGTAGAAGAAGACACTTGCATCGATACCTTGATTGATCAGGAGCAAGAAAAATCCAATCAAAGTAAAAAGTCCGACATCCCACCTGCCGATGATATCGCCAACGATCTTCTTGACGAATTAGGTATTTAAGCGAGTATTCCCTCCCGTCAGTCACACAATAGTGTGGCTGACTGGCTTTACAAAAAAACCTTGTCACACCACCACTCTTTTACTTCCGCTCAATAAACGTTAAAATGGTCGACTTTTCTGGTCAACCTGCAGCATTAATGGATAAACAAAAAGCCCTTAAAAAGATTGCGAAATGCCTTGAGCTTGGCAACTCAGCGAACGTAAACGAAGCCGCGAATGCGATTAAGATGGCCCACCGTCTTATGCTCAAATATGGGCTAGACAAAGACGATATCGAATTCATCAAGATGGGTAAAACCCAATCTAGCCATCTATTACCTAGCAGCGTCGGTTCTAACATTTTGCGCATTATTCGTGGCATTAACACTAAGTTTGGGGTTGAAGCGGTACTACTAAACCACAAAGGGTTAAAGCGTCTCGAGTTTATTGGCGAAGCCGACCGAGCAATTTTTGCCGCATTCGCGTTTGATATTGTCTATCGTGAAATGAACGAACATACCGGCCAGTTCCGTAACAGTTTTGCAGGCTCAGGAACCAGTAGTGCAGAAGTCACCCGCCGAGTTTCTTCTTTTTTATCCGGTTGGATTGAAGGCGCACTAGAAAAATTGCCAACCATCGCGCCGGATGATGAATCTAACAACAAGATCAATAATTACATTGATAAAGAGTTTAAGAACATCGACCGCGAAACGTTCAAACAGCAATTGAAAGAAGCGATGAAAAACATCACGGCAGACTATGAAGTTGGCCTAAAAAAAGGCCGTCGACTTTCGGTTAACCGCCCTGTTGGTGGCAAGCAAGCGCCAAAGCTTTTAGAATAATCGCCATGTTTTTCTGGTTGAAAAATATTCAACTAGCTGCAAAAGCAACTATTCTTAAAGAGTCGTAGGGAGTACGGGGTTCATCCACTCCCTCGCCTCTTGTTGTTATACACCGTTATTTCGTTTTTCCATGTTTCGCCCTTGGGCCATATCGATATAAGAAATCAACTTATGAAGCAATGGTTACGCACTTTTCTCTACTTTATAGCCAGTTCATTCCTGCTCATTAGCACCTGTTTCGCCATGTCTATTGATGAGCTTGAGCAGCAAGCCAACAAGCAAGATCCCGTCGCCCAATACTCATTGGCCCAAGCTTTTTTTACGGGTAAAGACGTCGTCAAAGATCCTCAGCGCGCCATCGACTGGCTAAGACGCTCGGCCGACAACGGTTATTCCCTCGCCCAGTTAAAGCTTGCCAGCGCTTATGACAATGGCCTTGCAATTGAACAAAATATCGACATGGCGGTTTACTGGTATACCAAAGCAGCGGTTCAAGGGCTGGCTCGTGCCCAGCTTAAGCTTGGTGCACTCTATGAGCGTGAATATAACGAATACCAAAACCTGACTCACTTAGATCTCGCCAAGGTTTGGTATAAAGTTGCGGTTGAAAACAACAGCCAGCAGGCCGAGCTTGGTTACAATCGAGTGCTTGAAGCTAAGTTCAACGCCATGCGGGCCGCACAACTTGGCCAATTTAAACAACTCGATAGCAAAACCAGCAGCCCAGCACCGCTTGTTCCGGTTACCGAATTAAGCCCTTCCCCCGCCAAACCATCTGGTTGGACATTACCTGAAGTCTCTCAAGAAGTCGGGATCGCCATCATCGCGGGGACCTTCGCACTAGCGCTTATTAGCGTTCTTATTCTTGGTCGCCGCAAAGGCAAGCAAAAACAAGCGACCAAACAAGATAACCAAGCCGCACGCGAAGCCACAAGATTACGCAAAGAAATCGAGAAAAACCGCCGCCAACTGATCTCCCAAAATGCAGCGATAAAAGATCTCAAAGCCGCCCAGCATGAGCAAGGTTTTGCACTGGCATGCGCTTTTTTAGGTATCAACCCCAAAAAGATCCCTGCAATGGAAGAAATCAAGCAGCGCTACAAAAAACTGTGCCGTGTCTATCATCCTGATGCAAACGGCAGTGATGACGACATGAAAAAACTTAACGCAGCTCTAAAAGTTGTTCTAAAGCACACTACTCAAACTAAATGACAGCCTAGCGCACACTTATAACACTAATAACAGACATATCATTATGTTATGGCATAATCTTTTTTGTCATCTCAAATTAATGAGACATTCACAGAGGAGATTTCATGTTCAATACCGAGGGAACTTGTGATTGGTGCAAAGAGCCAAAATTAGTTGTTCGCCATGAATACATAGACGGCAAACACAACCACTCTTGCGCAGATTGTCACGACATAGCCACACTCGACGTCCGCCTATTTAACCTTGATGTCCCTAAGGCACAAGAAGGCACCCCAGCGTACTCGTAATAAGCACTCTAGCGTAAGCGCCACCTGCGTGCTTACGCCAATCCCCGCCCTGTAACCTGTAACCTGTAACCTGTAACCTGTAACCTACTGTTTCTATTCACTTACCTATTGATAAATCAATCATGCCTCACAAAATTCGACCGTGGTGATTTTATAAACAACATTTGTTCTATATATTATCTTCAAAATAATGAAGATTAAAAGAATCACACTATGCAATACATTAGCCGCGAAGGTTCTGCCGTCATTAACGTTGCCCGCTACTTGCTCAGTGCGCAAGTCGGTGATCGTGTTCGAACCATTGACTCTTTGTCAGAGGAGTTTGGTGTATCGGTTGGTTTTATTCAAAAAGCCCTAACGACCATTGAAACAAATCAAGCGGTTAGCTTGAGCCGTCAGGGGAGAAATGGAACCTTTATTAGCGCATTGGACGAAGCAAAATTAGCCAAGCTCTCTGGCCTTTCACATTTGGTGTGTGCCATGCCTCTGCCTTACACCAAGCATTACGAAGGGATAGCCAGCGGCATCAAAGCACAGATGACCGAACTGCCATTTTACTTTGCTCATATGCGCGGAGCAAATGTGCGCGCTGAGTGCTTAAAAGCCGGTACCTACGACATGGCGATCATGTCACGATTGGCGGCAAAAGAGTATGCCGACGGCCTAGTGACAGCGATTGATTTAGGTGATCACTCCTACTCGAACGCACATCGATTGATTTATCGTAACGGCGAGTATGACCAAATTGTAAAAGTTGGGGTCGATTCTGACTCCCCGGATCAACGGGTGTTAACCGAACTTGCCTTTACCGGCAAAAGCATAGAAATCGTTGAAATCCACTATAGCGACAGTTTAAACCATCTCACTAATGGCGTCATTGATGCGGTGGTATGGCTACCAGAAGCCATTGATATGCAAGGAATGGGGCTATCTGAGCGCTCGTTAGACCAATTTGACGAATGCCGAGATGCGTCTCAAGCCGTCATCTTAGTTCGCTCAGAATCACAGTACATTCGAGTGCTTCTAAGAAAACTGCTCAATATCAACACGCTGCTTTCACACCAACATCAAGTGGTTAGCGGAGCGCTTTCTCCTAGTTATTAGGAAAACCCGTCCCAGTGAATGCGTAGGCAAGGAAATGAAGAGGTTAGTATGCAATACCGTTTGGCACTTTTAGCCGAGAACAAAGTAATAAGCGAAGTAAGCTATCAGGCATCCCTTAAAGCGGCGGCACTGCTGAGCGCCCAATTAAAGGTCAGCATGGAAAACGAGCAATTTCAGATGCTAATGACACACTTGTCGCGCGCGGCGGATCGCGTCTTAACTGGCGAACCTGTCAGTGACGGTCTGGATGAAGAAATTTGGCAAGAGATACTCCAATCCGATGAGTTCTCGACACTCAACGCACTTAATCAAAAAGTATTAGCGATTTATTGTATTGATAGTGCCCCCGAAATGGAGAACCAGTTTTTGCTCAGTAACCTCTTTGCGATGTACCACGCGACCATCAACGCCAACTAGGATCTCATACCATGATTGATAACTCGGGTTATACCTATTGTCACGAGCACTTACACATTGACCTGTCGCCACAAAAAGGGGATATCGATTGCCGCCTCGACCAATATCAACTGGTGCGCCAAGAAATGCAGCAACTCATCACGCTTGGGGTACGTAACATCGTAGAAGTCACCAATCATTTTATGGGCAGAAATCCTCATTTTATTGAGGATTTAATTAGCGACACTGGCATCAACGTTCTTCTATCAACCGGGTATTACATTGATGGCTTCTTTCCACCAGAGGTTGAGCGCTTATCTGCTAGCGCCTTAGCCAAAAAAATGGTGAACGAAATCGTCACTGGCATTGATGGCAGTCGGCTTAAAGCCAGTGTGATTGGCGAAATTGGCAGCAGTGACGGTCGCTTTACCGAGTTAGAGCAAAAAGTATTTCACGCTGCCGCGATGGCGCATCTAGAAACCGGCCGCCCCATTTCGACTCATCAATCTCTCAGTACGCTCGGTAAACAACAAGCCATATTACTGCAAAAACTCGGTGTCGATCTAGAACGCGTGACGATTGGCCACTGCGACCTAAAAAGTAACCTTGATGAGATCCAATGGCTTATCGACCAAGGCTGTTACGTCCAGTTCGATACCATCGGCAAGAACAGCTATTTTCCAGATTCAGAGCGATTAGCCATGCTACAACAGCTTTCACAACGCGGCTGCTTAGATCGCGTGATGCTCTCAATGGACATCACCCGGCGCTCTCACTTAAAAGCCAACGGCGGGCTCGGATTCGCCTATTTGGTCGACAGTTTTCTACCCGAATTATTAAACCATGGTGTCAGCCAAGCGGAAATCGACGCCATGATGATCCACACCCCCTACCAAGTATTTAAATAATAAAGGCACCACTATGAAAAAGATCGGCATAGCTGGTTTACAGCGTGAACAAATTAAACAACAAATTGAATCAACGGCTCCAGATACCTTTGATATGCACATTCTCAATGACATGGATGCGGCGCTCAAAGTCAAAGCAGGCGAACTCGACTACTACATTGGCTGCTGTAATACCGGGGCAGGCGCTGCCCTTTCCATGGCGATTGCCATTATCGGTTACGACAAAAGTTGCACCATCGCCAAACCCGCTATCCAAGCGAAACAGAACGAAATTGACCAATTTATTTCGCAAGGCAAAGTCGCCTTTGGCTTGTCAGTTGAGCATGTCGAACATGCTATCCCTATGCTCAGCGCTACTTTGGCCCGCCTGTAAGGAAACATTATGGACTTCATGAACTTAGGATTAGTTGCACTACTGTGTGCCATGACAGCGTTGATCGCCAACATGAGTGCCGCAGTTTTCCACGATGGTATTCGCCCAATACTGCCACAATTGTTCGAAGGCAATATGACCCGCCGCGATGCTGGTTCCGTCGCTTTTGGCCTATCAATCGGCTTTGTCGCTTCGGTCGGGATCTCCTTTACCTTATCGACTGGCTTACTCAACCCTTGGCTACTCTTTTTGCCCACTGACATTTTGGGCGTCATGATCGGCAGTCGGATCTTAGCCGCGCTCGCTGGTGCAACCTGGGGCGTGTTAGTTGTTACCTCGCTAACTGCGGTCAACGCAGTGTTAACTGGTCTACCGGTCGATGCACTTGGCGCTCTCGGTGAACTTGGCACGCCTGTAATGTCGGCTTTTGCCCTCTTCCCGCTATTGGCTATTTTCTATCAATTTGGCTGGCGAGCAGGCGCGGTGACCGCCGTCGTAATCTTGGTGTCACGTCTATTGGTGATCAAATACACCGGTATTTATCCAGAATCCATCCAGATTTTCATTGGCATGCTGATGCTGATCATTATTGCCATCCGCAAAGACTTGGCTGACAAAGCGGCTGGGATCTCCCCGCCCGACATGTCTGGTATGCACGGCATTTTCGACGAACGCACCAAGCGCATTGTTAAACACCTGCCATTTTTGGCCATCACGGGCGCTTTGATCGCTGCGGTATCGAACGCCGGAATTTTTGCAGGCTCCGAAGTCTCGATCTACTCCTTAGCGGACGCTTACAAAATCACTGACGTCGCCGAACAAGACGCGGCACTCAAACAAGTCGCTTTGTCTGAGTTTATGCGCGGCCTTGGCTTTATTCCGCTCATCGCCACCACCGCACTGGCTACCGGGGTATATGGTGTCGTCGGTATGACGTTTGTCTTCGTGGTTGGCTACCTATCGCCAAATATTCCCGTCGCTGCGGTACTGGGTGCTATCACTATTTGCATTGAAGTCATGCTTCTGCGTAGTGTGGGCCGCGTACTTGAGCACTTCCCTTCCATCCGTAACGCATCAGACAACATACGAAATTCAATGAACACCTTGATGGAGTTTGCACTATTGATCGGCGGTGTATTAGCGGTGATGAAAATGGGTTCAACCACAGGTTTTACCATCTTCGCTATCTTGTACTTCTTAAACGAAGTATTAGGCAGACCCATTCTCAAGATTGCCGCACCAGCCGTCGCGGCGATCCTTACCGGCATTATTCTAAATGTGCTGTTCGTGGTGGGACTTTTTAGCCTGTAATCTTTGTTCTGCGCCAGCTCTCACTCCCTCCCCCTAACGGAGTTGGCGCACTTTTAAATGAGACGTCGTTATGTTTTTAAATGCGTTAGTTAAACGTAACCCTAAGCTGATTGAAGCCAGTGTGGCTTTGTTGTCTCAGGGTAAAATTTTGCCTGACAGTTACGTGATTGATGTGGATGCCTTTATCGACAATGCTAAGCAGATCAAACGCCAAGCTGACAAACACAATATCAAGCTATATGGCATGACCAAGCAATTTGGCCGTAACCCCTTGTTGGCTAAGATCCTCGTCGAGCAATTGGGTTACGCAGGCATAGTTTGTGTCGACTTCAAAGAAGCACGCTTTTTTCAGCGCCACGGCATTCCTGTCGCCCATGTCGGCCACTTAGTGCAACTGCCTGAATCCATGCTACTCAGCACCATTAAGCGAGCCCGCCCCGAGGTGATGACGGTAACCTGCATTGAGAAAGCCAAATCAGTTTCGCAGGCGGCCAGCCAACTTGGTATCACACAGGACCTACTGCTTAAGTTCTATCAAGATCAAGACGAGCTCTATATCAATCAAGAGTCTGGCTTTGCCCTGCACGAACTTGATCATGTATGCGCACAAATAGAGCAACTGCCCAATGTACGAATTGCAGGCATTACTCATTTTCCTTGTATGCTACTAAAAGACGGTTTACCTAAGGCAACGCACAATGTAACCACAATGCAGGCTGCACATCATGCCCTTTTAGGGCTTGGCCATACCGTTGAACAAGTCAACATGCCTTCTTTTACTTGCTGCGCAACCTTGCCAGAACTCGCAAGAAATAAGGCTACCCATGCCGAACCTGGCCATGCGCTAACGGGAACGACGCCAAATAACTGCGATGGTAGCCAAACCGAGAACCTCGCGATGCTCTACATCAGCGAGATCTCTCACCACTTCAAGGGGCACAGCTATTGTTTTGGCGGCGGATATTACCGACGAGGCAACTTAACCAATGCCCTTGTTCTGCCGCGAACACCCGGCACTAACTTCAGTCCGAAATACAGCACGATAACCAACGATGACGAATCAAGCATCGACTATCACCTAAAGCTCGACGGTGAATATCCCATTGGTGCTGCGGTCGTAATGGCATTTCGCTCGCAAGTTTTCGTCACACGCAGTGATGTGGCTTTAGTGAAGGAAGTTCAATCTGATGCCCCCCATTTGATGGCCTTGTTTGACGCACTAGGAAACGAGGTGTCGAATGAGTAGGTTTATCATCGTGGTTCTCGACGGGTTTGGTATTGGCGCGATGGAGGACGTAGCCAAAGTTCGGCCACAAGATATAGGTGCTAATACCGCGTCCAAATTACTCAATCATTTTCCGCTCAAGCGATTGCCTAGCTTAGAAAGACTCGGGTTGATTAATTTGCTCCCAGCAACTCAATCAATTATGCAGCCGTCAAGCTATGCCAATGTAGGAATCGCCCTTTTAGCTCATGAGGGAGGAGACACCTTTATGGGCCATCAGGAGATAATGGGGACTCGGCCTAAGTCACCATTACGCGTGCCCTTCAATCGTTCCATCGACGCAATTGAAACCATCTTGCGCTCGCATCACTACCACGTTGAGCGGGTGTACCGCCAAGATCTTGCGGCCCTATACGTCAACAATGCGGTCGTCATTGCGGACAACCTCGAGGCAGATCTTGGCCAAGTCTATAATTTATCTGCCAATCTCGACGCCATCAGCTTTAATGAGTTAGAACAGATGGGAAGGTGGGTACGCTCAGTCAATCAAGTGGGTCGCAATATTGTTTTTGGTGGCCATATTGGTTCCAGTCAGAAGTTGATTGATGCACTCGAAGTGAAAGGTAATAGCGAAGGGCTCGCAACCTATATCGGCGTCAATACACCTGACACAGGGGTATATGAGAACCGTTTTAAAGTGATCCATCTCGGTTATGGTGTCGACGAAACAACTCAAGCCCCCTATTTACTCAAACAACACGATATCAACACTTACTTGTATGGCAAAGTCGCGGATATCGTACAAAATCGCAGTGGCGTTTCATATACATCCGTGGTGGACACCGAGCGAGTGTTTCAACTACTACTCAGCGATCTTAACCAACATAAAACCGGGTTCTTTTGTGCCAACGTGCAAGAAACCGATCTCTCTGGTCACCAACAAGACCCTCGCATGTACTGGCGCATTTTGGAGCGCGCCGACCGAGGCCTGCAGGCGGTGATGGATAAAATGACCCAGCAAGATCTGCTGATTGTAATGGCGGACCATGGCAACGATCCGTTTATCGGCCATACCAAACACACCCGCGAGCAAGTACCACTGCTTATTTATCAGCCAGCATTGGTTAAAAAATCAATCGGACTTCGCCAAACACTAGCAGATGTCGGAGCCAGTGCTTGCGACTTTTTCTCAGCAACCAACCCCGAATACGGCCAGTCCTTTTTAGCAACTTTAAAAAGCGAGCCCTGTCTACACAGTAAAACCACTGTATAAACAGTTCAAAAATGCTAGTTTCGGCTAGCATTTTGCCATCCCAGTTATTTTTCTCCCCTCCCTCTTGCGAGTCTGGTCATAAAACACAGTCAATAAATCCACTAAAAATCAACAAGCTACAATCACACATAATAAACTGTGATTTAACAAACAAAAAAATGCTTGCTAAATGACCAAATCAATATTACTGTTAATCCATACAGTATGTATAAAGGAACAGTAACTATGTACCCACTCACTACTCGTCGTGACACGCAACTACGCCAAAGCTTTGCTAGCACAACCTTGCTTGCAAAACGCTCAAGCACAGCTACCCTGCCTGCAGAGCCAATTTCGCCGCAGTTAGCCAAACTGTCTCACCGACCAAAGTGGATACTGTTTACTGCCGAATGCCCAAGACCAAAAGCGACGCGGCTGCAACAGCTTAATTTCACCACCAAGCATGTTGTGCAAATGCAAGCATCTCGCCAGTTGAGCGAAAAAGAGTTGGTGCTTAAAGCCCTTCAAGCCGGAACGGCGAGCGCCATTGTCGCGAGCAGTGCCATCTCTGCGATTGATCAAAAGCACCTGCAGCAACGTGGCAAACAGTTAGGCTGTGAGGTTTTCTTTGTTGATGCGAGTTGCGAGCTATACCTAACCTCTGCATCAAAGCGTTTTCATTAATATTGAACAGGTTCAAGCGGCATTGGCTTGAACCTGTGACGCCTGCTAACAAATCCATCAATTCGCCAGCAATGCAGGCAAACGTTTGCTTTTTGTGTGGCAGAGCGCTCAAGTTCTGGTATCATGCGCAACATCACAAACATATCTATTGGTATGTTTCTCTTTTTGACGTTTGATTTTAGATAGGAATGTCGCAATGAGCCTCGCCGATCAAGTACTCGCAGTAAATGATGATCTCCCAATCCGTACCGATAAACCTGTTCACAGTGGCAAAGTTCGCTCTGTTTACTGGTTAACACAAGCCGATAGCCAACGCCTTATCAAAGAGAAAGGCTATGATGTAGCTGCTGATGCGCCACTTGCCATTATGGTTATTAGTGACCGAATCTCTGCATTCGACTGTATCTGGCGTGCTGAAGGTGGCTTAAATGGGGTTCCAGGTAAAGGTGCTGCGCTAAATGCTATTTCTAACCACTGGTTTAAGCT
>Ga0070725_10000833_pt1 | contig 19025 bp, 13 predicted proteins | sample tdDd002_FD_69781 | JGI IMG/M metagenome (GOLD analysis project Ga0070725, IMG submission 69781) | Marine sediment microbial communities from the Atlantic coast under amendment with organic carbon and nitrate - tdDd00.2 | ecosystem: Environmental > Aquatic > Marine > Coastal > Sediment | place... | reverse complement strand
GTCAATGAGTCAATCGCAGCAATAGCAGAGTGATCGTGAACATGAGAGTTCAGGAAGTCAATGATGACATTATCAGGATCCTCATTTACGTTAAAGAGACTTTGGAAGTTTTGAATAGATCCAAAGAACAGGGGTCCGTTTAGATGATAAACCTTTGTGCCGTCGGATTCCATTTCAACTGTTGCTGTTGTCTGTTTTCCTTTATTCCATGCAAATACAAGTGCTGAAAGGATAATACCAATAGCTACTGAAACTGCCAAGTTTGTAAGTACAGTAACAACAGTAACGACGAGTATTACAAGAGCGTCTGACTTTGGAATCTTGCCGAGCATATAGAGCGACGACCATTCAAATGTCGCAATAACTACGACGAACATAATTCCAACAAGTGCTGAAATTGGAATCATAGAAATTAGGCCTGAACCAAACAGAACAAACGCAAGAAGCGAGAGTGCTGCAGCAATACCCGATGCTCTACGTGTACCACCAGATTTAATATTCAGCATACTTTGACCAATCATTGCGCAACCGCCCATACCGCCAAAGAATCCGCAGACGATGTTTGCAAGTCCCTGACCAATACATTCTCTGTTGCCGTGACCACGTGTGTTGGTTGTTTCATCAATTAGACTCATTGTCATAAGAGACTCAATAAGTCCAATTGTAGCCATAACTGCGGAGTAAGGCAGTATCACCATAAGAAAATCAAGATTCAGAGATATATTTGGTATGTGGAACTTTGGAAGTCCACCTGAAATTACGGCAAGATCTCCAACCGTACGAGTTGAAATGTTAAATGCTTTTACAAGCACAGTCACAACAAGAATCGCAACGAGCGTAGATGGTATCGCTTTCGTAACCTTTGGGAAGAATTTTACGATAGCCATTGTGAGTAAAATTAAACCAAACATAATGTAAAGCTCTGGACCTGTAATCCATTCATGTCCAATTTTAAATTGCTCAAACTGAGATATAAAGATGATCAACGCAAGTCCGTTAACAAATCCGATCATAACAGGATGTGGAACCAACCTGATAAATTTTCCAAGCTTGAATACACCTGCTAATATTTGAATAATCCCCATGAGTACGACGGATGCAAAGAGGTATTCAACGCCATGCGTGGCCACCAATGCGACAACAACAACCGCAATAGCGCCTGTCGCCCCCGAGATCATACCCGGTCTGCCACCAAAAATGGATGCAATAAGACCGATAAAGAAAGCAGTATACAGCCCGACAAGAGGTTCAACGCCGGCAACAAAAGCGAATGCAATTGCCTCGGGAACCAGTGCGAGTGCAACGGTTAATCCAGATAATATATTATTCTTTAAGGATGATTCTGTTCCTTGATTAAGTTCATACATAATTTGTTCTCCTTTTTTTAGTTTTGATACATACAAATGAAGACTTTATCACAGATTGAGAATAGTTTCAATCCCAATAGTTAAAATCGACTTAGATTTAGTACGAAAAACCGTATCATAAGTAAGTGTAGATACAAATAATCTAGCAATAATTCTTTTGTGAAAAAAAGAAGGCCGCTAAGAATATCATATATGGATACTCATGGCGGCCTTGTTTTAATATGTATTTTCGTTAATCTTAAATCGATGAAATTACACTTCGTCGATTTGATTTTCCCAGTGACTTGTTTCTTTTAAACGAGAAATGATCGGCAGGTGTTGTGTGCATGCCTCTTCACATTTTTCGCAGGCGATACAGGCTTCTGAATCAGCCTTTCGTGCTGCTAAAACGCCCCATTCTCTATTGCCTTTAATGTTTTTGATCATATCATCGTCTGGTTTGTTGAACATTTGCTTTTCGTTATAAAACTGCATATATGCTGGAACTGGAATATTCACTGGGCAATCCCAGCAATAACCACATCCCGTACAAACGGCATTCATGTTCTCGCCGTTTTTCTTTTCAATTCTTTGTAAGTCAGATAAATCAACAGCCTTGGCTTCATCTGCCAACTTACATGCAATATCAATATGTTCTTTCGATGTAAATCCAACAAGGGTAACATCCACAAAGGAATTGCCAAGTAAAAAACTTAACGCAGATTCAGTGGCAGACAAACCATCTTGTTTAAGGTATTCAAATTCATTTTCGTACTGAGGGATCATACCGCCGCTGAGTGGATTCATGGCTGCAACGCCGTATCCGTATTTGGCCGCCGCTTCTACTCCCTTTTGTCTATATGGGAAATTAAGAATGTTCATGCCCAGTAGTACTCCATCAACTTTTCCGTCACTTAGAATCTGACTGATCTCATGACCGGGTTGATGTGAAGAACATACAATGTTATCTATAAGTCCTTCTTCCTTTAAACGTAGGAGGCCTTCGTACTGTCCGCCTTTTTTCATTGCCAAGTCATAGTGCTCCATTTTTCTGAGACACCAAATATGATAAAAATCTATTTTGTCTACTTTTAATCGTTCCAAAGACCTTTTCACAGCATCCATTGCCTTTTCAGCAGTATCAAACTTTGTGGGCATTCCTTTTGTAGAGATATAAAAATCATTGGGCATGTCTTGCAGTGCCAATCCAAATATGTCTTCACTTTTATCTTCACAGTATCCTGGAGCTGTATCAAAATAATTGATTCCTTTTGAACTTGCATACTTTATAAGTTCAGCATTTTCCTCATTGGATTTTGTGAGGTCAAATCGCATTCCACCAAATCCAACTGTTGATACCTTTTTACCTGTATTGCCATATTCAACATAACGCATTCTAAAATCCTCCAAAGTCGTTGATGAATTCTTTAGATGTCCTAACATCCATTATATGCGATTATTACTTATCATAGTGGACAGTTTTCTCATCACTTCCGTTTATTACTCTGATTAATCTTGGAATATTACCGAAAAAAGAAAGCTTCTAATCCAAAATTCGATTAGAAGCTTTAATTGCATAATTTCTTTATTAAAAGATTTATTTTTTATCAATTAATAGACCATCAAGAATCACGTTCATAGAAAGAAGACCCCGCTGCACTATATCATAGCTTCCTTGGGATAAACCCCAATCAAAGAATACACCTCTGTAGTTTCTGACAATGACTTGTACAAGTTCAAACGGACTTAGGTCTTTTCTTAGGGCGCCATTCGATTGCCCCTCTTCAACAATCCGCATCAGAATTTGATAAAACGGGCGATCGGGATTTAAAAAACCTGAGTTGTCCGAATTGCTGTCCAGCATATATCCATAGATAACACTTATCATTTCGTTGCCGGCTTCTTGATCGATCCAGCTGTACATATAGTTTGTAAAAGCTATGAGCTTTTCTTTTGTAGTAAGCAGTGTGTCTAAGGTCTCCTCGAAATCAAGGTAGTGGTTATCATCGTCAATATAGTGTTCTTTAAGCACATCCGACTTGGTACTAAAATGGGTGTAGAATGAGCCTTTGGAAACGTTGGCCTCTTTTGTTATTTGTGAAATACTCACATTATGATATCCATATTTATGAAAAAGTTTCATCGATGTCGAATGAATTCGTTTCTTTGTTTCTAATGATTGTTTTTGACGAGACGTTAGTTTTTTTTTCTTAATATTCATAAAAATTCACTCCAGATTGGTTGACGAAAAGACCCATGGCATGCTAAACTGACCACAGTCACTGACCGCGGTCAGTGTGAGATTCTGAGTTGGAAGACTAAATAATGTTAACGATGTTGTTTTCTTCTAGTATAACACTGATTATCGAACTATCAACGGGGGGGCGGGATATTATGTCTGCAGAAAAGAAAAAAGGTTTTAGCTCACTTGAAGTGCTTGCACTGGCATTTGGAGCAATGATTGGTTGGGGATGGGTAATCCTCTCGGGGGTATGGGTACGTGATGCAGGCGTTTTAGGCGCAACGATCGCTTTTGTTTTGGGCGGTGCCATGGTTTTATGTATTGGAATGATATACGGTGAACTGACGTCTATGATGCCAAGCGATGGTGGTGTTGTGAATTTTGTAAGTTCAGCTTTTGGAAAGAAAGCATCTGCGGTTGTTGCATGGACAATTATACTGGCTTATGCTTCTGTGGTTGGATTTGAAGCTGTTGCATTTGCTGATGTATTTAATTTTATGGTGGACGGGCGTTTGAGTTTCGCACCACTTTATCAAGTACAGGGAAATAATATTTATTTAGGCTGGTTACTGGTAGCACTGGCTGCTTCAGCTGTTATGACTTTCATAAATCTAAAAGGAGCTGACTGGGCTGTCAAAGTTCAGAGTATCGTTACAGGAATCATTCTTATATCTGGACTTGTTCTTCTTATTGGAAATGTACCAGCAGGATTAGATGTTAAAGCGCTTAGCAATGTTCAAGGTGGCGTTAAAGGTGTATTTGGTGTATTGATGATGACGCCATTTATGTTTATGGGATTTGATGTAATACCTCAAACTGCATCAACAATGGGGATTAAACCAAAAAAACTTGGAAAATTAATCGGACTCTCAGTAGTACTTGCAACGTTATGGTATGTGGGTGTACTGGGATCTGTAGGAAATATACTCGGAATAGGCGGTGTTCCAGATGATTTAGCAGCCGTTGTTGCAATGGGTCAAGCCTGGAATAGTCCTCAAGTAGGTTTTTTAATGATCATAGCGGGTCTTGGTGGAATTATTACTTCTTGGAATGCTTTTTTAATAGGAGGAAGTTTTGCCATTGTAACCATGGCAGAGCGAAATATGATTCCAAGCTGGTTGGGGATTAAGGTAAAAGGAATACCTGTGAATGCCTTAATTGTATTGGGTGTTATATCATCAATTGCTCCATTTTTCGGAAAAGGAATCTTGGGAAGTTTAATCAATGCAGGAAGTTTTGCAATGATCTTGGTATATGTAATGTCGATACTTTCATTCATTAAACTTCGACTGACTCAACCTAAAGCAAATAGACCTTACTCAATAAAACACTGGAAGCTGATCGGCGGCATAGCACTGTGTATGACAGTTGGACTTGTTATTGCATGTTTACCTGGAATGCCAGCAGCGCTGACAGAGGTCGAATTAAATATGGTTGTGATTTGGTATTTAATGGGGGGCATTTTAGCTGCTGTTAGATGGTACGAGGTAAGTTGGAAAAATTCTAAGAAAAGCATTTTTAACATGAGAAAGATAAGAGCGATAGGTAAGTGAAACTAAAAGGTTGTCAATTATGACAACCTTTTAACGTTGCCTAGAGAATTTCATCAAAATAATCCTTAGTTTTCGAGAAAATAGCATATATTTTCAATAAGTGTACACAAAAGTTGTGAAAATTTCAAAATATGCTACACAATATCGAGAGTGTGGTGTACAATAATCCTCGTTGGAGATGGACAAAAAACGTCCCAGTCGAGGAGGTATACCTATGAATAATCATAAATATTTAGGGATCAATGGTCTTGGTCGTATTGGAAAGCTTACACTTTGGAATTTGTTGAACGATGAAAGATTTGATGGCTTCGTGATTAACGCAGGTCGTAAGGTTGGACAGTCGTTTGAAGATATGATTGATTTTATCATGACGGACAGTACATACGGGTCATTAGACCGTTTCTTATTCGGTTACACTGGACGCAGCAGCGATGTTGAAATTCTTGATAATGAGAATTGCATAGCGATTATCAATGGCAAGCGCATCAAGGTTCTGACCACGGAACGTGATCCAAAAATGATCGGTTGGGGTAATGAAAACGTGGATATTGTCGTAGACTGTACGGGTGTGTTCCTGGATCCGAATAAGGCAACCGACGCAAAAGGTGGAAGCATGAGAGGCCATCTGGAAGCAGGTGCAAAAAAGATCATATGCAGTGCACCATTTAAGTTGGGTGAAGATGCTGATATCCCTGAAGACGCAATGATGACGGTATTCGGCATCAATCATGAAACTTATGATACAGATAAGCATCACATCCTGTCGTCGGCGAGCTGTACAACGACAGCGCTGTCTCATATGATGAAGCCTCTGATGGACAACACAGAGACGAGCCGCATTATCACAGCGAGCATGTCGACAATCCATGCTTCAACGAATAACCAGACAATTTTGGATGGTGTTCCAAAGGCGGGTGCAAAGGATCTGAGAAGAAACAGATCGGTATTTAACAATATCATCCTGACTTCGACCGGCGCAGCTAAAGCACTAGAAGTGGTTATGCCTGATATTAAGGGCATCGGCTTTATGGCGGATTCTGTTCGTATTCCTGCAAATACAGTCTCTCTGGTTTCGTTGAACATAACATTTAGATCAGCGCTGAATGGAAAAGGTGAGCCAGTGATCGACACTGAATTCCTGAACCGCATGTATAGAGAAGCAGCAGAAAAAGACCCTCACAATTTGTTGGTATACACTGATAAGCAAACAGTGTCCACTGATGTTAGGGGCAAAAAGGCCTCGGCTGTTATTGAAGGTTTTGAAACGCATACACGTACGGGATTTATTTCGCTGCCAAAAGAAATCATGTTTGATTGCGGCGTTGCTGGTGATATTCAACTGCCGGTAACTCATGCTAAGATCTTTGGTTGGTATGACAACGAGTTCGGTAACTATGTGAACTCATTGTCTCATCTGATTGCTCTTGTGGATGATGAGATGAACACTGAAAAGTCTGTGGATCATTGTATAGCTTAATTGAATAAGTCTGTGGTTGATGCTTTGGTTTGACCTTAGGTCGTCAGAGATATTCTCAGGATAACGAATGGGGTGTTGCAACGTAGAATCGAAGATTCTATAAGCAACACCCTATTATTATGTCTTGAAATTTATTACTAAGTACAATGCCTGTAAATAAGTTTTCTTGATTCTATTCAAATTGGTAACATGAGTTACCGTCTACTTGAAACGATTCTGCTAATCTATGTGTATAGGGAATACAACATCAAACAAAAGGGAGAATTAATATGAGAAATCTTGATCAATTAAAAAGACAACATGTAGAAATTTATGAGGTGCTTAACGAAACAAAATCTTTAATTCGGAAAGAAAATTTTGAGGATAATAGCCAGGCTATTGCAAAAAACATTAATAATATTGCTGGGAAACTTCAAGTTCATCTTAGTAATGAAGACAGATTTCTTTACCCTGCTTTTTTAAACAGTGACCGTGTTGAGCTTAAAACTAAAGCACAAGCATATACTGTTGAAATGGGTGACTTAAGTGATGTCTATGCTACATTCAAGAGTAAGTACAACACGCGTTCTAAAATTCTGGCCAATACAAAGTCATTTGTAACAGATTCGGATAAAGTATTTAAAGCCATTGAAAAGCGTATTCATAAAGAAGATCATGATTTATATAAAATAGCAGAAAAGCTTTAAGGGATAAGAGTAGGATAGTTATGTAAAGGAACATCATGTTGCTTAAAATTTTAGCACTAAGTCAAGACATAAAAAGCTCACTTACACATGGTATGGTTCACCATTCTATGTGTAAGTGAGCTTTTTCTACTATGAGTAAATTTGATGGATGTCTTTGAGGATGATCACAGAATATGTCATTCGTCATAAAATTTTTTGATACTTCACGATCAGCTATTCAACACTTCGATTGTTCAGCGATCTAGCCTTTTGATAAAGTAATATTCAGAGACTAATACTATATGGAGGCTAATTATGACATTCAAAAAATTAAGTTTAATAGCATTATCAGCTGCGCTGATCCTTTCAACATTTACAGGCTGCTCTGCAAAGGCTGCAGAAGTAAGTCCTGAAGAGCAAACACCGGTGGTGGATGTGAGTGTGGAGAAAACAGCGACTGCTTATGATGAGTATTTCGTAACAGCTCAGTGGCTAAATGAGAACCGAACACAAGAGGGTATGGTGATCCTTGATGCACGCGGTGATAAAGCGTATGGCAAAGGACATATTCCAAATGCAATTCCTGTCACATGGCAGAGTCTTTCTAATGTAGGTGTTGAATTTGCATCAAAAGGCTGGGGGACGGTTTTAGACGCTGAGGCTTTAAGTACGGCTCTTTCAAACCTCGGAATTGAAAAAGACAGTCAAATCATTGTTTACGCAGACACACAAAACGGATGGGGAGAAGATGGTCGCATTCTTTGGACATTAAATGCTGCCGGTCTTGAAAGTGTTTATATGTTAGACGGTGGTTATAATATTTGGAGCAGTCTAGGATTTGAAACTACCAAAGACTCGATCGAAATAACACCAAGTGATATTGCTGTAACTGAACTTGACCTGAGTAAATCCATTGCAACAAAGGAGCTTGTTTCAAACTTTACAGAGTATAAAACAATTGATACAAGAGATTTTGATGAATACGAAGGTGCTCAGAAGTTTGGTGAAGCAAGAGGTGGTCACCTACCAAACACAATTTGGATTTCCTACAAAAGCCTTTTAAATGAAGATGGAACTCTTAAAGACCTTGCAAGCCTTGATCAAATATTTACAGATGCAGGACTTGAAAAAGACGATTACATAGCAACTTATTGTACTGCAGGGATTCGTTCTGCACACTTTGCAGTTGTTTTAGACATGCTCGGCTTTGAGAATGCTGTCAACTACGATGAGTCATTTTACGTATGGGCGAACAAACCAGAACTAAAACTTGGTAAAGTTGTTAAAGAAAAGGCTTACAACTACTATACTGCCAATCATTTAAAGACTGCCATTAACAACAATGACGCTGTCACAGTTCTAGACATTCAAGTGGCTGATGAGTACAATGCACATCATATCAAAGGCGCGATTGAAACCAATGCTTATCCGGTAAAATCTGACGAAGATAAGGCTAAGCTTGACGTTCAACTCGAAAATCTTAAATCCTTGAGTAATCCGATAGTCATTGTCTGCCCACGAGGTGGCGGTGGCGCTGAAAGAACATATCAATATCTTGAAGAAAAGGGTGTTGAACCTGCAAATCTGTATATTCTAGAAGGTGGTCAAAAGGACTGGCCTCATGCGGAATTGTTAGAAAAGTAAGCAAAGTCATTAGAGTGTTTTGCGTAACGATTAAAAAGAGGGGAAATATTCCCCTCTTTTTTTTATTACTCGTGTGAAGGCCATCCATATTGCTGCGAGAGCGCTTTTATAGTTTCTCCAAGTAAAGCTTTTGTTTGATGGACACCTAAATCTGAATTTGTCATGATCACTGCACCTGTGCCTAAATGTGGGTAAGCAACCATGATGCACTGAAATCCAACGCCCCAACCAAGAGATGAAATCTCAAGCTTATCATCTGAGTAATCAAGAAATACACCCAGTCCGGCCCACTTTGAACAACCTTGAGGTGATATCATTTCGTGTATTGTTTTTTTAGAGATCCCAAGTTTGCTGTTACCGTTTAATGAATTGATGAGTTCAATAACCAAATGGCTTAAATCTGTAGGTGTTGACCAAAGACCAGCAGCTGCAGAATATGGATATATAGGATACTTATCGTCCACCAATTGTCCATCTTTGTTATGGCCGCAGGCAAAACTGTGTTTTTTAGCTTCAGGAATGGTATGTTCAAGAGTGCTACTTTTCATATTTAGAGGTTGGAATATCAGCTCATTCATCAACGTGATATATGGTTTTTTCGAAGTGTCCTCTATCAGTTGCTCTATTATACAAAACCCCAAATCTGAATATAAAAAGTCACTTCCTGGCCCATATTTAACGGCAGCAGCTTCTGGATAATATGATGTTTGACCTTCTAGAAGGTCAAACATTGTTGGAATGCCTTCAGTGGAATTATATTCGCTAAAACTTTTATCAGGATCTATAAATCCAGCTTGATGGCTAAGAAGTCTCCTTAAGGTGACTTTCTTATTTTGGGTAAATTTATTTTCTGGAACCTTCCAAAGTGTAAGTCTATCATTTACATTCTCATCTAAGTTAAGAATGCCGTCATCAACCAATTTTAATGCCAACATAGTTGTAGCAAACTTACTTATTGAACATGCATTAAAAATAGAAGTGCTGTCTGTTTTATTATTTGTTCCGGCCTCAAGTACCCCGAAACCTTCTGAAGTTTCAATACCACCATTATTAATCATGGCTATACTTAAACCACGCGCCTTATAATAATTCATTCTTTTATCAATATCCATAGTCTTTAATTTCATGTCCGTACCTCCATTTAATTTGGTAATTCAATTATATGACTTAATTAAGCAAGAGTTTTAATCATTCTTGCTAATGTGAAAAGATTATGAGAGGATTTGATAAGGGGTGAATTTAATGTATGTTGAAAGCATTCAAAGAGCGGTTGATTATATTGAATTAAATCTACATAAAACGCTGCGATTGTCAGATATAGCTAAGGAAACGGGATATTCAATGTTTCACTTTGATAGGGTGTTTAAGTATACTCTAGGTGAATCGATAATAGAATATGTACGAAAAAGAAGATTGACTGAAGCGGCTAATGAACTTATAAGAACAAATAATAGAATAATTGATATAGCAATAAAATATGGTTTTGATTCTCAGCAGGCATTTACCACCACTTTCAAAAAATACTATAATACTTCACCGGGCAGATATCGAAAAGGTGGTAAAAATCTAATTCTGCTGCAAAAGAAGGTTATGTCTATTGATTTAATAAACCATGTGAAAGATGTAGCTGAAATTGAGCCAAGAGTGGTTACAAAAGATGCTTTTTTAGTTATGGGAATGGAATATTTTGGAGCGAATCGAAATGGTGAAATATCTGACCTGTGGAGCACATTTATAAAGCATATGAAGGAAATTGAGTATGTTAAAAATCCTGGCGTTACATTAGGAATTTGTGATCATGTTGATGACTACGATCCAGAACTAAGTGAGTTTTCTTATATAACATGTGTTGAAATTGAAGATTATATAAAAATTCCAGACAATATGATAGTAAAAGAAATACCTGAACAGAAGTATTTTGTGTTTACACATAAGGGAAATGCTGAAAACTTGGAAGACACTTATAGATACATTTATGGTACATACTTTTTCAAATCTGAATATGAGCTGGCAGATGTGCCTGATTTCGAGTTATATGATGAACGTTTTAGGATAGATGATTGCAATTCGGAAATGGATATATACATCCCAGTCATCGGCAAGTAGGAGTTTTAGGAATGCTTGAATTTTATTCAAGATGAGAAATTAGTAAAGAGCTTTGGACACCCAAAGCTCTTTTTTGTTTATTGAAATGCTATTTTTCGTTTTTTATATAGTATTGTAAGGCCGTGGGACAGGGCGATATACATAGCGGTTAGCAATATGGTACCAATAGGCCCATACGATTCAGAACCAAGAATGAGGGTTCCCCACATGAGTATAATCCAGTGGATAAAATAGATGCTGGTTGTTTCACGTCCCCAGAAGCTAATTGTTTCAACAAGTTTGTTGTTGTGCGCACGTTCGGTGATGATGTTACATAACCATAACCAGACAAGCACAAATCCCATAATCCAGATCATTGAACCAGGACCGCTTTTATAGTAGTCACCGATGTGGTAGTCAAAGTTCGTAACCGTGATAGCTGAACCAATTGCCAAAAGAATCAGTCCAATTTTAAGTGACGATTGCATCAGTGATTTAATACTTGAGCAAGATTTCATACAAAGACCGAAAATCATACCAATAAGAGGATAATAAAGCCATCCAAAAATGGGGAAGTAAACGTCTTCGCCAGCACCCCAGAGGAAATGAAGCAACCAGTTGATTACAGTGTTTTCTGAAGAAATACCCCATGTATATGGACTAATGATCATAATTACAACTGCAATGATAAGCCACCATACCGGCTTTTTAAGATATCTTTTGATGAGGCTCATGAAAATGTATGCACAACCTGCAAACTGAAGGATATCAACCTCCCATATCGCTGTCATCGTGGCAATGTCTAGGGATTCTCCACCCCAAATCCAATTTTCAAATAATATGAGTAAATCATATCTTAAAAAGCTAAGAAGTGACCCGAGTGCCAGTAGTTTAAGCCCTCTTATCACACCATCTTTTAAACTGTCGGACTTTGACGAAAGAACAAAGAATATACCCATTGAAAACATGAAAACGGGTGCTGCTGGCGGACTGCCTAAAAAATCAACGACATATCCGAAGACAGAATCTTGAACAGGGTATGATGCATAAACACCAAGAACATGAACAAATACCATAAAAAACACTGCCAGCCCACGTATAAAATCAAAGGTTATATTTCTAACGGATTTTTTTGTATCCGTATTATGGGTGTGATCTTGTGTGAGAACATCGGTAAAAAACATAGTGTCAGTCACTGAAATCATCTCCTTTCATTCACTCTTTATAGAGTTGGTTGCCATTAGTTATTGTTATCTGATTGAGTATCTAAAATTGAGATGGGCTGTTGCTGAGTCACGCAGTGAATCATACCACCATCTGCAAAGAGGTTTCTTACATCAATACCAACGATTTCTTTATCTGTATATAATCCCTGTAGAATTTGGTTTGCAATTTTATCATTTACATCATTGTAGTTTGGAACCAGAACGACTTTATTTCCAACGTAGAAATTCAAATAAGATCCTTTCATGCGCTCACCTTTAACTTCTACTACGGTTTCTTTGGTTGAAGGTAAAAATACAAATTCGTAAGGGTCACCATCAATATTTGTAGCCGTCAAAAGTTTTTTTGCATCATCGTCATCTGATAGGTCTGAAGGATCTAAATTAAATTCTGAATCAGCAATGATGGTTTTGTCATCAAAGAACTTGATCATGCCGTCTATGTGATTATCTGTAATATCCATACCAGCCACTCCATCTAACCATATAAAATTAGTCACGCCGTAATACTTTGTTAGATATGCTTCAATTTCTTTGAGTGTGAAATCTGCAGTTCTGTTGTCATTGTTAACACAACTGAGTGTAGATATACAAGTTCCATTGCCGTCTAGTTCAAGGGCGCCACCTTCCATAACCATCGGAATATCAACTTTTGGAATACCTGTTGCTTCGCTTATTTTTGCCGGAATAAGCGTATCTTTTTTATATGGCGTTTTGTTACCCCATCCGTCGAACTCCCAGTTTTCGATGAGCAGATTGCCTTCTTTGTCATAAACAAAAATAGGTCCATTATCTCTAGCCCAGACATCATCGGTTGGAAAAACATAAAAATCAACTTTACTCATATCAATATTTTCGTGCGCCAGTACCTTTTGAACACGTTGTTTTTCAGTTTCATCGTAAACGATAAGGTGTACATTTTCGCCCTTCACAAGGCCTCTTGTCATTTCAATCCAAATGGATTCGTAAGCATCAATGGTATTAATGTATGTTTTATCATGAGGCCATTGTAACCAAGTGCCTTCATGTTCGAGGCCTTCGTGTGGGAAGTAGTATTGTGGTTCCTCGTTCAGTGTCATAGTACTTTTTGTATCATTTACAGCTGCAGAAACACATCCTGTAAAAACCAACATTACTATAATGATTAAACTTATTAGTGCTGAATTTCTGTGTATCATAGTATTCTCCTTTCAACTCATGTCAGATTCATTTTAGCTATGTGTTTAACATAGCGGATATTATGAATAATGAAAATCTGTCTTTCGTAATGCCATGCGTTTTTGGAGTGATAAATAAGTAATAAAAACGCCCTATCACTAAAGTGATAGGACGTAACCTCTTGCAAATGCTATGTTGTAAAAATCAATTGCGTATGATCTTATTGATGATTTGATTCCTGTTTGAGACATCCGTTTTCTTAAATATATTGTAGATGTGCGTTTTAACGGTTCCTTCTGTAATGTGAAGTTGATCGCCAATTTCCTTATTTGAACAACCATCTATAACCAGTTTGAGAATTTCCTTTTGACGTGCGGTTAGGGCGTACTCTGCACAAAAATGATCTAGGTTATCTTCAATGCTCGTTTTGTTAAAAACGCTTTCAAAACTACGAGCAAAGTACTTTATTCCCAAGATACAAATTAAAAGCTTTAAAATATCCATAGAAATAAATCGGTATTCTAAACCGATGAGGTTCAAGATGGAATTTTGGAAAGCTGGTAAATAGTATATGCAGCTTTCAATAATGCCAAATACATTTAATGCAATAATAGAAAATATGAGCATGTTGTATTTTTTGATGTGTTTATATACTTTGAAAGACAGGTACAAAAGTGTTGAAAAAAGGGCGATGTATATTATGCCTTCAGAAAAATCGTATGGTGATGTTAAGCTGATAATGGACAACAGAACGACGATACCAATCCAAACGTACTTTTCTCTTATTGTAATTTTGTCATCAAATCGCTCTGAAATAATAAATCGAGCGGTTAATACAATCCCCAAATAAATTAAATCAACAAAAAAGTAGAAAAGTTGACTGTTTTCGTAAAGCAAATAGAAATTACTGGAGAATTCAGAGATGTATAGAATTGAATTATCTATGATCAGTAGAAAAAACAACAATGACAAGAAGATAAATTCACGTTTTTTATTTTTCATGTATATCACATAAAATCCAGTCAAGACTATTGTAAGAACAATTGTCAAAACGATGTTATATATTAAGAGAATATTGTCCAATATAAGACCTCCTACTACTTTGAATACTAGAGTTATCCTATCATATAGTGTTTGATCTATCAATTTATGAAGCCCTTAAAATTTACATTGTAGAGGCGAACGGTGTACAGTTATTTCTATTTCATAAAATACGATATGTTATAATTATGGAATATAATTCTAGAACAAATAATAATAATACATATCAATGGAGGTTGTGTATGAACTTTAAAAAGTTGATGATACTTGCTACATTAGTTTTTTGTATTTCTAGTTTCTTCGGGTGTGGTTTGATAGAGGATGAAAAAGAACCATTAGATCCATCGAAGCCTATAACGATTACTGTGTGGCATTATTATAATGGACAGATCAAAGATAGGTTTGACGCTATGGTAGGAGAATTCAACGAGACTGTAGGAATTGAACGTGGCGTTGTGGTTGATGCTCAAAGTCTTGGGGATGTAAAGCAGCTTGCAAATTCAGTATTTGATGCAGCGAACCACAAGATAGGGTCACAACCTTTACCAGATCTTTTTATGGCTTATCCGGATAATGCATTAAGAGTGAATAATATTTCTGAGTTAGTAGATTTAGAGACTCTATTTACAGAAGTGGAATTGGAACGTTATAGAAACGAATTTTTAGAAGAAGGAAGAATCGGATCAGATCAAAAATTACTGATTTTACCGATTGCAAAATCTACAGAAAATATATATGTGAACAAGACGTTCTGGGATGAGTTTTCAAATGATACAGGAGCTGATGTAGGAAAGTTAAGCACATGGGAAGGCACCGTAGAAATTGCTGAGTTATATTATAAGCATACGGGGAAAGCATTCTTAGGGATTGATTCAAAAGCAAACTATATGCTTTTATCAGCAATGCAACTTGGAAATGAAATGTATACCTTTGATGAAGACGGAGTACATCTTAATTTTACATCTAATACTGCTAAAAATATTTGGGAGTACTACTATGTTCCATATATTAAGGGCTATTTTGAAAAAAATGGACGATTCAGCTCAGACGATGCTAAAATTGGGAACGTCTTAGCTTATACAGGATCAACAGCTGGTGCATCGTACTTTCCAACAGAAGTGACTACAGAGAAGAACGAAGTTTATAGCATTGAACCGATGACGTTACCATATCCTTACTTTGCCACTGGCAAACCATACGCCTTCCAACAAGGTGCAGGAATGTGTGTTTCGAAAAGTGATGAAGCGCACGAGTTTGGTGCAGGATTATTTTTGAAATGGTTTACTGAGCCAGAGCAAAATATTGAGTTTGCGGTTTCAGCGGGATATTTCCCTGTAATGAATGAATCATTAAGCTGGGAGAAACTGATTGAGCAAGTAGAAGTATTGGAAATTGCTGGTCCTGCTATTCCACATATGATGGAATCTACTATATATATGTTTGATAACTACACTCTTTACAACAACGAGCCATTCGAAGGCAGTTTTGAACTGCGTGATTTATTAGAAAATCATTTAAGCAATAAGATTTCAAAGGATCTGGAATTGTTGAATGATAAAGTTGCAGGTGGCGAGCATCGATCAGAAGTCATTGAATTTTTAATATCGGATTCTGAGTTTGATAGGTGGTACAATGAGATAGTAAATGATTTATCGTTGATTTTAGGCGAATAGCGAGAGATGGGATTCGATGAAGAAGTTTAGTTTGGATAAGAAATCCATTATTTTTAGAATGACTAGTTTTGTAATCGTATTGATTATCATTCAGGCCACTTTTTTAACAGGCACCTTAATTGTTGGAGGTGTACTTAGTCGAGCCCAAGAAAATGCATTTCAATCTTTCAATGATAAAGTACAAAACCGTAATGATTATATACAAAGAGAAATGAAAAATAGATGGACAAATATGTCGCCATATATAGAACAGTTTTCTAATAATATATCTGATAGTGATACAACTGGGGATTTCTTCGAATCGTCGGCTGATGATTTAATAAATATGCTTAGAAGGACTCAGACAACAGGTGCTTTCATTATCTTAGATGAAAGTGAATCGAATTATCCAGCACTTTATATCAGAGATTATGATCCACTGTTAAATGATTATTCTAATGACGAGTTGTATATGGTTCTTGGTACTTCAAATTTAGCGAAACAACAAAGGATGCCACTTGATCAATTTTGGAAATATAAAATGAAATTTGATGATACCAACAAAGAATTCTTTGAAAAACCGTATTCAAAAGCACCGCTGACATTCAATGCTAATCTGTTGGGGTACTGGAAAACTCCATTCTCGTTATTTAAGGACGACTTGGAAATAATGACTTACACCATGCCTTTTTTCGACTCAAGTAAGGATTTGAAAGGTGTAGTTGGTGTTGAAATTGCAGTTAATTACTTTAAACAGTTTTTACCGGCCACTGATTTGCAGCCTAGAGATTCTATGGGGTATTTAATTGGTTATAGCGGAGGTGAAGGTGAAGAAATTCGACCTATACTAACGATTGGTGCATTACAGAAACGAATGATAAATGAGGATGAAGCACTGGACTTGACCAAAGTAGATCCTGATAGAAGTATTTATCTTATTGAAAATCACAATAGTGAAGAAAAAATATATGCTTGTATGGAGCGTATTGGTCTTTATAATGTAAACACTCCATTTGAAGATGAGTCATGGTATTTGATTGGAATGATGACTGAGAACCATCTTTTGAGCTATACAAATAAAATTAAGAAGATATTGTGGGTATCACTAATGGTGTCCATTCTTATTGGTATAATTGGTGGGTATATTATCAGTTATCGATTTACAAAACCAATTACCGAACTTGTGAAACAAGTGAAAGAAAATGAAAAAGATGATGAAATACAACTTTCACCAACGGGTATTACTGAAATTGACGCGTTGTCCAGTGCTATGGTCATTGCAAATAAAGCATTATTGGAATCAACAGTAAAAATGTCAAAAATAATTGATATGGCAGATTTTCCGATTGGTGCATTTGAAATTAGAAGTGATTCTGAGCATATATTTGTAACGGATCAGTTCCGACTCATTTTTAATATCGACAACATTCGAATGAGCGAAATTCTTAAGAATAAGGCATTATTCTTAAATGAGTTGCAAAGTAAGTTGATTTCTCTTCTAGAAGGTGAAGACGGTGTGTATCAAATTGGACTTAAATACGTTAGAGTGAAAATTATTGAAAATGAAGTAAGCACCATTGGTGTAGCTGTAGATGTGAGTGATGAGATAACAGAAAAGAATCGTATTAAGATGGAACGTGATTATGATCCACTTACGATGATTTTCAATCGAAAAGCTGCTCAAGTACGTATAGAGAATATCATGGAAAAAACAGACGCGCTTGATATTGCAGCTTTAATAATGTTTGATCTTGATAATCTTAAACAAATCAATGATACTTATGGCCATAAATGGGGCGATACTTATATTAAAAGAGCGGTGGATGAACTTGCTAAAATTGGTGGTGCTTCGAGTGTGTTGGGGAGACGATCTGGTGATGAGTTTGTATTATTCTTGTATGGTTACGACAATAAAGATGCCATAAGAAAAATCATGAATGACTTTTATGAGGCGTTGGGAAAAGCTTTGATCATATTTCCAGATGGATTATCAAAACCGATTAGTATTTCAGCGGGTTTATTATGGCTTGATGATAGTTCTTTAACTTATGATGAGTTATTACATAAATCAGATGAACTTTTATACGTATCAAAAAATGAAAAAAAAGGTTACTACCAAGAAAACAGTTTTTAAATAGAAAAGGTTCTTTTGAGCACATAGTGTGCTTAAAAGAACCGTTATATTATATATCGCTAGACTACCCTAGTATGCCTAATTATTCTAATAAATCTATTGTGAACGCTTCACCAACTTGCTCAAAATCATGACTTAGTTGACCGCCGTGCTCAGGTAATTTGACTGCATAAAATGTGAGTGAGAGTTCTTTTGCATTTTCATTAAGATTTCCATATATGGTTTCTAACGCAAATATTCCATCAGAACCAGAGATCCTAGACAGTGCAAATTCAATTTTATTTCCTAAATCATCATACCCTCTTAATACCATATCGTAGTTGGTCCCCTTAGAATCCATTGAAAAATAAATTTTTTGTCCGATATTGTTGCTCGTGTATTTTTCTAGTGAAATAATCTGTCCATTTTCAAGCGTAAAAGTATGATCAAGTAAAACTTGCTGAGTATCCAATGCTAATTCATCTCCACTTGTTTTAAATTCAAAAACCCAAGTCCCTTCTTGTGTCTGTTCATTAATTCTTATATCTGAAAAAACAACTTTAATGTTTAAATCACCACTTAAACTGTTTTCTAAGCTATGAACCATGACCTCTTCTATTGTCGAGTCATCGGTTTGTTTTGAACTTCCATGACCACCATAACTTACATTTCTCCCATTTACATAAACACAGCTAAATGATGTGATTCTTGAGTCTTTTTCAAGCTTTTTATCAAAAGTTGAAGTAGCCGAAACAATCAGTTGATCATTATCCAAAATAACTTCATTTAATTGAATGGTGATCCCGTCATTTGTAATTGATTTATT
>Ga0070725_10000829_pt1 | contig 19068 bp, 14 predicted proteins | sample tdDd002_FD_69781 | JGI IMG/M metagenome (GOLD analysis project Ga0070725, IMG submission 69781) | Marine sediment microbial communities from the Atlantic coast under amendment with organic carbon and nitrate - tdDd00.2 | ecosystem: Environmental > Aquatic > Marine > Coastal > Sediment | place... | reverse complement strand
TGGTAATGATGGCGAAGAGGCCACACCTGTTCCCATTCCGAACACAGCAGTTAAGCTCTTCAGCGCCGATGGTACTTGGGGGGCAGCCCCCTGGGAGAGTAGGTCGTTGCCAGTTTCATAGAAGTCTAAGACATTTGTCTTAGACTTTTTTATTTTTTGTGTTTTCCGAAGTTCAATTTGATTTCGAATAATTACATGAATGTAAGGGTATTGAATGTTTACTAAGCTTGTGTAAATTTGATAGAATGAATATAGAAATAATTCGACACCCGAATGACTTCGTGTGATAATTGAAGAAATCGCTGATTAAATACAGTGAGACTATAAGGAGGAAACACAATGCTCAAGGAACTTTATGAACAAGGTTATGGTTTTGAAAAATTCATGAATGCAGATGGCGGCGAACACGTCGATAAGGTTATGAACTTCTTACAGCTCTCAGAAGATGCGATAACAGAGAGTGTCAGAGAAAAACTTATGGCAATTGATTCAGCACACGTGGTGGTGTTTGGTGAAGTATGGTGCCCGGATTGTATGATCAATGTAGCCGTGCTTGAAGTTATGCACAACCTGAACAATAACATTAAGTATTCTGTTGTTCCTCGAACAGGATTTGAAGAACAGTTAAAATCTCTTACACCAGATCATTCGGTAAAGATCCCAACGTTTGTGTCCGTGGATGCCAATTGGGAGGTAAAAGGAGTATTTTTGGAAAAGCCACAAGTGGTGAAAGACGTGGAAGCCAGTGATGATCAGGTAAAGCGTATCGTTATTAAGCGTGACTATAGAAATGGGAAATATGTTTTGGATACTATGGAAGAAATTATAGGATTATTATAGATATTCTACAGACTTATAGTGAGAATAAGTAACACCAGATCGGTAACTTGCGGCTTGCAGGTATCGATCTGGTGTTTTTTTATAGAAAGTTTATGAAGAAAGAACAAAATTGTAAGAAAAACATGAAGAATTTATAACAGACCTAGGCGGTTAAAGGACGAATTTCACATTGTGATCTTTCAAATTTAGTGCTACAATATATTGTGTTCTAAAGGGGAAAAACACATAAAACACCCACAAGATGTTGTGGGTTAATTGTGAATTGTTTGTGGATAATATGTTGATAAATGTAGAAGAAGTACGTTGATACTTATAGAAAAGGTGGAGTCGTTATGGTACAGGTAATAAAGCGTGATGGTCGCCTCACTGATTTTGATAAGCACAAGATCTCGAGAGCGATTGAAATGGCAATGAAAGAGACTGAGAAGGGTTTAGATTCTGAACTGAGTCGTGTAATTTCCGATGAGATACATAATAAAGTTGATGCAGAAGATACAGTTGAAGTTGAAGACCTTCAAGATATGGTTGAATTTGCGCTTATGGCAAGTACACGTAAAGACGTAGCTAAGCGATATATCATTTACCGCAACGAGCAAGATAAGACTAGAGTTCAAAGAAAAGATAAAGGCAGACTATTAAAAGATGAGTTTATTAGCAAGTACAAGCATGCTGATTCTCCAATGACGCAACTTGGAAGCTTTGTTTACTATAGAACATATTCAAGATTTTTACCTGAAGAGAAGCGCCGCGAGTTTTGGTGGGAGACAGTAAGACGTGCCGTAGAGTACAACTGTAGTCTTGTTCCAACTTCAAGAGCGGAAGCTGAGGAACTTTACGATAACATATTCCACCTTCGTCAGTTCTTATCAGGACGTACATTCTGGGTTGGAAATACACCTGTCGCTGGGAATTATCCAATGTCGAATTACAATTGTTCTTTCCAGATTATTGATAGTTTTGATTCGTTCAGAGATATCTTCTACCTGTTAATGGTGGGTTCTGGTGTTGGTGTTCGAGTTCTGAATGATGATGTTGTTCAGATGCCAAAAGTACGTGTGGACTATGAATTGATCCATAAAGATTACACAGCTATCCCAAGAGGCGAAAGAGAAGACAGTACAAGTCTTGAATTTATATATAACAACACAGTAAAAATTACAGTCGGAGATAGTAAAGAGGGCTGGGTACAGTCGCTGGATTATTTCTTTAAGCTTTTATATAGCAATGAGTACCGTAATATTAAAACGATCATTGTAGACTACGATCACGTACGACCAAAGGGCGAAAAGTTACGCACATTCGGCGGAACAGCATCAGGTCATGCAAGTCTAAAAAATATGTTTGAGAAAATCAGTCGTGTTATTAAAAAAGCAGGCATGCGCGACGGCGAACAAGATGATAAGAAACGAATTAAGTTAAAGCCAATTGATGCTTTAGATGTTGCGAATATCATTGGTGAGAATGTTGTTGTTGGTGGTGTAAGACGTACTGCAGAAATTGTTCTTGTTGATCAAGATGACAATGAAGCAATCGATGCCAAAACACATCTATATAAGCAAGTGGATGGAAAGTGGGAAGTAAACAAAGAGTTACTTCATAGACAAATGTCTAATAACTCAATTTACTACCAACGTAAACCGACCCGCGAACGTCTAAAATGGCAGCTGGAACGTATGCGTTTCTCAGGTGAACCAGGCTGGGTGAATGCAGAAGCTGGCGAAAAGAGAAGAACAAACTTCAATGGTGTGAATCCTTGTGGTGAGATCCTTCTTGATTCAAAGGGTTTATGTAATTTAACGACAATCAACGTATTTGCATTTGTACGTCCTGACGGCACGCTTGACCAAGAAGGTCTATTCAAAGCACAACGTCAATCGGCACGTGCTGGTTATAGAATGACGTGTGTTGAATTAGAGCTGAATAATTGGGATAAAGTACAACAAAGAGATAAACTCATTGGTTGCTCAATGACAGGGTGGCAAGATCTTGTGAACGCTCTGAATATGTCACGTGATGACCAAGCTGAACTACTAAGAAAATTAAGAGCCGTTGCTACAAATGAAGCAAAAGCTTATGCAAATGAGCTTGGTTTAGAGGAACCGCTTCTAGTAACAACTGTTAAACCAGAAGGAACACTTTCACAGCTTCCAACGGTTTCGAGTGGTGTTCACTACTCACACTCACCATATTTCATTCGCCGAGTTAGAATATCTGCAGATGATCCATTGGTACACGTGTGTGAAGAATTGGGCTACCCAGTATTCCCAGAGGTCGGTCAAAACATCGAAACATGTTCAACGAAGGTTGTGGAGTTCCCTGTTAAGTCGCCAGAAGGCACAACGAAATACGACGTGTCTGCACTGGATCAACTTGAAAACTACAAAATGTTCATGGAGCATTATGTTGATCACAACTGTTCAATCACTGTACATGTAAGAGAACATGAATGGGATGAAGTTGAAGAGTGGGTTTGGAACAACTGGGATGAGACAGTGGCACTTTCTTTCCTTGCTCTTGACGATAACTTCTATGAGCTTCTGCCATATGAAGCGATTGACGAGAAAGAATTTATCAAGAGAAAAGATGAAATGCAAGTGTTCAGACCTTCATTGATTTCAAAATATGAAAAAGAAGAGACTGAATTTGATATTGGATCAGACGGTTGCGAATCAGGGGCTTGTCCAGTTCGATAATAGAATAAAATGACTCGTTATATGAGTGAGAACGGGATAGATTATTATAGAATCTATCCCGTTTTTGTATGGTGAACCATGGATGTAATACATACTTAAGTGATTCGTGGACTTTATATTAATACGAAATATTAAGGGTTGTTCATACACCAGTCCATAAAAAATGATACAATAATTATAGAATATTATTTTGGGAGGCGAAGTAATGAATACAAAACGTATGATGGAAATTGCTTTAGAGCTTGCAGGTATATCAGAAGTTCCTGTAGACTCTGGCATTCATGTAGATGGTGAAAATATCAAGAAAGTCCTTATTGGTGTTGATATGGACACTCAGGAATTGATGTTGGGAGATAAATTAGGTGTTGATTGTGTGGTAAGTCACCACCCGACAGCGGGTTCTCAGATTATTGATTTTGCAAAGGTTATGGATATCCAAATTGATAAAATGGTTGAGTTTGGTGTGCCGATCAACCGAGCACAAAAAGTGCTTCGTAAAAAGACGAAAACTGTAGAGTTGAACTCTCATGTTAGAAACTTTGACCGTCCATCATCAGCAGCTCGATTATTAAATATGCCTTATATGAATATCCATTTACCAGCAGATATTATTGGTGAGAAGATCATGCAGTCATATCTGAATGATAAGGCTGATGGAAATCCAAAGATAACACTGGGCGATGTGTTAGATGCTCTTAATGAACTTGATGTTTATAAGAACACACTTGCAAAACCAGTGATTCGTGTTGGTGGAGAAAAAGATTACGCTGGAAAAATAGCTGTTCTATTTGCAGGTGGCACAAATGGTGGCGCGGATGTATATAAATCATACTTTGATGCAGGTGTTGGCACAATTGTAGCAATGCATGTTCCTGAAGATGTTAAAAAAGCTGTTGAGGAACAAGGTATTGGAAATATCGTTGTTGCAGGTCACATGGCGAGTGATGCCGTTGGACTCAATAAACTGGTTGAAGCATGGGAAAAAGAAGGCCTAGAAGTTATTAAAATGTCTGGTCTAATATAGTTAAAATGAAGAGGCCTTTCGGGGTCTCTTTTTTAGTGAAAAAAATATTAATTTATAATGCTTTCAAGCCCTATATACAATGCGCTTAATGATGCCGAAATTACAACAACTTTCGGATTAAAAAGAATATTTAGAAAATTACAAAAATGAAGAAGGGTTTTCTGAATCATGTGTAGAATTAAGTATCTTACACCAATTTGAATAAAGCACATAAGGAGGAAAGCGACATGAGGGATTACAAAGTTGACAGAATTCGAAACGTTGCATTATTAGGACACGGCGGTAGTGGTAAGACAACTTTGACAGAAGCTATTCTTTATACACTGGGCAAAACTCAAAGAATGGGTAAGGTAGAGGAAGGAAATACAGTTTCAGATTTTGATAAAGAGGAAATAGCGCGCGGTTTTTCAATTGGCGCATCTGTTATTCCTGTTGAGTGGAACAATTCGAAATATAACATTTTGGACACGCCGGGTTATTTTGATTTTGTAGGGGATGTATTTAGTTCACTGCGTGTATCAGGTGGTGCAGTTATTACTGTTGACGCAACATCAGGCGTTGAAGTCGGAACAGAAAAGGCGTGGACGTTTACTGAAAAGCGTAATATGCCTAAAATCATCTTTGTTAATAAGATGGACAAAGACAACGTAAATTACGTGAAGATCATTCGCGAGCTAAAAGATAAATTTGGTAAGAAGATTGCTCCATTCTGTATCCCGATGGGTGAAGGAGCAGATTTTAAAGGATTCATCAATGTTGTAGATCTCATTGGACGTGAGTTTAATGGCAAAGAATGTGTGGATGTAGATATTCCAGAGGAATACCAAAGTCGTATTAATCCAGTAAGAGACATTCTTATTGAATCAGTGGCAGAAGCAAACGAAGAAATGATGGAAAAGTATTTTGAAGGTGAAGAATTTACAATCGATGAAATCCATGAAGGTCTAAGACAGGGTGTTATATCTGGAGAGATCGTTCCAGTACTTCTTGGTTCTGCAGAAAAACAAGTTGGATTACATACACTTCTGAATATGGTTTACGACTATATGCCGACACCTTGGGACATGCACCAAGAAGGCTATGAGGGCACCAATCCTGAAACTGACGAGCCGGAGATTCGTAAAGTGGATGAAAAAGAACCATTCTCAGCATTTGTTTTCAAAACAATTGCCGATCCATTTATAGGTAAAATATCTTTATTTAAAGTATATTCAGGCTCATTAACAAGAGATACTAATATTATTAACGCAAATAAAGGTGAATCAGAAAAATTGAATTCCCTATTCCAGCTAAGTGGTAAAGATCAACTCGAGTGTACAAAGATTACTGCAGGTGATATTGCAGCTATTGCTAAACTCTCTGTCACTGAAACTGGAGATACGCTTTGTGAAAAGGGCAGCCCAATCACATATCCAGGCATTAACTTGCCAAAACCATGTCTGTTTATGGCTGTTGAACCTAAATCAAAAGGTGATGAAGATAAGATTGGTTCATCACTGCACAGACTAGCAGAAGAAGATCCGTCTTTTGTTGTAGAGCGCTCTAGCGAAACACATCAGATGCTTATTGGTGGACAGGGGAATATGCAGGTCCAAGTTATTGTGAATAAGCTAAAAAACAGTTTTGGTGTTGGTGTAGACTTATTTGATCCTAAAGTGGCATATAGAGAAACAATCAAAGGTATTGCGACTGTACAAGGCAGATATAAGAAGCAATCCGGTGGTTCGGGTCAATTTGGTGATGTTTCAATTAAATTTGAACCATCCACAGAAGCGTTTGTGTTTGAAGAAAAAATATTTGGTGGATCTGTTCCGAGACAGTATATTCCTGCTGTTGAAAAAGGACTTAATGATTCATTAAGCAAAGGTATATTGGCTGGATTCCCAGTTGTAAATGTAAAAGCAACACTTCTTGATGGTTCTTATCATGCTGTAGATTCTAGTGAAATGGCATTTAAAACTGCAGCACACATTGCGTTCAAAAAAGGAATGGAAGAAGCACACTCTGTTCTACTAGAACCAATTATGAATGTTGAAATTTACATTCCTGACGAGTATATGGGCGATATTATGGGTGATATGAACAAACGCCGTGGTCGCATTTTAGGTATGGAGCCTCATGAAAAAGGATTCCAAAAGGTTCTTGCAGAAGCGCCTCAATCCGAAATGTTTAAGTATGCAACGGAGCTCCGATCAATGACTCAAGCACGTGGATTCTTTAATATGCGTTTTGAGCGTTACGATGAAGTGCCAACGCAAATCGCTGTGAAGGTGATCGATCAACATAATGAAGAACATTAAAAATTATTAAAACGACGGGCTTTGGCCCGTCGTTTTTTTATGGACTTATTCAGAGTATGAGTTTTAAAGCAAAAGCGCCTAAAACATTTGGATTGTGGGACTTTCAACCAAAAAAAGGTATAATATAAGCAAGTGAAAATTATACGAAAATTTGAAGTGAGGTGTCCTATGAAGTGTGAGCACTGCAATATTAATCAGGCGGGGATTGAATTGACTCAAATCATTGATGGTGAAAAAAAAATAGTACATATGTGTGAAAGTTGCGCGCAAAATTTAAAACCGTCTTTACCGCTCATGACAAATGGTTTTATGGCAGGACTTCTTGATACAATTAACAGCAGTGGACTTCAAGTGAATTATATAAAAACAACGGCTTGTAGCAAATGTGGTATGACATATGGCAATTATAGAGAGCTCGGCCAACTTGGGTGTGATGCTTGTTACGAGGTTTTTGAAGAAAAACTAAAACCTCTGATAAGACGAATTCATGGCAGTGAACGTCATACAGGCAAAATGCCAATTCATCATAGGGGTGCCGTGAAGATTCAAAGAGAAATAATAAGAATGCGCGGACAATTGGAGCAAGCAATTCGAAGGGAAGCCTTTGAAGAAGCTGCGTTACTCAGAGATAGGATAAAGGCGCTTGAATCGTCGATGGAGGCTTAACGATGGCTTTAACAGTTGAATCATGTGTGATTGAGTCACGTGTATGGCTATCGAGAAATATCAAAGCGTATCCATTTCCAATAGCTATGAATAAAGAAATGAATCATCAGATGATTGATGAGCTTGAACAAGTGTTTCAATCCGAAAAAATTCGTAATATGTACCACCTGTCGTGGCGATCAAGTCATGAGATTGGTTATGCTGAGCAGCAAGTACTCCAACTAAAATATGGAATCAATCATAAGCGCTTTGAAGACCGTATATATCAGATGGTGGAGGATAGGGTGGCGAAACTTATGATTTTTGTAGGAGCAGATGACCATCTACGTATACAGATGCATGGTGAAGGCTTACGCCTAATCGATCTTTGGGAATCAATTGATGATTTTGATGATCAGATAGATAACGCGGTCGAGTATGCTTTTGACACGGAACTTGGTTATCTTACAAGTCATGTAACTGATGTTGGAACAGGAATTCACGCTTCTGTGCTTTTGCATTTACCAGCACTTACAGCAACAGGATATATAGAACGTGTAAATCAAGCGGCCAGCCAGCTGGGTCTCACAGTATCAGGACTTTCTGAACTCTCAGCCATTGGATCGGGTGATTTATACCGGATTGAAAATCATGTCACGCTCGGCAGATCGGAACGTGAAATCGTGGATACCATCAGCGAAGTCGTACGGCAAATTGCTATTAAAGAGAATGATGCCTTAGAAACACTTATGGTTTCAAGACGACTGGAGATGGAAGATAAAATAAATCGGTCAATAGGGATTTTATCAAAAGCACGACTGTTAGATCGAAAAGAGTATTTGGAGCATTATTCTAATGTGCGTATGGGTATTCGTGTTGGTATATTGAAAGATACTCAAGTGCTAAAACTTGACGAATTGCTATTTCAAACCGATTCAGGCGTTCTCCAAATGACGTGTGGAAAACTTATGAATGCATTGGAATTGAAAGCGCAACGTGCTTCTATTTGTCGTGTATTTTTTGAACAGGAGGCCTAATATGTCTGTTTTTGAAAAATTATCAAGATCAGCACGAAAATCAGTAAATATGGCCTTTGATGAAGCAAGGCACCTTGGACATACATTCGTGGGAATGGAACATATATTACTTGGTATAGTTCGTTCAACAGAAAATCGAGTGTCGATATTGTTGCTCGAACAAGATGTTCGTGTTGAAGATATCCGACTTGAAGTGATTAAGCTTACGGGACAAAGTGTTTTCCAAACAAATGTGGATGGGTACACCCCTAGGGCAAGAAAATGTCTGGAACGCAGTGCTATTATTTCAGAAATGCTGGGCTTTAAAAATATTGAACCAGAGCACCTGATGCTTGCGATACTAGAAGACAACGATTCTGTCGCATGGGAAGCTATGAATGCCATGATGGTTGATTTGTCTTTACTTCAAATGGAATTACGTAAACCCATTGAAACCATAGGTGAAACCTTTGTAGATCCAAACATTGAGAGTCAACCTGAAATTAAAACTGAAAGTACTCATGAAAATAAGAAAAAAGAGAAACTTATAGAAAAGTATGGTCAGAACTTAACATCACTTGCAGCGGATAAAAGACTTGATCCTGTTATCGGACGCGAGCAAGAAATCAAGCGTATGATCCAGGTGTTGTGTCGTCGTACTAAAAACAATCCTTGTCTCGTGGGAGATCCAGGCGTTGGTAAAACCGCAGTATTAGAAGGTCTAGCACATCTTATTGTGGATGGAAATGTACCAGAACTTCTTTTGGGTAAAAAAATCATCTCATTAAATATGGGTATACTCCTTGCAGGCACTAAGTACCGTGGAGAATTTGAAGAAAGACTGACAGGATTGCTGCATGAAATTCAGTCAGATAAAAATGTACTTTTATTTATCGATGAGCTCCATACAATTATTGGAGCCGGTGGTGCTGAAGGTGCTATTGACGCATCGAATATATTAAAACCAAGCCTTGCTCGAGGAGACATACAGGTGATTGGCGCCACAACTTCTGGTGAATATCAGAAATACATTGAAAAAGATTCTGCCCTAGAGCGAAGATTTCAACCTATTCGAGTGAATGAACCGACGGTGGAAGAGGCCGTTCGGATTCTTCAGGGCGTTAAAGAACGTTATGAATCACATCATCATGTGTATATAAAAGATCGTGCCATTAAAGCTGCTGTGGAATTATCTGATCGATATATCACAGATCGTTTTCTTCCTGATAAGGCTGTCGATATTATTGATGAAGCCTGTTCAATGGTTCGGATTGACGCCACTGGAGATCCTGCCCATGTTGAAGCCTTGGCGGATCAACTGAAAATGGTTCGAGAAGAAAAAGACAAGGCGATTCATGTTCTTGATTTTGAGACAGCCGCAAAGCTAAGGGATAGGGAACGAGAAGTCATTGAACGGATTGAAATAGAACGCGATTTATATAGAGAAACACTTGAGGTTAATCTCACAGTGGACCGCGGTGATGTAGAGTCTATAGTTTCGGAATGGACGGGTGTACCTGTTGCACGCATTGCCATGACTGAAAAAGACCGACTTCTGCACCTTGAAAAGTTTTTACATGAGCGTGTGGTTGGTCAAATTGAGGCTGTTGAGCTGGTTTCGAAATCAATTCGCCGCTCGAGAGTGGGACTTGCGAACCCAGGACGTCCAATAGGTTCGTTCATATTTCTTGGACCAACGGGTGTTGGTAAAACAGAACTTTCTAAGGCGCTGGCTGAAACACTATTTGGAGATGAGTCTGCTCTTGTTCGTGTGGATATGTCTGAGTTCATGGAAAAGCACAATGTATCACGGCTTGTTGGTTCACCTCCGGGTTACGTAGGACACGAAGAAGGTGGACAACTCACTGAAAAAATTAGAAGACAGCCTTACGCAGTTGTTTTATTTGATGAAATTGAGAAAGCTCATCCAGATGTTTTCAACTTGTTGCTCCAAATTCTCGACGATGGCATTCTTACAGATGCAAAGGGACGCAATGTTAATTTTAAAAATACAGTCATCATTATGACATCTAATATTGGTGTGGATAAGATCAAAAAACAAGCATCCGTCGGTTTTGTTACTGATGATGGACAAGTGGATTACAGAGCCTATGAAAGTATGAAAGAGACTTTGCTGGAAGAGATGAAACACAGCTTTAAGCCGGAATTCATCAATCGAATTGATGATATTATCGTATTCCATCGCCTGTTGGAAAGTGATCTCGGTGAAATTTTGGATATTCTTCTTGTTGGTTTTAGAAAACGGCTTGATAAGCTTGGAATTAAGATGGAAATCACAGATGAACTAAAGCGGGTAATTTGTGAGGCTGGCTATAGTGAAACCTATGGAGCAAGACCGCTTAAACGTATGGTGACAAAATATATTGAAGATGTAATTTCTGAAGAAATTCTAGCAGGCAATGTCCAAAAGGGAGATCAAATTCTTCTTGATCATAAAGATGAGGATGTTGTTGTAACGAAAATGGCACTGACATACAGTGATTGATGATAAGTAAAACGACGAGGTGGAAAAATTGGCAAAGACGAAAACAAAATTTGTGTGTCAGTCATGCGGTCAAATGTCTGTAAAGTGGCTGGGTAAATGCCCGGGGTGTAACGAATGGGACACGTTCGTAGAAGAATTGGATATACCTGCAACGGCACAAAAAAATGAAAATAAAACCATAAGCACGTCCTCAAAGCCGCAAAAGTTAAGTGATATTGTATTTGAAAATGAAGACCGGACGAAAACAAATATCAGTGAGCTTGACCGGGTTCTCGGTGGAGGCATCGTGAAAGGATCACTGGTTCTCGTAGGTGGAGATCCTGGTATAGGCAAGTCTACACTTCTTTTGCAAGTGGCTGATTTAATTGCACGTCAGAATAAAACAGTGCTCTATGTTTCAGGTGAGGAATCGATAAAGCAAACGAAACTCAGAGCTGATCGGTTAAGTGCAGGCAGTGACAATTTACTCATAGTTGCAGAAAACAACTTAGACCGAATTCTCGCACATATAGACAAAGTGAAGCCGGATTTGTTGATAACAGACTCTATTCAGACTGTGTATCATCCTGAAGTCCAATCTGCACCTGGCAGTGTTTCACAGGTTCGAGAAGCGACTGGCGTCTTAATGCGTGTGGCAAAGGGAATGGGCATTGCAACATTCTTGGTGGGCCATGTGACCAAAAGTGGATCTATTGCAGGCCCTAAAGTGCTTGAACATATGGTGGACACTGTTTTATATTTTGAAGGTGAAAAGCACAATGTATATAGAATTTTACGTGCGGTGAAAAACAGATTTGGCTCGACCAATGAAATTGGAATATTTGAGATGAGCAATCGTGGATTGCTTGAAGTCCAAAATCCATCTAATTTATTCTTATCTAATAGGCCCAAAGAGGCACCGGGTTCTGTGGTTATTGCGGCCATGGAAGGCAGTCGTCCTGTTCTTATAGAAATTCAGGCTCTAGTTTCCCAGTCAAGTTTCGGTAATCCGAGACGAATGGCGAATGGTGTGGACTATAACCGTGTGATCATGCTTATGGCTGTGCTCGAAAAACGTGTTGGGATGATGATTAGCGATCAGGATGGGTATGTAAATGTAGTAGGGGGTATGTCGATGGACGAGCCTGCTGCGGACCTTGCGATTATTACAGCGATTGCATCTAGCTTTAGAAATAAATCGGTAGATCCAGGCACTATGATATTTGGTGAGGTCGGTTTAACTGGTGAAATACGCAGTGTATCACATGCACAAAATCGTTTGATAGAGTCTAGTAAATTGGGCTTTAAAGCTTGTGTTCTACCAAAGGGTAATTTAGATGGATTGGAGATACCGGAAGGGCTGAAAGTGTATGGAATAGAGTCCGTTGAAGAAGCGTTTTCAATCTTATTTGGGAGGTAAAGTGTATGGCTTTAAAGCGCGCAGTGGATAAAAATTTAATTGAAGCACTAAAACTTCTTGCGCCTGGAACTGTGCACCGTGAAGGTCTAGATAATATTTTGAATGCAGGTACAGGAGCGCTTATCGTTTTTGGTGATGAAAAAGACGTGTTGGATATAACCGATGGTGGATTTAATATTGATACAGAGTTTTCGCCCACGCATTTGTACGAACTAGCGAAGATGGATGGTGCTGTTGTGCTTTCGTCAGATGGTAAGAAGATTCTAAAGGCAAATACTCAGTTGAATCCAAGTGCAACCATTGAAACGATCGAAACAGGAACCCGCCATAGAACGGCAGAGCGTGTGGCAAGACAAACTGGACACTTGGTGGTTTCGATCTCACAAAGAAGAAGTGTCATTACAATATATAAGGGCGATATGAAATATGTATTTCGTGAAATCAATGTGCTTCTTACAAAAGCCAACCAAGCAATACAAACATTAGAGAAGTATCGTAAGTCATTTGATGAGGCTGTATCTGTTCTCACAACCTTAGAAATTGATGACCTTGTGACTCTCAATGACGTTTGTATATGTATGATGCGAGCGGAAATTTTACTTCGTGTTTCAGCTGAAATTGAAAGATACATTACAGAACTTGGACGTGAAGGGCGACTGGTTGCGATGCAAATGGAGGAGCTCTCGGGTCCTGTAGCGGGAGAACTTAAAAACATCATAGAAGACTATAAAAAAGAAGAATTGGAAACCGAGACGATCTATAGAGGGCTTTGGGAATATACTTCTGATGAGTTACTTGATCCTATGAATATGGCTAAGAGTCTTGGATATGTGACCAATGCGGATCTGCTTGACGCTCCAGTATTCACAAAAGGATTTAGGGTTCTTTCAAAGATTCCAAGATTGCCAGCAGCTGTGATTTACAATATTATCTTACATTTTGATGATTTTCAGGATATTCTGGTGGCAACGAATGATGAACTTGATGAAGTAGAAGGAGTGGGCATGGTACGTGCTCGGAATATACGAGAAGGTTTGCGAAGAATTAGCGAACGCAGTCTGATTGATGCAAATCGATAGTAGAATTAAACGTTAATCATGAAGTATGAGTGTAAATACGAAAAGAACCTGATCATAAGATCGGGTTCTTTTAATATCTAATATAGATTGTACTTGCCTAATGTTTGAATTCGATCATATTCCTTAAGGAATACATCGTACATATTCACGTCAGCCTTGTTGCACATTGCTGCTAGATAAAACATCAAGTTGCCGATTTCTGATTCGATCTTCTCACGGCATACAGGGCAAAGTTCACCGTTGAGTTCCGTGTGTGCTTGATCTTTAAGTTGATCATAAGTCGCATCTTCTGGAAGATCGTTCGAACATGGAGTAAGTTTCATACAACCGCAAGATGTCGTAGATTTTGCGACCGCCCTATTAACTTTCGATGATGCCTCAGAAAACTTCGTGATGATATCGAGCAGGCTGACATGTCGGATCAATACCTCTTCGACACTGTTTTGAAATTGGTCGATAATCAAATCCTTCATGATTTCACCTTCCTTTACTCGGGGTTGTCGCCTAACTTATTTTATCACAATAATCTGAATATTTGAAGATGGCAAATAGAGAACAACAGTGTTGACAACGAAAATACCCTGTGATAAAATAATCGATTAATTTGACCTTTACTGTATTTTTCTGCTATAATAGAGATACACTAGTTGAATCAGGGAGGGAAAGTCATGTTTCAAATCGGCGATAAAGTGGTCTATCCGATGCATGGAGCAGGCATCATCGAAGGTATTGAAGAGAAAGAGATACTTGGCGAAACACGCAAATACTATGTGCTCCGGCTGCCGTTGAAAAACATGAAAGTTCTTCTTCCGGTAGACAACATAGATGCTCTTGGTCTTAGAATGATCATTTCAAGTGAAGAAGCTAAAGGCGTTTTCGCAGTTCTTAAAGAAGATATTTCTGAAATGCCACAGAACTGGAACCGCAGATACCGATCTAATATGGAGAAGGTAAAAAGCGGGGATATTAATGAAGTTGCAGATGTTGTACGAAACCTAATGTTGATGGACCGAGAAAAGGGTCTATCTACTGGGGAACGTAAAATGTTAACGAATTCAAAGCAGATACTAGTAAGTGAATTATGCCTGGCTAAGAATTGTGAAGAGAAGGAAATTCTAAAGCTGATTGATGATGCGCTACAATAAGCGTATAGAAAAGATGAAATAGAATGTTTACTGAGCGTCTTCGCAAAGCGAGGGCGCTTTTATTTACAATAATTTCACCAAGTCTGTTGATTTGTTTGAAGATGATTAAGAAATTATTAAAATAGGGTAAGAGTGGTTTCCTTTATTGTGTTTTTCGGTTATAGTATTGCCATGCTTAAAAGCGTCTGCAGATGATAAACTCATGAAAAATGGGTATTTGTAGATATGTATTCACAAATAATTCAGGTCAAAAGAAAGGAGGGAATCACATGATTAAGAAAATTATTCGTGGTGTTCTTGCACTAGCAGGTGGATCAGCAGGCTTTGCCTTTGGTCTTGTTCTTGTTAAGAGCCCACAAGTAAGAAAGTTACTCGGTGAGGGCAGTGAATTTGGACTTATACCTTTTATTTTTCCGCTTATAGTGGGCCTTATTATTGGACTTATCGTTTATTTGCTTGGACCGATGATTATCCGTTCGGGCATAAGACTTGCCAAGTATACTGAACTTGAACTAGAAAAGATTCCAACGAGTCAAATGATTGTAGGTACGATTGGTCTTATTCCAGGCCTAATGATTGCATACTTAGTAAGCGATCTGTACAAAATTATTCCAGTTGCATTTGTAAGTGAGGTTCTTTCGGTTGTGACTTACATCTTCCTTGGATATTTAGGTGTAAGCATTGCTACGAGAAATTTAACCGATGTTTCTCGCTTGCCAGACTTCTTTAGGAAACAATCACAAGTCCTTGGAAGTAAAGTGAATTCAGAGAACAAATCGGGAGCGAAACCCAAAATTTTAGATACGAGTGTTATAATTGATGGTCGTATTTCTGACATCAGCAAGACAGGTTTTGTTGAAGGTCCAATTGTTATCCCTGAATTTGTACTTGAGGAGTTAAGACATATTGCAGATTCCTCAGATGCACTAAAACGAAATCGCGGACGACGTGGTCTGGATATATTAAAAGCGATCCAGCTTGATCCGGCTGTAGAAGTACAAATTACAGATGCTGATTTTGAAGATGTGGCTGAAGTGGATATTAAACTACTGAAGCTTGCTCAAAAAATTGATGGTGTGGTTGTAACAAATGACTACAACTTGAATAAGGTGGCGGATCTTCAGGGTGTTCCAATATTGAATATCAATGAACTTGCAAACGCGGTGAAACCTGTTGTTCTTCCTGGTGAAGAAATGGTTGTGACAATTATCAAAGAGGGTAAAGAGTCAAATCAAGGGGTTGCATATCTTGATGACGGCACTATGATAGTTGTTGAAGGCGGAAAGCGTTACATCAATCAAACGCGTCAAGTTATCGTAACGAGTGTACTTCAAACAGCGGCAGGACGTATGATCTTTGCGAAGCCTGCTTAGTAGGCTGATCAATTTTTTTATGAGACTGGATCGTTTGATGTTCAGAACCACATAGTGAATTGTATAATTTGATTCAGTGATGAATCGTTATGAGAAGGTGCCTGTAAGGCGCCTTTTCTTTTTGATTTCAATATTTTATTGTACTCAGGTCACATTAAGAATTTGATTTGTTACAGTATGAACAGTGTAATATGCTAATATGGTATTGAGGTGAGACTTATGGAGACGGTGGTGGCGATTATTCCTGCGGCTGGAAGCGGGAAACGCATGAAAAAAGGTATGAATAAGCAATTTCTCGAAATTGGAGGTCAGACAGTTTTGGCCCGAACGCTACTCGCTTTTGAAAATGCAAAGTGTATTTCTGAAGTTGTTGTAGTGACGAGAGCAGAGGAAATAGAGCAGATTAATGGCTTAATTATAGAAAATAATATTCGGAAAATCAGGTGTGTTGTAGAAGGTGGGAAAGAAAGACAAGATTCCATTTTTGAAGGCCTAAAACAGACAAAAGAATCCGATAAATGGGTTCTTGTTCATGATGGCGCGCGGCCCTTTATAACCAGTGACCAAATCGATGCTTTTATTGAGGAACTTATGTTGTCAAAAGCGCTGATTATGGCGGTTCCATCAAAAGACACTATAAAAAAAGTGGACTCAGGCGTGGTTCAAGAGACTCTGATGCGTTCAGAATTATGGAATGTGCAAACGCCGCAAGGATTTATGCGATCAGAAATTCTAAAAGCTTACACTCTTGCGAAAAAAGATAATTATACTGGAACAGATGACGCCTCCCTTGTTGAATGGGCAGGTGGAATCGTGAAAGTATTTATGGGATCGTATGAAAATATTAAAGTGACAACACCCGATGACCTTTTCATTGGAGAGGCCATCTTAAAAATGAGAGGGGAAATCTAGAATGCGAATTGGTATTGGGTATGATGTACATAAATTGGTGGAAGATCGCGATCTAATTCTTGGTGGCGTCAAAGTTCCATATGAAAAGGGACTTTTAGGTCATTCGGATGCAGATGTATTGATTCACGCTGTGATGGATGCACTTCTTGGTGCTGGTGCACTTGGCGATATTGGGAAACACTTCCCGGATACTGATAAAACCTTCAAAGGGATATCGAGTATTGAGCTTTTGAAAGAAGTGGATGTTGTCTTAAAAAACAATGGATTTAAAGTTGGAAACATTGATGCAACAATCATCGCTCAAAGTCCCAAATTAGCACCGTATATTACGGATATGAGAAAAAATATGGCAAGGGCTTTAAACTTAGATTTGGATAGAATAAGCATCAAAGCCACAACAACTGAAAAACTTGGTTTTGCAGGTCGTGGTGAAGGTATAGCAGCGGAAGCGGCTGCATTAATCCATAAAAAATAAGTTGATCGGTGAAGTGTCAGTACATTGACATTGACAAGCTTCTCACAATTCTATATATTATATTCAACAAGTAAAGCATGGCTATGACGAAGACCAGTAAACAAGTGCCGACCTTTAGAGAATGAAATCCATTGGCTGAAAGATTTCATGGTGTCAGGCGTGTTGAACCTCCTTCAGAGCTCGCGGAAAACCGCGCGGTTGGACCCGATAAAGTCCCTAAAAGTGAGCCTATGGCTAATTAGAGTGGTACCGCGACCCTTCGCCTCTAAAATTAAGAGATGAAGGGTCTTTTTATATTTTTGTTTGGCTAAAATAGATCAAATAATAAGAAATTTGTAACCAAACACGTCATAATAGGTCCGTGATTTGAACTAAGATTTGTCAATTTGGATAGAGAGAGTATTAAACTCAGAATCTTGCATAATATCCTTTTAAGGTTTCTCAGACAACATATATAAATTCAAGATTCAAGCATTTATATATGCTGTATGGGAAACTAGAATTGTAATTATGCAAGATTCTCAACTGACTGCTATGTATCAAATCAGGCTGCCTGAACATAGAAAAGGAGTGAATGATATGCGAATGAATCGAATGTATATGCCAACACTACGTGAGGTGCCATCTGAGGCAGAACTGCCAAGTCATCAGCTGTTGCTTCGTGCAGGTATGATCCGTAAACTGGTTGCTGGAGTTTATTCTTTCTTGCCACTTGGGTACAGAGTGTTTAAAAAAGTAGAGCAAATTGTTCGTGAAGAAATGGATGCAATTGATGGACAAGAAGTTCTTATGTCAGCGATTCAACCAAAAGAGCTTTGGGAAGAATCTGGACGTTGGGCAAAGTTTGGACCAGAAATGTTCCGCTTAAATGATCGTCATGGTCGTCAGTTCTGTCTTGGACCAACTCATGAAGAAATTTTTACAGATCTCATTAAGAATGAAGTGAAGTCTTACAAACAACTTCCACTGAATCTTTACCAGATTCAAACGAAGTACAGAGATGAAAAACGTCCACGTTTTGGTCTCATCAGAGCACGTGAATTCGTTATGAAAGATGCTTACACATTTGATAAAGATGAAGAAGGCATGAAGGAATCATACAAGTATATGTGGGATGCCTACGCACGAGTTTTTGAGCGTTGTGGTCTTAAATTTAAAATTGTTCAAGGTGATGCTGGAGCCATGGGTGATGGTATCTCTCATGAATTTATAGCGTTGTCAGAGCATGGAGAAAGCTATATTGCATACTGTGATTCATGTGACTATGCAGCAACAGATGAAACTGCAGAAGTTGTGTATGAACTGGGTGAAATGCCAGCGGCAAAAGAGATGGAAAAAATATTAACACCAGATGCAAAAACGATTGAAGATCTAGAAGTATTCTTCAAAATGAGTGCTGATGCATTTGTTAAAACGCTAATTTTCAAAGCAGACGAAGAAATCGTTGCTGTTATGATCCCAGGCGATCGCGAATTAAACGAAATCAAATTGATCAACGAGCTTGGCATTGCAGAGCATGAACTTGAAATTGCAACTGAGGACGATGTTAAGAATGCAACAGGCAGCGAAGTTGGTTTTGCTGGACCAATAGGTCTTCATGAAAATATTCGTCTGATTGTTGACGCACGTGTAGCTAAAATGACAAACATGATTGTTGGTGC
>Ga0070725_10000817_pt1 | contig 19398 bp, 17 predicted proteins | sample tdDd002_FD_69781 | JGI IMG/M metagenome (GOLD analysis project Ga0070725, IMG submission 69781) | Marine sediment microbial communities from the Atlantic coast under amendment with organic carbon and nitrate - tdDd00.2 | ecosystem: Environmental > Aquatic > Marine > Coastal > Sediment | place... | reverse complement strand
ATAGATTGGTCACGTAAATAAATAATATGCAAATGCTTTACAAACGCTTTACTAGGGGTATCAAATTAATATGTATACAGTGTTAAGTACAGTGCTTGATCAGTTAGTAAGAGCGCGATCAAATGAGGTGTAATACATGGGTCGATTATTGAGTAATATTAGTTCGTGGAGTATAGCTATTGGGTTATATTTTATTGTACGTTTTGTAGGTGTGGAATCAGCTCCAGATTGGGCTACAGATATTTCTGCATTAATATTTATGTGGGTATTTGCCAGCATATTTTTTGGCATAGCTTTTAGTGTCAGCGATGTGCTTGTTCAAAAACCGAGTATACGAAGACGCTCTTATGGTTTCATTATTGTACTTCGGGTCATCGTTGTAGTATTTGCACTTCTCGTGGTTGGTTTTGCAACAAGGGTTTTGGCAGTTATTCAAGGCGTAATTTCAAGTGCTGAGTTAATGATAACTTTTAGTGAAATAGTATTCTCCGGAGCGTTTGTGAATGCTTTTTGCTACCTAATAACAGCAGCCTTCATACTCGCATTTATCAAGCAGATGCAAGATATGATCGGTAAACGAGTTCTATTAAACCTTTTAACTGGGAAGTATCATTTTCCGCGTAAGGAGAACAGAATATTTATGTTTTTGGATCTTAAATCTTCAACGAAATATGCTGAACAATTAGGGCATGAGAAATTTTCCAGATTAATTCAAGACTGTTTCAGTGACTTAACTGATTCTGTTCTAAAACACGATGTAGAGATCTATCAATATGTTGGAGACGAAGCGATCTTAACATGGCAAGTAGAGGATGGACTTAAAAACAATAATTGCATAATGGTTTATTTTGATTTTAAAAAGGAACTTGATAGAAAAACGGATCATTATGAGAAGAGCTATGGTTTCGTTCCTGAATTCAAAGCAGGTGTTAATATGGGAGCAGTGACTGTAGCTGAGGTGGGAGATGTAAAGCGAGATATCGCATACTTAAGTGATGTTCTTAATACTGCTGCAAGAATTGAGAGTATGTGTAATACTTACAGTGAATCTCTTATGATCTCCTCATCAGTAAAAGAAAAGCTTGCTACTGATCAAAATTTGGTTTTCAAACAACATGAGTCAGTTGAATTACGTGGTAAAGCTGAAGAAATTGATATTTACAGTGTAAAGTTTTAATATACAGAAATTAGATGATATTATTTCAAAGTGAGGTGTGGTCAATGATTTGGAAAACATCAGGAAGAGTGATACTGGTAATAGGAATTATTCTGTTAAGCTTCAGCGGATGTGTTAATCAACCAACGGAGAATGATGCAATCGAATCTGAGAGTCCTAAGCAAGTGAATCAGATTGAATCGAAGGCGTCCGACTCTGAAATGAAGACAGTTCGCATTGTTTCAAGCACTTGGGAGCCTTTTGAATACGAAGAAGATGGTATAGCGAAAGGTATTGGCGTTGATGTGACAGTTGAAGTGTTCAAACGTATGGGTTATGAAGCGACCGTGACGTTTGTGCCTTTCAAAAGAGCAATAGATATGATCCGAAGTGGTGAAGCGGATATGCTGACAGCTGTTAATAGAAACGAAGAACGTGAAGGTTTTGGAATATTTATTGAAGAACCTATTCTAATAAGTTATACCAACTTTTTTGTAAAGACAGGCTCCACGATAGAATTTAATGGAGATATTTTTGAACTTGATGAATATACATTTGGTATAAACCGAGGATATACCCATGGGAAAGAATTTGATGACGCCTTTGCAAACAAACTATTAAAAGTCGAAGAGGCTGAAGGTACCCCTCAGAATCTTGAAAAACTCCTAAGTGATAGGATTGATATTTTGGTGGAGAACAAGTTGGGTGTCTTAACATGTGCAAAAGAAATGGGTTATCAAGATAAAATTATTGCTTTAGAACCTGAGTATCGAAGTGCAGAGTTATTTAATATGTTCAGTAAGAAAAATGAATTGTATCAGATGGCAGAAGTATTTACTCAAACGCTGATTGAACTCAAGGAAGATGGCACATATCAGAAAATCATCGATAGCTATGTCAAGTAAGTGACTCTATAGGTTTGAATGTGAAACGTCATACCCTTTAAATAAATTTAAGGGGTATTCTTATGCAACTTGCATGGTAGAATATAACATAAGAGTATAGTTTACTGGATAAATTATCAGGAGGCATTAAATGAAATCAGCTGGCTGGGAAAAATATTGGGGAAGTATAGACTCACTAGATTATTGGAGAATTCCAGCTCCAGAAGTATTGGAATTCTTTGAAGAGATGAAATTGGAACAAGACAAATATTTAAAAATGAAACCTTTGATATAATACTTAGCTACAATGTCCTATACCACGGATCGAGGGAAGAGTTTAAGTCATCACTCGACAAATGTTATGACTACTTGAAACCAAGTGGAGTTCTGATGTTTACATGTTTAACTCGCGATGATGATAAATATAGAAATGGAAAAGAGACTGCACCACATACATATTTGAGCGAGAACTCAGTACATCCAGGAGACATTCATTACTTCAGTAATGAACGTGATATTAAAGATTTAACGGATAAGTTTGATTTATTATCTTTGAAGCGCAAAGAACATACTTGGATGAATGACGGTATTGAAAGGTTTAGTTCTTATTGGATGAGTGTCAGGCACAGTACGGTGCGAAGAATGATATAGACTACCCACATATTATGATTTACTCTTTACCAACTCCGTTTTACATCGATCAAAAAACTGAAGAAGAAGCATTTTGCGAGAGGTTTGGTTAGGAAGTATTTAATTTTAAAAGCTTAATAGAGTCACTTGAATGAGTCAGACGATATCACCTTACGGGATATCTTCTTTTAGTTTATAAGGAATAGGCTTGTGTTACAGACTCTCTGTTTGTGTTTTACGATAAGTCGTAGCATTTGTTCCGGTTTCTGAAAGGAAACTACGACTAAATGTACGAAGTGAAGTAAACCCGACCGAATATGCAACATCTGAAACAGATAATGATGTGGCACACAGTAGTGAACAAGCATATTGAATACGAATGATCGTTAACATTTGAAAGAAGGTTGTCTTAAATGTGTTATTAATAATTTTTTCGATTTTGGCCTGTGAAATGAAAAGCTCTTCAGATGCTGTTTTTAAAGTGATAGGTTCACTATAATTCCTATAAATATAAAGAATAATACTATAAGATACATCAAAAACGCCATTCGCGATTTCGCTTGAATGGGCCTTTCTGTAGTTATCTGGAGTAATGCCTCGTAATTTTTTAAAAGCTCTGTAAAAAGCTGCAGTGGTGCTATACCCAACATAACGGCCGATGTACTGAACCGATAAATCTTCATACGCCATCATGGCACATGCGTTTCTAATACGCACTCGATGTTGATTTTGAGAAAAGTTTTCTCCTGTTAAAATACGTAATATGCTGTTCAACTCAGGTATTTTTATATCAAACTTTTGAGCGACTTTAGCGCTATCTAAATCTCTAGTAAAATTGACTTGCAAGTACTGTAATACTTCCCATGCAAGCCCGCGCATATATTGTGGGTCGTTTTGTATGGACTTCAAACACCGGCGCTGAAATATATACACATTCTGCATGAGGCTCGATAGTACGATCATTTCAAATAACTCATCTTGCCTAGCATTTTCTGATGCAATGATATCGAAATTATTCTTTATAATGCCCATTTCTTTCTTATTACACTCCACCACGGGCGAGCCGAATTCAAAGATGAATCCATCCTTCTTTTGACTACGCTGAGTTAGAGAAAACGTCATAAGAATGCCTAGTGAATACCTGCAACGGTATATATGGAGCGTGCTTCCTTTGTCCGGACTAATGCTATGAATATGATATTGAAGTAAATGTGCCATCGATCCATCTGCAAGAGTGTGTGAAATACCATTTATCATGAGTGTGCCTGTACCACTGATCACATAAATGAGTTCAATATCATCATGGCCATGGGTTGCTTCAGGCAACTCAATTTCCTCTTGAGAAAAATTAATGTCAGTACTGACGGGCTCGACGTGCATGTACTCCGCTGCTGAAAAATACTCAATTTTATCATTATATATTTTTGTATCTTTTGTATCCAATATAATCACCAACTTGATAAACGATTCGAGATAATTGACCTATATATTGATAATATAACACGTTTTTTTGACTTTCTGCAACTTTGAATACTAGTTATTCTAAATAGAGAGTGAATAACTTAACAAAGGGAGGTCTATATGTTCAAGGCGCTATTTTCTTCAATAAAAATCAGAGATATGGAACTGAAAAACCGTATAGTAATGCCTGCAATGGGCACAAAGTTTATGGGTAAAGAGAAATTTGTAAGTGATCAACTTATCGATTATCACGAAGCAAGAGCAAAAGGCGGGAACGGATTAAATATGGTGGAGGTTGCTAGTGTCCACAGTTTAAGTGCACCGCGTGGGTTCATATCAATAAGTGAAGACATTTATGTATCTGGCTTAAAAGAGTTGGTTGATGCTATTCACGATGCAGGAGGAAAAGCAGGAATACAGTTATGGCAAGGCGGTTTAGCTGCAGGGTATGATCAAGCGGCACAAATACTACTTCCAAGTCCAAAGCAAGTTGCGCCAACTGTTACGCTTCCTGGAATGGAATTAGAGCAGATTGACGAAATAGTGAAGTGTTATGGACAGGCTGCGAGAAGGGCGGCAGAGGCCGGTTTTGATTGTGTTGAAATTCATGCAGGTCATAACTACTTACTGCATTCTTTCTTATCAGCTGGACTTAATCAACGTACTGATGAGTACGGTGGCAGTTTTGAAAATAGAACTCGATTGCCACTGCGTGTCATAGAAGAGGTTAGAAAAAACTTACCAGAAGGTATGCCGATATTTATGAGAGTCGTTGCACATGATGACTATCTTGAAAATGGACTCACAATTGAAGATACAATTGATTTCTGTAATCTTGCTAAAGCGAAAGGTGTAGATGTGCTTGACGTTTCTCGAGGAAACATCTTAACTGCTGGTCTTAAATTTGAAGTTCCACCAATAGACCTTCCTCAAGGCTTTAACGTAGAAAATGCCGCGCGTATTCAAAGAGAAACAGGCATGTTAACTATGGCAGTTGGAAGACTCAATGATCCTGAACTTGCTGATAGAGTAATAAACGAAGGAAAAGCACAGCTTGTTGCAATTGGTAGAGGTCAACTTGCCGATCCGGAGTTTGCAAATAAAGCACAAGAAGGTCAAGCAGACGAAATCATAAAATGTATAGGCTGTAACCAAGGGTGTTATGATTGTTTTGCAGATAAAAACGAGCCTCATATAACCTGTCTTCGCAATCCTGCGCTCGGAAAAGAACGTCAATATGAACTTAAGAAAACAGATAAGCCACAATTGAGTTTGATTGCAGGCGGAGGTATGGCCGGTATTGAATTGGCCACTTTGCTAAAAAAACGAGGTCATAATCCTATATTATGTGAAGCTTCAGGTAAGCTTGGCGGACAGTTTTTAGTTGCAGGTGAGGCGCCTAGAAAGAAAGAGATGAAAGAAGCGGCTGAACATGCAGGATACCTTGCTCGAAAAATAGGTGTTGATGTTCGTCTGAATACGCCGGTTACACCTGAGTTAATAAAAGAAATTAATCCAGATTCATTTTTTAATGCTACAGGTGCAAATGAAATTAAACTGAATATACCAGGTGCAGAACTTCCTTTTGTACATATGTCACATGAAGTACTACTGGGGAAATCAACTTTAAGTAATAACGTTGTGGTTATAGGTGGCGGAATGGTTGGGCTTGAGGTAGCTGAATATCTTTCTGAAAGAGACTGTAAAGTGACTGTTTTAGAAATGTTGCCTGAAGTAGCGACTGACTTAGGTCCAATTAGAAGAATTTGCATTAAGGAAAGCATGCATCTCAATGATATAAAAGAAGTCACTAAAGCAAAAGTTGTTCAAATTGAAGAGGGCGCTGTTGTAGCAGAAGTTGGCTGTCAACTACAGTCATATCCATGTGATTCGGCTGTTATTGCCATTGGTGTACGATCAAGAGATGCGTCTTCATTGGAGGCTATGTGTCGTGAGAAAGATCTGCCTTATTTCTCATTGGGAGATGCTGCGAAAGCGCGTCGTGCAATAGACGCCATTGCTGAAGCGGGAAAGTTGGCTCGTACATTTGACGATCCTAAATTTGGAACTCGTTTTCAGTGGGTTCAATAATTATTAAGATCACTACAATGGGAGTTTGCTTATTGAGCAGACTCCTATTTTTCGTGTTTCTATTCAAGTTATCTGCTGAATGGTATTCTATCAACTTCTGGGTATAAATATCAGAATAGGATCTTAAAGGAGCTGCTTATGGGTTATATTCTGCGCGTTGACATAAATATATTTGCATTGGTATTGCTTGTTATTCTAACAATCAGTGTTGTACGAAACGGGGATAAGAATCTTTTTCATACCAAGCTATTCCTAAGTATGCTGTATTCTAACATCGCATTGCTGCTTTGCAATACCCTCTTATTGTATGTTGATGGCATACAAGGGTTGCTGGCATATAATCTCAATTATTATCTCCATATTTTTTATCACTTTATTATGCCGATTCCAGCGGTTCTTTGGCTATACTATGTGGACTATCATATCTTTGCTGATGAAAACCGATTGAGGAAGTTCAGTAAGTTCTACTTTATTCCTCTAGTGGTCAACGTTCTGTTTATTGGCCTTTCAGTTAGATACGATTTGATCTATTTCATAGATGCACAGAACGAGTATCAGCGCGGGTCTGGATTTATTTTGAATTATGTGCTGTTTTACGGAACTCTCGTATATACATGGCTCTTGTCCATGAAAAATAGAAAACTGGTCAATTCAAGATCGTTACTGGGGATTCAGCTATTTGTCGTTCCAATATTCCTTGGTGCGATAATACAATTGTTCTTCTACGGACTTTTGCTTATATGGACATCATTAAGCTTATCGTTGCTGATTATATTCATATCCATAGAAATGCGCCAGATATATCGCGATTATTTGACGGGGGCAAGTTCTAGAAGGCAGTTAGATGAGTATATTGAGTACAGAATTCATATGAGTCGAAAAAGCAGGGGATTTGCCATTTCTATGATTGACATGGATGATTTCAAGGAGATTAATGATACGCTGGGTCACCATATTGGAGATGAAGCACTCGTTAACATGGTTAAACTGATTAAAGAATCAGTGAGACAGAGTGATTTTGTAGGACGGTACGCGGGCGATGAGTTTGTTGTTGTTTTTGATATCGAAGAAGAAGAGGCGCTCAATGAAGTACTGGATAGAATTCAAGAAAATGTGCAGCTCTTTAATGACAATCAAGGGGATTCGTACAAAATAAAATTCAGCATAGGCACTGAAATTGTGAAAAAGAGTAAACCATGCGATTTTGATGAGCTCTTTAAACGAATCGATATGAAAATGTACGATGAGAAGAAGCGTAAAAAAGGGATGTAAAACACCACAAGTGTCGTATTTGTCAGATACAACATTTGTGGTGTTTGTTTTAATCTTTCCACTTCCAAGCAAGCCGGATGATTGCCAGCATACAAAGGACTTCAACACTTGCAAAGAAAATATAATGAAGCTCTGTAGATCCACCGCCTATTACAAATAGAATGGTTACTATACCTGCGAAGATATTCACCATACGATTGGCTCTATACTTGAGAACTCTAGACAGGAATATCATTATAATCGGTATTTCTAGAATCATTGCCGCAATGAGCATGAGCTTCTCGGACATCTCTATGCCGTCCACCGCGCCAGTCATGACTTCGGCAAGTGCGCCTGGAATCATAAAGGATAAAACATCTGCAAAAACCATGTTAAACATTACAACGATCCAAAGTGTTGAAATAATCAAGCGCCTGTCGTTCGTAACTGTATTGCCTGTGATCATCATTCCTTTTCCCCCTCCGGTAAGTACGATGTTATTAAGAGTCGTATTGCTAATCTATTTATATCTCAAAAAGGTTAATGATTTACTTTACTTTGATTAGAATTGAATTAAAATGGAAAAACCTTGAGAAGTGAAATGATTAGGTTTTTTCTATGTTAAAATGAAATGTAACGCTAGAAACTTTGAATGGAGTGAGAACATGTTCGTACATCAATTATGGGGGGCGTGTCCGGAAGAGTCCGTGGCATGTAGATCCAATGGCCGATCAATTACATATAGTGAGTTAAACAAGAACATAAAAATGGTTCGGGATTATTATCATACGATAGGCGTCAAATCAGGAGAAAATGTGGGCTTGTATTGCAAAAATAGCCCTGACTTTATATATGCATATTTTGCTGTAATAAGTATGGGTGCAGTTGTCGTGCCTATAAATGGAAGTCTTACACCGAAGGAAATTGAATATATTGCTACGGATGCTGGGATGGCACATATTATTACTATGCAAAAGCTTGAATTGAAAGACCAGTTTAAGCAGTTGGTCATATCTGAGTATGCCCCAAAATTAGATTCATTTGAGTTAAGAGAATCTTTGGTTGCAAGTGAAGTGGACGAGAATGATGTTGCCGTTATCATATACACGTCAGGCACAACAGGACATCCAAAAGGTGCAATGCTTACACACAAGAACTTGGTGAGCAATGCAAAAGGTATTGTTAAAGCACTGGAAATCACATCTGATGATAAAATACTGTGCGTTCTTCCAATGTTCCATAGTTTCGCGTGGACAACGACTGTATTATCCGCACTTTATACGGGTGGAACTACAGTAATACTTGAAGCGTTCAATCCAAAAGAAGTGCTCAGAACGATCCGTGATGAAAAAGTGACCATAGTTTGCGGTGTTCCAACTATGTATAATTACTATCTATCTCTGGGATCAAGTGAAGCGTTTGAATCTATGAGAGTGTTTGTCTCTGGAGGCGCATCTATACCGGTTGAAATTATTGAGAGTTTTAAGGCTAAGTTCGACATATCTATAATTGAAGGATATGGACTTTCTGAAGCTTCTCCTGTTGTGACTGTAAATCCGCTTAATGAAGTTCGGGTAGGGTCGATTGGATTACCGCTGGAAGATGTGGAAGTAAAAATTGTAAATGCTGAAAAAGTGGAACTGCCTAGTGGTGAAATTGGAGAGTTGGCTGTTAAAGGTCCTAATGTAATGAAGGGATATTATAATTTGCCGGAAGTGACTGATAAAACAGTAGTTGATAACTGGCTATTCACTGGAGATATGGCCCGTGTAGATGATGATGGTTATGTATATATAGTGGATCGATTAAAAGATATCGTCATTGTAAGCGGTATGAATGTGTACCCTAGAGAAATAGAAGAAATTATATACAAATATCAGGATATCGTTGAAGCGACTGTTATTGGCGCTCCGGATAAGGTAAGAGGCGAGGTTACAGTGGCTTTTATAGCTACAAAGGACAATGAGAGTTTTGATATAAAAGGATTCAAGGAATTCCTAAGAGAACATTTAGCAAATTTCAAACTACCGAAAAAAATTATTATGATGGAAGAACTGCCTAAGAACGCTACGGGTAAAATAATGAAAAAAGTACTGAGAGAAGAATATAAGATGTAATCAGTACGAATAAAATCAATTTTAACTTTAAGAATAGCAGAAAATGCACACCAGAAGAAATTGCTGAACTGCAAAATAGAAATAACAGAGATTTAGGTATACATAAAATAGTTATGTTAACCATTCTGCAAGAACAAAACAAAAAGCTGGCGCAAAGACGATTCCTAAATATCATCTTAACGCCAGCTTTTAACTTGAGAGTTCGATTCGTTCTTGCATTCGTTTGTATTGAGAGTGACTCACGAATATTCTTCCACGTTTAATTGTAATTAAAGTCTCATCTTTTAAGGCTTTAACCGCACGGTTAACAGTACGAACGCTGACACCCAATACGGCAGCTATTTCTTTTCGCCGTTTTTCGATCATAACAGGATAACATTTGTTGATACTGTATTCAAGAGACTTGACTATATAAATTCTCATCAAATGATCTGCTGTATAAAAAAGGCCCATTCCGCGGTAATATGATGAATTAAATGTTGTTAAAGCCATGGTTTGAGCAATGTGAGTGAGGAGAAACGTACTCTCCTGAAGCCATAGACGGAAACTGTTTATTGGAATTGCGAGTGTAAGGCAATCAACTCGTGTTTCAACGGATACGGCGTTTTTCTTCTGACCAGCTAAGACTTCAATTTCACCGAAGAACTCAACTTGAGATTTTGTATCCATAATATAGACATTTCCGTCCGCAAACTCGTTTATTATGTTGACTTCACCCTGACAGAGAAGGTGGATATGCGTAACTTCTTCGTCCTTTCTTAAAAGGTAACTGCCTTTAGAGTAAGACTTAAGCATGCATTCTTTCTCAAGTTCCTGTGGCATATCAGATAGAATCATATCTAATTCACTGGAACCGCTTCTCAATTTCTGTAACATAACGATCATCCTTGAGTTTCAATACTAGGCTCAGTTCACGAAATTAACGCAGAACCAAGTTGATAAATCTAACGTTGAATTAATTACAAATCAATCAAATGTTACATTAAATCAATAAATATTTATAGATTATACCATGCAACATGACAAGTTTCTAGTACTTTACTTCGTGTTATCAAGTATGATATCAATGATTTCTGTATTGTCGAGTACACCTTCGAAGTCTTCAGCGCCAGGACCTTCAGCGAAAATTGGAACCCATGATGCAACATGACCGCCAGTTTCGCTTCTTTTTCTAAGTTCCCAATCCATAGCACCAACACCTAGTTTGTGAGCGATTACACTTCCAATTTCCCAGCCTAGTTTGTAATCGTACAGTTCGACATCAAGTCGAGCTTGAAGCTCTTCTGCATCTTGGTCGTTTAGCTCTATACCAGAGTACTCTTTGATCACAGACTGAATGCTTTCAATTGTGTATAGTGTCTCATCTGCATTTTTTTCAAGTTGGATGCCCATATACTCAGGGGATGCAGTGATAGCCTTTACAGCTTCAAGATCCATTGTTTCAGATGGTGCAACAGACATCGTATTGTGATCAGCAGTTACTATTACAAGTGTATCGCCATTCTCAGCAGCCCAATCCATGCAGTATTTGACTGTTTCATCAAACTCAATAAGTTCTTTCCAAACGCCTGTAGCATCTGCGGCATGAGCAGCATGGTCGATTCGTGCACCTTCTGACATAATGAAAAATCCATCTTCATCATCTGAAAGAAGTTCAATGGCCTTTGCAGTCATTTCCTGAAGTGTTGGTTCATTACTTTTTACTTCTTCACGGTCAGTTTTGTAACTCATATAATCATAGCTGAAAAGCCCAAGTAGCTTATCAGAATCTTGAATGGCATTTAACTCGTCTCGATCTGTAACATAATCATAGCCATTTTCTTTGTACTTTTCGATCATATCCACGCCGTCTTGTTTTTTAGGAGAGAAGTACTTTGTACCTCCACCTAGAAGCACGTCCCAGTCAGACTCCAGCATATCGCGTACGATTTCAGCCTTGTCACTTCTAAGTGCTGCACTTGAAACAAATGTAGCAGGTGTTGCGTCATAAACAGTGTTTGTGGAAATAATACCGATACTTTTACCCTTGTTTTTAAAGAGATCAGCCATGCTATCGACTTCATTTCCATCTTGATCAACGCCGATGCCTTCATTATAAGTTTTTACACCGGTTGCAATCGCAGTACCTGCTGCAGCAGAGTCAGTGACGATGCTGCTGTAAGAATTGGTTTTAACAAATGCAGTGTGATCCATATCTTCCATATTAAGTTCGCCAGTTTTTCCGTATTCAAGGAGTCTAGCAAGTTCCATTTGACCAAATCCCATACCATCACCGATTAACAGAATGACATTCTTTGCTTTCAGCTCAGCAGCCGGTAATTGTAAAGCTTGACCAACCGTCAAAACGTTTGGATTACTCAGATTGTTGTATGCGATCAATTCATCCGTTGACACATTGTTTTCAGCAGCAATTTCCCAAAGGACATCACCATCTTGTACTGTGTACGTCGTCATAGCTGCAAAACTTGCTGATGTGTTGAATACGCTACCGATTAGAATAACACCGGAGAGTACCAAGGTCATAAACTTTCTCATAATTGTTCCCCCTATACTTGTTTTATGTAAAATGTGTACTGCAATCCTGTACTCGGGCATATGGATGCAGATATAAAGAAATTGTAATTAATTTCGTGACACGAAAAAAGGACACATGACCTTTTTGAACGAAAAATACGCAAAGTATACAATTTGTAAAAGCCTGAGAGAATACTGGGAATTACTAATGCGTGAAACTAAGAGAATAACTAAGAGAAAAACACCTTCGTTGAATGCAATGGTACAGCAATCAGTGAAGGTGTTTTGTTTTAGTCATTTATGTTCTTGATGAAAGTCAAATCGAAGTACTTCTTAGGCCTTCCTGGTCTACCGTCGATGTTCTCGAGGTAAGTAACAGCGCCGTTGTTATCGTAGATTTTTGTTAAAAGACGATTAGCGCTTCTAAGAGAAATACTTAGGTACTCAGCCAAAGAGTCTGATGTAACTTTGGTTGTACCGCTGACCTTAGTGAAGGCTATGATCTTCTGAAGGTTCACGTGGTTGACGTGCAGCTTCTTGGACCAAGCTAAAAATTGTGGCGATGGTTTGGTGACGTAAGATTGAATGTTTCCACTCAGTGGTCCAATGATCTTGTCTTCATAAGAGAGATAGTAGGGGCCGTCTGCTTTTTGTTTTGATATCTTTACGGCTTCGTGAGCATTTAGTCGTGCCTTATATATATTGTGCCCTGTTCCAAAACCTATGTTTACGTGTTCACCTGACTTTTCTTCAAGATAGATCTTTAAGTCGCAAGTTTGGAAATCGTCTGTGATCTTTGCGATATCCCTGTAGTGGGTTAGGACTTCAATATAGGAGTCTTTCTCCTGTAGTGTAAAGTCATAGCCTGCAACTTGCGCGTAGGTGGTGATCAATTCACAGAACTTCAGCATGTGTACATCTCTTGTATAGTCAGTAACGAGTTTAGAATCACTTTCTGGAAAAATAATTATTGTGCCCAGAATTTGTTTTTCAGTTTTAGATAGATTAATTTCATTAATGGCTTTCATAAAGAAATTGATCATGTAACTTTCTGGAGGATAGGCGTATATGCAGGGAATACCATAGGTCTGCAATTCCTCGAGACAATGACCTAGTCTTGTGATTGACAGGTCCACCATTTTTTTATCGTGCAATTCACGATGTCGAGCCTTCATTTCTAGTTCAAATGAAACAGCATCATTATAAGGTATTTCATTAAAAATCGGGAATGGCCCATTCACAAGAATTTCTTTTATCCCTAAATACTGATTCTCCTTTGTTGCCGAGTCGACAAAAATTCTTGAAAAGTCGAAATTCCTGTCCTTAACAAGTAGATTGAGGAATATTTCCTTTATATCAATTTGCGTTTCATCAATACAGAAACAGGGTTTATTTGGTGATGCAATTTTTTCAAGCAAAAAGGTATAGGTTAACATACCACTAAACATGAAACCGTCAACTTGGTTCTCGTAGGCTTTGTATGCGGAGACCACATCCTCCTGACTTGCTGCCGTTAAGTAGATAATATTGCAGAAGGGTATGAGTTCAGGCTCTATTTTTTTTACAAGTACTTCAAAGGGTTTACTTATGAAGAATCCAAATGTAAGTTTCAAATTTATCACTTCTCTTTCCAATTCCAATTTTATGATGTTTTACTAGCAGTTTCAAGACAGAATTAAATTATTCCATAAACGTAGAATTGAATTGTGAGACTATTGACAACATTCGCGCAACGTGATAAATTTGTTTGAACAAAAGAGTCCATAAATGTCCAAAACTCATAAGATTGAGAGGTAGTGTAATGAAAAAAGTAGTGAATGAAGCAATGGGGATTCAAGCAGAGTTGGTAAATCACAGAAGGTTTTTGCATCAGAATGCTGAAATCGGCATGGAACTTCCTGTGACAACAGACTTTGTAAAAGCCGAACTCATAAAGATGGGTTACGAACCTCAGGAGATTTGTCAGTCTGGAGTTGTAGCTACTGTGGGTGGCAAGAAACCTGGAAAAGTCATTCTGCTAAGAGCAGATATGGACGCATTACCTGTCGTAGAAGAAACAGATGAGATTTTTAAGTCTAGTAATGGCAATATGCATGCTTGCGGTCATGATTTTCACACGACAATGCTTCTAGGAGCTGCAAAATTGTTAAAGCAACGTGAAGGTGAGATTGAGGGCACAGTTAAACTCATGTTCCAACCAGCAGAAGAACTTTTACAGGGTGCAAAAGCCATGGTTAATGCCGGAATTTTAGAGAATCCGAAGGTCGAGGCAGCTGTGATGATTCACGTAATGACAGGATTCCCGATGCCATCTGGAACTATTATTCTGCCTGATCCAGGACCGAGTTCAGCAGCTTCCGACTGGTTCGAGATTAAAATTCAAGGTAAGGGCGGCCATGGAGCGATGCCGAATACGACTGTTGATCCGCTCAATGTTCTATCTCATGTACATATTGCACTTCAATCCATCAATAGCCGTGAAATCACACCAACAGACAGTGCGGTAGTGACAGTGGGCATGATGAGGGGCGGCAAGACATCGAACGTCATTCCAGATACAGCGGAAATGCAGGGAACGATAAGAACATTCAGCAAGGAAAACCGTGAGTTTATCCCTGAAAGAGTTAAAGATATTGCCGAGGGCACGGCGAGAACCTTTAGAGCAGAAGCTGAGGTTAAAATCATAAAGGGCTGTCCATCGATGGTAAATGACCAGTCAGTACTCGAGAGTACAAGAGAAGCTTTGGTTGAATCCTTTGGTGCAGAATCCATTGTCAGTATGTCTGATCTTATGCCTGGCGGGGGCAAGATAATGGGATCAGAAGACTTCTCATTCGTCAGCAACGAAGTACCAAGTCTGATGATGTCTCTGGCTACGGGCAACTCAAATGATGGTTATATTTATCCGATGCACCACCCAAAAGCAAGATTCGATGAATCTGCATTATATAAAGGGGCTGCAGCTTATGCCAATAGTGCAATGTATTGGTTGAGCAATAATAAGTAGAAAGTGAAGAAAACTTAGGGGGGTATTGGATATGAGTTTTTATGATGTAGCGAATAGTACTTTGCTATATGTTTGTGTTGCATTTGGTATTTTATATGTAATGGGACTGGCATTCGTTTATCTGAAGAAATGCTGGACACGAGGCTTGGAGGTCGGATTTACAAAAGCGGATTTGCTAAATGTAGTGAAATCATCAGCATCATTCTCAATTGTACCGTCAATAGCCATCGTAATTGGACTATTTTCTCTGGTGGCAATGCTTGGTGTACCGTGGCCATGGTTCAGACTGTCTGTTATTGGATCTGTAGCCTATGAAATTATGGCAGCCGATGCGGCTTTGAAATCTACAGGTGTGGAAATTGCAACGGCTGGAGCTGACACATTTGTTCTGATCATGTATGTAATGAGTATTTGTATTCTTGGTGGGATCGTATCTTCGATTTTCATCTCGAAAAAAATTCAGACTGGTGCCATGAAGATGAAAGATAAGGATGAGCGCTGGGGCGCACTCGGAAACAGCACTTTTATGATGGCAATCCTTGTTGTTCTGCTTATTCCTATGCTTCTCCATGGGGGCGTTGATTTACTGACATGGCTGACAAGCCTCTTTGTCACATTGTTTATTGGGAGTCTTATTCAGAAATTCAACATGAAATGGTTGAGCAATTTTGTATTGGCACTTAGTTTATTGATAGCCATGGCTTCTTCCGTGCTATGGACGAATATATTAGGATAGGGGGAAGCAAAGATGAGAACAAAAGAACAATACATGAATGAGATGCATAGAATAGGTCGTTTGGGTGCCGTAGGTGCAGTCATTCTCATGCTGGCCCTTCCAACTATAATGGCTGTAGCATTTGACGCCTTTCCAGGAGTGGGACCGATCTTTGTGTCGGCTGCAGGTCTATTGGCGGTATTCATTCCGATTGCAATTTCTGAGGTTGTATCCTTTACGCCAGTACTTGGATCATCCATTTACTTAACACTCATTACAGGAAATGTAATGAACCTTAAGCTTCCGACAGCGCTCAATGCTATGGAAATAACTAATGTTGAGCAGGGAACCGAAAAAGGAGATATTATTTCGGGGATAGCTATAGCAACTTCGTCCATCGTTACCATAATCGTCATAGCTGCCAGCGTCGTGTTGATGACGCCTCTGAAGCCACTTCTTTCGGCACCAGCAGTGCAAACAGCAACGCATTATATTCTGCCGGCACTATTTGGCGGTCTTTCATTGGGTGCATTAGGCAGCAATGTTGGCGGTGGCATCCAGATTAAGGGACGACTGAAGGCGGCAATTATTCCTGCCATTTTGGTTTCAGTAGCTTACTTTATTTCACCTTTCTTAGTAACGGCACTTCAGGGTGTGTTTATCTTGATTGCCATTCCAATGATATACTACTCAGCTAAGTACTTATATAAGAAGGGACAGATTGTTGTCATACTACCATCTGATGAAGTTAACGAAACAAAAGTGGAGAAAGCTCAATAAGATGAAAATTCAATAAGACATGAAAACACCCCAAATCATGAACGCTCATACGGTTTTATGATCTGGGGTGTTTTTGTATCCTTTACATCCTTATTAATCGTATTGAATGTGAAAAAAAGTGCTTGTGGGAAATAAAGTTCACACGGAAAAGGGAAAAAAAGTTCCCAATGTATCAAAATGGTCGATTGTTTGATTTTTAACAATAATCTTAAAATTCTGCAAACCCAGTTGTTATGCGAATGTAACAATTAACTTGCTTCGATTGATGAAGTTGGCACAGCTCTTGCTTTATATATGAGCATGAGTTTTCTTATGGAAACGAATGCAATTATCTGTTATATCCTCAATTAGTAGTTGAGGCGTTGTGCAGCAAAGGAAGAGTCCGTTACAAGGGGGATCTTAATGGCTCAGTTTATCGACTTTCTTAATGGCATTATCTGGAGTAAGGCACTTGTTTATTTATGTTTAGGTGCGGGTATTTATTTCTCATTCCTAATGAAGTTCCCACAAGTTCGTTTAGTTAAGGACATGGTAACTCAACTGTTTTCGGGTGGCGACTCGGATTCAGGCGTATCTTCTTTCCAATCATTTGCTATGGCACTTGGTGGACGTGTAGGTACTGGTAATATCGCTGGTGTTGCTTCGGCAATCGGTTTTGGTGGCCCTGGTGCTGTATTCTGGATGTGGGCAATCGCATTCCTAGGCGCTGGTTCTGCATATGTAGAAGCCGCACTTGCACAAGTTTGGAAAGAAGAAATGGACGGACAATACCGTGGTGGTCCTCAGTACTACATCGAAAAAGGTATTGGTAACAAGCCATTCGCAGTAGTATTTGCAATCTCTGCTATCGTTGCTGTTGGTATCTTCCTACCTGGTATCCAAGCGAACTCAATTGCATCTGCAATGAATAATGCGTTTGGCGTACCTACAATGGTTTCTGGTTTAGTAGTTGCAACTGCGCTTGCTGGCGTTATCTTTGGTGGCGTTAAGCGTATTGGTAAAGTTGCTGAAATCCTAGTACCTTTCATGGCAATTGCGTATATCATTATCGCACTTATTATTATCGCTATGAACCTTGGTAAAGTTCCTGCAGTATTCGCACTAATCTTCACAAATGCATTCAGTACTAAAGCTGCTTTCGGCGCGATCATTGGTCAAGCGATCATGTGGGGCGTTAAGCGTGGTATCTACTCAAACGAAGCTGGTCAAGGTACTGGTCCAATGGCTGCCGCTGCTGCAGAAGTTTCTCACCCTGCTAAGCAAGGTCTTGTACAAGCATTCTCAGTATACGTTGATACACTATTCGTTTGTTCAGCTACAGCATTTATGATCCTTATCACTGGTATGTACAACACATACGATGGTGCTGGTGGATATATTCATGAAAACCCACTGCTAAATGGTGCTGAACCAGGTCCTGTATTCACACAATCTGCTGTTGATACACTGATTCCTGGTCTAGGTAGTATGTTTGTTGCAGTAGCACTTCTATTCTTTGCATTTACTACACTTCTTGCATACTACTACTATGCAGAGTCAAATGTTGCGTACCTTGCTAAGAACATGAAGAACCACAAGCTTGTATTCAACGCTACTCGTATTGGTATGTTAGTTATGGTTGTTGTTGGTTCAATCAACTCAGCTGGTACTGTATGGGCACTTGGTGATGTTGGTGTTGGTGTCATGGCATGGTTAAACATCGTTGCGATTATCATCCTTACAAAGCCTGGTATTGCAACTCTTAAAGATTACGAAGAGCAAAAGGCTCAAGGTCTTGATCCTGTATTCGATCCTAGAAAACTTGGTATCAAGAACGCTGATCTTTGGGTTAGAAAACTTGAAGAAAATAAGAAGAAGAAAGTTTCTTAATTTTAACTAATTAATAATCATATTAGGAGGAATCAAAAGGTTAAATAACCTATTGATTCCTCCTTTTTCGTTGTACTGAAATATTCTTTGACTCAGTTTATGTTAAAATAGAGATCAGGACTTGTATAGCATTGAGTTTCATGATGATATTAGAAAAAGCGAGGTGAGCAAAATTACTGATTATATTTCATTTTTTAAAAAAGAGTTTAGTGACTTGAATGCAGAAGAAATTAGATCGATCAAAAGTATTGAAATGGTCTTTGAAGCGCAGCAAGATGCTTATGATTTTATTAAGCTTAGTCTTAATATGAAAAATAAAAAGTTTGAAGCATTCAAAAATTCAGAGGAATTTGGTGATGAGTGGAACCGTTTCTGTGAAGCAGAAAAGCAATTCATAAGTCAACTTTAGTCCTGAAGATTTTGAATTAACGGAGCAGCTGGATCATCTAACTTAATGGGTGATCCGGCTGCTTTTTTTACTTAGTAAGGCTGAACAATATTATTTACTATGTTCACTCTGATAATATCCTTCTTTCTTCATCATTTTCCTACACAATGTTTTTAGTTGCTAAACAATACTTACCAAATCAGCATCCAATGATTGACGCTTATGTTCTATTATGATTAAATTGTTCGAGATGTTGTTCTATGGCGTTGTTTTTTTAATGACAAATGACTCTTTTTATTACATATAGAAAAATTTTAGGATCTGATAGTGAAATGAAGGAGAAAGCATATGAAACATAAAATTGTGATAGTATTAATAGCTCTGGCATTGATTGTACCGGCGTATTATATTAACTCAACCATAGATGAGTTAGGACCTTTAAGTTTTCAAAGGATTAATAATGAAGTTAAAGATGCAAGTGTAAATAATGAGTTATGGATACTTGATCCGAAGGAAGTGGCAATAAGGCTAGCCG
>Ga0070725_10000814_pt1 | contig 19404 bp, 17 predicted proteins | sample tdDd002_FD_69781 | JGI IMG/M metagenome (GOLD analysis project Ga0070725, IMG submission 69781) | Marine sediment microbial communities from the Atlantic coast under amendment with organic carbon and nitrate - tdDd00.2 | ecosystem: Environmental > Aquatic > Marine > Coastal > Sediment | place... | reverse complement strand
ACTTAGCACTTAGCACTTAGCACTTAGCACTTAGCACTTAGCACTTAGCACTTAGCACTTAGCACTTAGCACTTAGCACTTAGCACTTAGCACTTAGCACTTAGCACTTAGCACTTAGCAGTAGTCTCCCAACCCAGGACCCGATACATGTCTGACCCTAAATTTATTCACCTACGAGTTCACAGTGACTTCTCAATGGTTGATGGCCTGTCTAAAGTGCCACCTATTGTGAAAAAAGTAGCGGAATATGGCATGCCAGCGATGGCATTGACCGACTTCACCAACTTGTGCGGCTTGGTGAAGTTTTACAATACCGCGACTAACTGTGGTGTTAAGCCGATCATTGGGGCCGACTTTACCATGCAGTCGCCAGAGTTTGGTGACGAGTTGACCAAACTGACGGTATTGGCGACAGACAACAAAGGCTATAACAACCTCACTTTACTTATTTCAGAAGCTTATCAGCGCGGTCATGTCCAACATCAGCCCGTGATCGACAAAGAATGGTTAGCCAACCATAACGAAGGCCTGATCATTTTGTCTGGTGGGCGAGTGGGTGAAGTCGGTAAAGCACTACTTAAAGGTAACGCCGCCTTAGTTGAAGAGAGTGTTGAGTTTTACAAGCGCTACTTTCCAGACCGTTTTTATCTTGAACTCACTCGAACCGGGCGCGCTGACGAAGAAGGCTACCTTCACTTTGCACTGGAGTTAGCTGAGAAGAGTGACTTACCCGTCGTGGCGACCAACGAAGTGGTGTTCTTAAACGAAGAACAGTTCGATGCCCATGAAATTCGAGTGGCGATCCACGATGGCTTTACCTTAGAAGACCCGCGCCGACCGAAAAATTACAGCCCTCAGCAATATTTGCGCACAGAAGAAGAAATGTGCGAGTTGTTTGCGGATATTCCAGAAGCGTTGGAAAACAGCGTTGAAATTGCCAAGCGCTGTAACGTGACTGTTCGTTTAGGGGAATACTTCCTGCCTAACTTCCCAACCGAAGGGATGGCCATTGAAGACTTCTTGGTTAAAAAGTCAGAAGAAGGCTTAGAGCGACGTCTGGCATTTCTATTTCCAGACGAAGAAGAAAGGCTAAAACGCCGACCAGAATACGACGAACGTTTAAAAATTGAACTCGACGTTGTCAACAAAATGGGCTTCCCTGGTTACTTCTTGATCGTAATGGAGTTTATCCAGTGGTCAAAAGACAACGACGTCCCTGTAGGGCCTGGGCGTGGTTCGGGTGCGGGCTCGTTGGTGGCGTACGCGCTGGATATTACCGACCTAGACCCACTTGAATACGATTTGCTGTTCGAGCGATTTTTGAACCCTGAACGTGTCTCCATGCCCGATTTTGATATCGACTTTTGTATGGATAAACGCGATCAAGTTATTGATCACGTGGCAGAAATGTACGGCCGTGACGCCGTATCACAGATCATCACGTTTGGTACCATGGCGGCGAAAGCGGTAATTCGCGATGTGGGCCGTGTGCTGGGCCACCCGTACGGTTTTGTCGACCGTATTTCTAAGTTGGTGCCACCTGAGCCGGGCATGACGCTAGAAAAAGCCTTTAAGGCGGAGCCACAACTGCCTGAGATCTATGAAGCCGATGAAGAAGTTCGCGCCTTAATCGACATGTGCCGTATTTTGGAAGGCTGTACTCGAAACGCAGGTAAACACGCCGGTGGGGTGGTGATCTCACCGACAACCATTACCGATTTTGCACCGATTTATTGTGACTCGGAAGGCAACTTCCCGGTGACTCAGTTTGATAAAAACGATGTTGAAACCGCAGGCTTGGTTAAGTTTGACTTCTTGGGGCTACGAACGCTAACCATCATTGATTGGGCGTTAGGTTTGGTGAACCCACGTCTGGAAAAAGAAGGTAAAGCGCCGGTACGAATCGAGTCGATCCCATTAGATGATCACGCTTCGTTTAATCTACTGCAGAACTCAGAAACCACCGCGGTATTCCAGCTCGAATCACGTGGTATGAAAGAGCTTATCAAACGCCTTCAGCCAGACTGTTTTGAAGATATTATCGCATTGGTAGCCTTGTTCCGACCCGGGCCGTTGCAGTCGGGCATGGTAGATAACTTTATTGACCGTAAGCACGGCCGAGAGGCGGTGTCGTATCCGGACGAAACTTGGCAGCACGAGTCGCTCAAAGAGACCCTAGAACCGACTTATGGCATCATCTTGTATCAAGAGCAGGTAATGCAAATTGCCCAGATCTTGGCTGGTTATACCCTAGGTGGCGCCGACATGCTTCGTCGTGCTATGGGTAAGAAAAAACCGGAAGAGATGGCCAAGCAGCGCTCTATTTTTGAAGAAGGCGCGGTAAAAAATGGGGTTGATGGCGAACTCGCCATGAAGATCTTTGACTTGGTAGAAAAGTTTGCCGGTTACGGTTTTAACAAATCGCACTCGGCCGCTTATGCTCTCGTCTCGTATCAGACCCTTTGGCTTAAAACCCATTACCCTGCCGAGTTTATGGCGGCGGTAATGACCGCGGATATGGATAACACTGAAAAAGTCGTCGGCCTGGTTGACGAGTGTTTCCGTATGAAGCTTAAGGTATTGCCGCCCGATATTAATGCGGGTTTATATCGATTTAACGTCGATGAAACTGGCGCGGTAGTGTATGGCATTGGTGCGATCAAAGGCGTCGGTGAAGGGCCGATTGAAAACATCATTGCGGCGCGTGAAAAAGGCGGTTATTTTAAAGACTTATTCGATTTCTGCGCGCGAATTGACATTAAAAAAGTCAACAAGCGAGTTATTGAAAAGCTGATTTACGCCGGCGCGTTAGACCGATTAGGCCCGCATCGAGCGGCGATGATGGCATCGCTCGACGATGCGGTAAAAGCGGCGAGTCAGCACCACCAAGCGGAAGCCTTCGGACAGTCTGACATGTTTGGTGTTCTGACCGATGCACCAGAAGAGGTTGAACAGAAGTACATTCAAGTGCCAGCATGGCCTGAAAAAGTATGGCTAGAAGGGGAGCGAGACACGTTAGGCTTATATCTCACCGGACATCCCATAAATGCACATTTAAAGGAACTGGCGAAGTATACTAGCTGTCGACTTAAAGACGCCCAGCCAACCCGACGTGATCAGTCATTAACCATTGCGGGCTTGGTGATAGCGGCTAGGGTGATGACAACTAAGCGTGGCACACGGATTGGCTTAATGACGATAGACGATCGTTCTGGCCGAATGGAAGTCATGTTGTTCTCTGATGCGTTAGAAAAGTATGCAGAACTTCTTGAAAAAGATAAAATTCTGGTCATTTCTGGACAGGTCAGCTTTGATGACTTTAACGGTGGCCTTAAAATGTCCGCGCGAGAAGTCATGGATCTTGGAAATGCACGCGAAAAATACGCGCGTGGTTTATCGATTTCAATTTTAGAAGAACAGATCGATGAGCATTTCTTTGAGCGTTTTAGTCAAATATTAGAACCTCACAGAGCGGGAACCGTACCTGTCAATGTATACTACCAACGCCGCGATGCCCGCGCGCGACTTGCACTTGGTGTGGAATGGCGAGTAACGCCAAGCGATACATTGTTAGACGAATTAAAGCAGCTACTTGGCAAAGGCCAGGTAGAACTCGAATTTAACTAAAAACTTACCGTCTATAGAGGACGGAAGTAGATAAAAGGATTCATAGATGAGCCTGAATTTTCTTGAGTTTGAAAAGCCGATTGCAGAGCTAGAAGCAAAAATTGAAGCGCTGCGTGATGTTTCTCGCCATGGTGGCGATGCATCGGTGGATCTAGATAAAGAGATCAAGCAATTAGAAGATAAAAGCCTAGAGCTTAAAAAGAAAATCTTCAGCGATCTTGGAGCATGGCAAGTGGCTCAACTTGCCCGTCACCCACAGCGTCCATACACGCTCGATTACGTAGAGAATGTGTTCACGGAATTTGACGAGCTAAAGGGCGACCGTGCTTTTGCGGACGATAAAGCGATTGTTGGTGGTATGGCTCGACTAGACGGCCGTTCTGTGATGATCATTGGTCACCAAAAAGGCCGTGAAACCAAAGAAAAGGTGGTACGTAACTTTGGTATGCCAAAGCCAGAAGGTTATCGCAAAGCACTGCGTTTAATGAAAATGGCAGAGCGTTTTAACATGCCTATCATTACCTTTATTGATACCGCAGGCGCCTACCCTGGCGTTGGAGCGGAAGAGCGCGGCCAATCGGAAGCGATCGCGACCAACCTAAAAGCGATGTCTAGCCTGAAAGTACCCGTTATCTGTAATGTGGTCGGTGAAGGCGGCTCGGGTGGCGCGTTGGCGATTGGTGTGGGTGATTACGTTAACATGCTGCAGTACTCAACTTACTCGGTGATCTCTCCTGAAGGTTGTGCTTCAATCTTATGGCGTGATTCTGATAAAGCCCCACAAGCGGCAGAAGCGATGGGCCTGATTGCCCCTCGTCTAAAAGAATTAAAGCTTATCGACGAAATCATTGACGAACCGCTAGGTGGCGCCCATCGTGATAAGCAGCAAATGGCAGCGAACATGAAAGCGACCCTGATTAAGCAACTTGATGAATTAGAGCAGCTTGACCAAGAAACTTTGCTTGAGCGTCGCTTCCAGCGCTTAATGAGCTACGGTTACTGTTAACCGAACAGCACGAATACGATATGATAAAGCGAGCGTTTAGCTCGCTTTTTTTTTATCGATGAGGTTTCTGTGCTCTATTCTACCTTCTGCCAAGTATTACACTCCTCTTTGCGCCCTAATAGCCGAATAGTTTTGGCCTTGAGTGGCGGGGTGGACTCGCGGGTGATGTTGCAGCTATTGGCGCAATATCGCCATCAGTTTCCAGATAGAGAATGTTGCGCAGTGCATATTCACCATGGCTTAAGTCGCAATGCCGACCTATGGTTAGCGCGTTGTCAACAGTGGTGCCAAGAAGTGGACATTGCGTTTTATGGCCAGCGAGTCGAGCTTGCATTGGATGACGGTGAAAGCATCGAACAACTGGCTCGCGATGCGCGTTATGACGTTTTGCAGCAGTATATCCACGCTGATGATGTATTGCTTACCGGGCAACACAGTGGGGATCAGCTAGAAACATTTCTGTTGGCGCTTAAGCGCGGCAGTGGCCCAAAAGGGCTATCTGCGATGGCGCAAGTGATGCCATTTGCCAAAGGCTATTTGGTGCGCCCTTTTCTTCGTATTAAGCGCTGTGATATCGAAGGCTATGCCAACCAACAGCAGCTGAGTTGGAATGAAGATGAAAGCAATCAAGATCAGCGTTACGAACGAAACTTTCTCCGTCATAGTGTTGCGCCGCTACTGACCCAGCGTTGGCCCTCTTTTGAAGCGTCGGTGCAGCGCAGTGCTGAGCTGTGCGCCGAGCAGCAAACGCTACTGGATGAGCTATTGGGGCAACAACTGCAAACCGCGACCTACCGAGATGACAGTTTAGAGATAGCCTATCTCGCCGAGCAATCTGAGCTGGCTCGTAATCAATTAATTCGCATGTGGTTGGCGCAGAAGCAGACTCGTATGCCAAGCCGAGTACAGCTGCAGCTGATTTGGCAAGAAGTCGCGCTAAGCCAACAAGATGCCAACCCTAAGCTGCAACTCGCCGATGGGGAAATACGTCGTTTCCAAGGCCGACTATATTGGCTAGCAGAGCTGGCGGAAGTGGGTGACTGGCAAGCTGAACTGTCACTCAATCAGCGCTGCGAACTGCCGGCTAACTTGGGGGCGTTGGCGCTGAACTCAGATACGCCGAAATCACAGAGCCAAAGGTTGCGCGCACCACATCCGCACGAAAAAGTATGGGTACACTTTGAACCTCAGGGCTTGGTCGCTCACCCATCAGAGCGAGCGCACAGCCGCAAGTTAAAGAAGCTGTTTCAAGAGTATGGGGTGCCAAGTTGGCTAAGGCGCCAGCTACCTATCTTGATGTATGGCGATAACGTGGCGGCGGTTGGCGATCTTTTTGTCTGTCGAGATTATTGTGGTCAAGAATGTGAGCTCATTTGGTACAAGTAATGTCAATGTATGTCACAATCAGGACACAACAATAGCCATAAGGGAGTGGGTGAAGTAATGAAGAAAGTGGTACTTGGTTTAACAATGGGTCTTGCGCTGATGAGTGGTTCAGCCGTTGCGGCGGGCGATGCAGAGGCAGGCAAAGCAAAATCGGCGGTGTGTGCGGCTTGTCACGGGCCAAACGGGGTCGCCATGATTGATGGTTATCCGAACCTTAAAGGTCAAAACGAAAAATACCTTGTCGATGCCATGAAAGCTTATAAAGCGAGACAGCGTAATGGCGGTTTAGCGGCAGTAATGCAAGCGCAGGCAGCCATGTTAACTGATGAAGATATGGCGAATTTAGCCGCTTACTTTGCCAGTTTAAAATAATGCCCAAGCCTACCGTTTGACCTTATCATTGGGTAGGCGCTTTACGACGAGGCGGGCAATAGTGCCTGTTGTTTTGAAATCAGCCAAGGAGTTGCCTAAACTAAGTGATAGTAAGGCCTATGAACCAACGCTAGATGGTGTTGTCATAAGCCCAGTGAAGGAAAAAACAATCTCATATTAATTCATTCAGATCCAACAGGGAGTGTGGCTATGAATGTCGATTATTCTTTTGTAAAACGGCTACCGTTTGATCAGTTGATGGCGCTGATAGTCGTGGTGTATCTTGTCTCACATGCCCATCTGTTCGCTCAAGCGCTCGCATTAACCAGCCTACGCTTAATTCCCGCCATTATTATGGCAATGACATTGCTCAGTGGCATCGCGGCGCTGGTGGGCTTATATCGGCGAGAAACATGGGGTTATATCCCGGTGTTCTTTTTCATTCCAGCCCTGACGCTTTTCTCTGGTGCTTTATCATTGGGGACGGGGGGCGAAGCCATAATACGAAATGCCGCGATATTACTGGTCAATAGTGGCGCCTTTTTGTTTTGCGCATGGGGATTAATGCAAAAAATGGAAGCCGCCTGATTGGCTATTGCTTTGTGATCAGTAATAATACCAACAAACATACAGTTAAGGGATGACAATGAAAAAAATTGAAGCCATCATTAAGCCGTTTAAGCTTGATGATGTACGTGAGGCACTAGCGGAAGTTGGGATCACGGGCATGACGGTATCTGAAGTGAAAGGCTTTGGTCGTCAAAAAGGCCACACTGAACTTTACCGTGGCGCAGAGTATATGGTCGACTTTTTGCCAAAGGTAAAGCTAGAAATTGTGGTTACCGATGAAGTGGCAGAGCAGTGTGTCGAGACCATTATCGATACCGCGCAAACTGGCAAGATTGGCGATGGCAAAATCTTTATTTCTGAAGTCGAGCGTGTGGTGCGTATCCGCACAGGCGAAGAAGACGAAGACGCGATTTAAAGCCTTTGGCACTAATGACTGAAATTGATATAAGGGAGCATTCGCTCCTTTTTTTGTATGAGTAAATCAATGATAAAAAGAATGATGATGCTGTTTGCCGTCGCTACTGGGGCGGCAGTTACTGGTTATCAAGTGATCTTTTCCGTGCCGCCTCAGCCTGAACTCATAACCATGAGTGCCGACAGGGTGCAAGAAGAGCAGGTTTGCTATCGTAATCCTCACAATGGGCCAATTGATCAGCAAGGCACTTTGACAGCGGTGGTATGGAACATTTATAAACAGAATCGTTCGAACTGGTCTGCGGAACTGAATCGCTTGTCTCAGCAGGCGCAATTGGTGTTGTTGCAAGAGGCAAGCTTAGATGATGACTTCGTGACCTGGCTAAAAGGGCATCAATGGGCCAGTAGCCATGTCAGTGCCTTTCGTGCTTTTGAAACCAGTGCGGGCGTGCTGAATTTAGCCCGTCAGTTACCCACCACAGCATGCGCTCATACCCAAAAGGAACCTTGGCTACGTTTGCCTAAATCGGCGCTGTATGCCACCTACGCGCTTTCTAACGGCCAAAGTTTGGCGGTGATTAATGTTCATGCGATTAACTTTACCATTGGCACTGTAGAGTTTCGCGCTCAAATAGACGCGCTGCGTAATGCGGTGAAAAAGCATCATGGGCCGATGATCATTGCTGGGGATTTTAATACTTGGAGTGAAGAAAGAATGGCGGCGTTAAGTGAGCTAATGAAAACGCTCGCAATGAAAGAAGTGACGTTTAGTCCAGACAGCCGAACCCAGTTCATTACTGGCTTGGTGCTTGATCATATCTATTACCGAGACTTGAGCCTGATAGCAGCAGAGGCACCCGAAACGGATGCCTCTGACCATAATCCACTGATTGCTCAGTTTCGTTTACTCAGCGATGAGTGAGTGGTTGGCTAGCTAATAAGAATGATCAGCGCCCAACATAGGAAGTAGCCAAGCCAAGGTAGCGCAGAAATGACCAACGCTTGGCCTCGCTCGACGGTGCTAAGGACGCCTAACGCTGCGTAGCCCAAGACAATATACCAAGGCAGAAGCAGTGGGAAGGCACGAGCAAAGGTTGCCCATTCGCTGGTTAAAGGCAGTTTCAGTAGGCCGTTTAAGCTATTAAGATCTGCGGCATAAGACATCACTTGACCGTGTTTAAGCAACAAGCTCACGTAACTGGCAAAATCACCAAGTAGGGCGGGAAACAGGATCACGCTCGAGACCGCAAACCATTTCCAATAGCTCATCTTAACTTGATCGCCTTGCGTTGCGAGTTTGAACCACAACGCTAGTAACAAGATGGTGAAAGAACGCCCGGCAATATTACGCATCACTTCGGTCGCCAATAGGGTGTTGGCGTCAATGAGCTCAAGTTGGTCTGGGGCCACTTGCGTCATTTGTAGCACTAGCTCGGCTTTCAGCCACGCGAAGTTAACGAGGTCGAAGTAACTGCCCCAAAAAGCAAATGGGCTTAAGATCAACAGTAAGTAGGGCCACCAGCCCCACATTCCTCTTTGATACAATGCGGCGAAACACGATGATGGTGCTCGAAAAACATCGAGCAGCATAGTAAACGGGTTGGTTGAAGGGGTCATACACTTACCTTGGTGACATCCACGTACAGCTTAAGTTTTTGTCCTGGCTGTAAATATCGAGATTTTGTTAGTGAATTCCATTTAACAATATCGTTGCTGCGTACTTTAAATTTAGACGCGATACCGCTAATGGTGTCGCCAGAGCGAACTTGATAGAACACAGTGCGAATAATGGCGCCTTCGCTGGAGTTTTTCCAGATCACGAGCTTTTGTCCAATGCGCAATGTGTCGCGTGGCCCCATGCCATTCCACTTGGCTAATGACTGGTGGGAAACCTTGTTCTTTTTGGCGATCGTCCAGAGGCTATCACCGCTTTGCACGGTATGGGTAAATTTATACTTACCCCGTGAGCGAGATTGGGTTTTCGCTAATCGGTTGTCGGCACTTAAAGCATAAGTTGCTTCATTTTTGGTCGATGTTGGGATCATCAAGTGCTGGCCAACACGGATGTTATAGCCATCAATGCCGTTCGCCGTTTGGATCACTTTGGTGGTCGTGCTGTATTTTTTGGCCAATACGCTAAGGGTATCGCCAGATTGCACCTTATAGCGCACCAGTTTGAGCCCTTTGCCGCGATTCGCTTCCACTTGGCGCTCAAAATTAGCCACGTTATCGATAGGAATTAATAAATGCTGCGGGCCATTCGGCGCCGTAGCCCACTGGTTGTAGGCGGGGTTATAACCTTGCAGTTCTTTGACCGAAATCCCTGCGTAGTTCGCCGCTATGGCTAAGTCGAGCTGCTCTTTTGGATCAACTTTTGCGAGTACCGGGTGGTTGCCGATAGCCGGGATGTTGACCTGGTACTTTTCTTGGTTAGCGACAATGTCGGCAAGTGCGAGCAATTTGGGTACATAGCCGCTGGTCTCTTTTGGTAAAGAGAGCGAGAAGAAATCGATCGGCTTGTTGGCCTTTTTGTTAGCACGGATCGCACTGTTCACTCGACCACCACCACTGTTGTAGGCCGCGATGGCATGGCTCCAGTTGCCATCAAAGCGTTTATTGAGTGACTCTAGGTAGGTGAGGGCGGCGTCTGTTGCGGCAGATACATCGCGTCTGCCATCGTACCAATAGTTTTGGTCTAAGCCATAAGCTTTGCCAGTGCCGGGCACGAACTGCCAAAGACCTGCCGCGCTACCGTGAGAGTAGGCGAACGGGTCAAATGAGCTTTCGACAATCGGCAATAGCGCTAACTCGAGCGGCAGGCCGCGTTGCTCAATTCTCTCGGTGATCAAATATAAGAAAGGTTCGGCGCGCTTGGCGACGGTTTCTAGGTGCCTTGGGTGCTTGATATACCAAGTGCGGTAGTAGTCGACACTTTTGTGATCAGGAATTGGCATTTCGAGCTGCATTGCAATGCGTTGCCAAACGTCTTGTTGAGATTGTGGAGTAACAACGGGAACAGGCTCAGGTTGTGTGACCGCCACTGCAGTGTCGTTGGCTTTCGCCTCTGATGACGTTGATGATGCGGGTGGTGTATTCGTGTCAACTTCCTGAGTGGAAGTGGTATCTGGTTGGGTGAGTTGGCAACCCGATAGCGCGAGTGCTAAAACCCAACTGTACTTTGCTCTCATTGATACAGCCTTTTTAGTGAACGGCTGCTGATAATACTTGCCACTCGAGGTGAGTGACAAGTAAGAAATCGTTAAAATTCGTTCTTCCACTCACGAAGAGCGGTAAATACTGCAACAGGTGACGTATCTTGAGTGCGGTTGGCCACGGCTTTGATCACACTTTCTTGTTGGCAACGCAAAAATGGATTTACCCAGCGCTCTTGACGTAGCGTGGTTGGTAGGGTGGATTTCTGTTGGCCGCGAAGACGAATTACCTCATCACGATATTGCTGAAGTAGGCTGTTTTCCGGCTCCACGGCTAAAGCAAACGCGACGTTGCTCACGGTATACTCATGGGCACAGTAGATTTCGGTTTCTTGCGCCAAGGCATTAATCTTGTTCATGGAATGAAACATTTGCTCCGCGGTGCCTTCAAAAATACGGCCACAGCCGGCTGAAAACAGTACATCTCCGCAAAACAGTTTGCCATCGCCCGTATAGCCGACATGGCCCTTGGTATGGCCGGGTAAACCGAGAACCAGGAAAGTCTCGCCAAAGAGGTCAATTTGCTCACCATCTTCTACTGGGGTGGTGAGGGTTGGGATTGGCTCTGAAGCCGGGCCGACAACGTTGACCTGAGGGTTAGCAAGCACTAAGTCCGACACCCCACCAATATGGTCATTGTGATGATGGGTGATCAATATTGCTTCCAGCTCCAATTGGTGCTGCTTGAGGTATTCCAATACCGGCTTAGCATCGCCTGGGTCGACAACGGCACAACGTTGATCGCTATTTTGGATCAGCCAGATGTAATTGTCGTTAAATGCAGGTATGCTCTTGATGGTTAACATATTTGGATCTCCGATCACCAGATATAGAGGCGGACAAAAGTAATGAAGCCAGCGCGCACCTCTCGTAAACTTGAACAGCCCCATTCTTGGCAACAATTGAGAAATGGTCAATGGGTATCTGAGTCAATTCAGATGCGTTTGGACGAATGGTGTCCAAAAATCTTCGGTTACCACATGCTTAAGCTTGGTGGCCTCAGTTGTGAGTTGACCAGTGGTAACTGCAATATTCAGCATCAAGTGCTGGTGGATATCAATAACCCACTGCACAATGTGATTGCTGACGCCTACGATTTGCCCTTTGGCGAAAAAAGTTTTGATGCGATATTAATGGCACATCAATTAGATTACTGCAACGATCCGCATAGATTATTACGCGAAGTTGACCGAGTGATGATAGATGATGGTCATTTGATCTTAACCGGCTTTAATCCCATCAGCTGGACGGGCGCGTCGAGTTTGTTGCCGTGGCATAAAAATGATCTGCCTTGGAGTGGGCGCATGTTTACCCCAAATCGAATTCGAGATTGGCTCGGGGTACTCAATTATCAAGTGATCCACTCAGACTGCTACGCGTTGTTCCCGTTTAATCGTTATCGGCCAATGTGGACATGGCTCGAAAACAGCGTCGGCCAGTGCCTGACCCCATTCGGCAGCTTGTACTTTATCGTCGCGCGTAAACGCACCTACCCACTCAAACCGATCAAGCCCCACTGGCGTTTAAAACGCAGTTTGTCGCCGCTTGGAGTGAATTATAGAGAAGGTGCACGAAGAGAAAAGTATTAAGCTTTAGGCAGAAGGCAGAAGGCAGAAGGCAGAAGGCAGGGGTTGCTATTACTTTAGTGACCGCGAATACTCGTAGCCTGTAGCCTGTAGCCTGTAGCCTGTAGCCTGTAGCCTCACTTCCCTATCACATATCCTGTATCTTCTTCGGTCGGTGCTTCGGCGGCGGCGCGGGCGATATCGTCGCAGATTTCATTTTCTCGGTGGCCAGCGTGGCCTTTTACCCAACGCCAATCAATCGTGTGGCGCGCGGCTTCTTTATCGAGCGCTTGCCATAAATCGGCGTTTTTCACCGGCTTTTTATCTGATGTTTGCCAATTGCGTTTTTTCCAATTGTGGATCCACTGGGTGATCCCTTGGCGTACGTATTGACTGTCGGTGGTCAGTATCACTTTGCAGGGTTCTTTTAAGGTCTTGAGCGCCACGACCGCCGCCATCATTTCCATGCGATTATTGGTGGTGAGGGTGAAACCTTTGGCGAGATTTTTTTCAGTCTGTTTGTAGCGCAGTACAATCCCGTAACCGCCGGGGCCGGGATTACCTAGGCAAGAGCCATCTGTGAAAATTTCTACTTGTTTGGTCATCATTTGATACTATTAACGAATTCGGCGTATTGCCTATTAATTTAATATAGTCTGACACACACATCATTATGAATACCAGCAACAATTCCCAGCAACAACGCATTGTGGTGCTCGATACCGAAACCACAGGTATGAACCGAGAGTCGGGGCCACATTACATGGGCCACCGGATCATCGAAATTGGTGCGGTGGAAATTATTGACCGCAAACTAACCGGGCGTCACTTTCACGTTTATCTAAAACCCGATCGTGACATCCAATCTGATGCGGTACTGGTTCACGGTATTACCGATGAGTTCTTGGTTGATAAGCCGGAATATCGAGACGTACACCAAGAGTTTTTGGACTTTATCAATGGCGCTGAACTGGTCGCCCATAACGCGCCCTTCGATGTCGGCTTTATGGACCACGAATTCGGTATGCTTGACCCGAATATCGGCAAAACGGAGCAGTACTGCAAAGTTACCGATACCTTGGCGATGGCGAAGAAGATCTTCCCCGGCAAACGAAATAACCTCGACATTCTTTGTGACCGTTACGGGATAGATAACTCCCACCGAACTTTGCACGGCGCTTTGCTCGATGCCGAGATCTTGGCGGATGTGTATCTGTTAATGACCGGCGGTCAAACCGACCTTAAATTTAACAGCGGCCAAAGTGAAGAAGGCGGAGAAACCATCAAACGAGCGGCAAGCGGCCGAAAGGCGCTTAAAGTTTTACGTGCCTCGGCCGATGAATTAGATGCGCATAATGAGCGCTTAGACTTAGTTGAAAAAAGTGGCGCTTGCCTTTGGCGTCAATAGGAGAGTATATGTGGCGGATTTTGCTTTGTTTGTGTTTTGTTTTATTAAGCAGCGTAAGCCGAGCTGAGACGGAATCTAGCCAATATCTTCTAGACAACCGCTTTCGAGTAGATCCGACCATTTCTCAAGCTTCGTTTGTGATTTATCGTAAGCAGCGCTCTCAGTCGGTGATCTTAGTCCGGCCGGATGGAACCAAGTATTACGCTTGGAATCATCCGCAAAACGTCCGTTGGTACGAAGAGCCGGGGATGGACATCATCTCGATAAATAACCCGATGCCAGGACCTTGGCAAGCGATTGGCAAGGTTCACCCCAAAAACAACATCAAAATCTTATCCAACTTAGTCCTGAAGGTGGACGCCTTTCCTCAGCGGTTATACGTTGCAGAAAGCCTCAAGTTTACCGCGCGCTTGGAGCAAAATCGCAAGCCGCTTAACTTGCGGGACTTTTTAGACCGGGTAAACCTGAATGTCACCTTTACCAAGTACATTGAAAACGAAGCCAGTTTATCTGCAGAAGCGCGCCCGATCCCTAAAATTCTCGGCACCTTTGAGGACGACGGTCGCGGTCTAGATGAAGTCGCAGGAGATGGGGTGTTTACTGTTGAACTGCCTATCGATATTGAGCCGGGTAAATATCGAGCTCGGATCACCTCTGGTAACGGTGTGTTTCTACGCTCTATTGAGCAAACGGTATTGGTGTATCCGACCCCTTTAATCGCCGCTTTTACACAGGCAAGAAAAGAAGATGCCCAGCATAATATTACCGTAACGGGTGAGGAAGGCGTCATCGCGCCGGGCTCTATTGCGGTTAGCATTGAGCAAACGTCGCCAGATGGATTAGACATGATCACCCAAGGACAAGCCGAGCAAGAGGGCATTAAAGCCTACTTCACTCTACCGAATCGTAACATGCCGGGTAAGCACACTTGGTCTGGGGTGGCATTTGCGACAGAATCGGCCACCAAGCGAGAGTTAGTCTTCCGTTTTCACGAGCAGTCGTTTAGCGTTGTCGAGAAAGTGGATGTTGAGAAATCCCTCGAGAGCTATAAAAAAGCGCAAGAAGAGAAGCGACGTTTAGAAGAAAAAATCCAGCAAGAAATTGAGCGCGAAGAAGAGCGCTTTAAAGGCATGATGATCATCGTGATTGGCAATTTTGTTGTTCTAATTTTGGGGCTGATTATTTGGTTTGTGGTTAGAAAAATAAGAATGAGACGCGCGCAGATCCCAGAAATGCAGCTCTCTATGCCGCCGAAAAATTAACAGGGTGGCTTAGTCAGTGAATTAAAAAGCCTTAGTCAGTGATTTTAGAGCCTGATGGTATTCCCATGAGGCTCTTTTTTATTGTTTAAATCTGGTAGTTAGACTTATCGCCAATATCAAAGTGCAGCGGCATCTTCCATTTACTCACGGCTAAAAAGGCAAAGATAGCCGCGCAAACTGCGCTCAATAAGGCCACGGCTAATCCCATCTTAAAGGCGCTCAATGCCACCGCACTGGCAAGCAGCAGTGGGACGATTTTTAACCCCGGAACTTTAAAGCAGAAAGACTCTTTTACGGCAATGCCGGAAAAGGTAATAAAAATAAATCCTTGCGCTAGCCAGAGGTAGTCGGAGTGGCTTAGCGCGATAACTAATGTTAAGCCCAGCCAGCTCGACCATACGATGATGGCGCGAATCACCTTATCATAGACGTGAAGGTTGGCAGCGCTTAGGGCAGCCGCGGTGGCAGTCACAACAAGGGTGATTTGAGAAAAATTACTCGGCAGAGGCAAACCAAATGACGGGGCGTGAGATAACCCCGTCATGATAAGCGCCAGCGCAAACAAGCTGATCCCAGTTCGGTAGAGGCAGACGCTGAGTTTATCTAACCTGTCCAGCACTTCTTCATGTTCAATATTGGCCATATCAGTTCCTCGCAGGGGGAGAATATCGGAGAGTGAAATAGAGTAGCACGGGGGCAGAGAAGCCGCAGCTTCTACCGGATGAAAAAAGGGTCCGAAGAGCCCTGATAGCAGAATTCTATCGCTCATTAGGCGACTTCATCCATCGAGGTGGGGTAGTGAGGCTTTGCCGCCAGTTCCTCAAACTTAAATTCATCGACATTGATGGTTTCAAGGCGAAGTTGTTCGGCATGGCTTAGCAATTGCGCTTCTTCCGCATTGATTAAGCCCTTCTCTAAGCCGAGTTGTGCTAGCTTATCAAGTTGAGTAAACGGTCTACGCTGTTCGAGCGCTTGGCAAACTTTGTTAAAGATAGGCTCTGCTTGCAAAATAACGCTAAGTGCCAGCTCAATTTTCCCAGCAGGGTTGTGCTCGGTCGGTTCAAGGTATTGATTTCGACCTAAGCGAGAGCGAGTTGCACTCGGCGTTTGCAGCAATAAGGCCACACGGCTATCGAGCTTATCCGAAGGTAATTGGCGCACGCGGCCATACGGCATCAGTAATACTCTCAGTACTCGGCCCATCCACTTCACTGGGAAATTAGCGAGGAAATGGTCAATCGCTTGCTCGGTTTGATACAAGCTATCTTGTAGGCCCCAATGCAGCAGAGGTAAGTCTTCGACCTGCTTTCCTTCATCGCTGTATCGTTTTAGTGTCGCGCTACTGAGGTAAAGCTGGCTAAGAATATCGCCTAAGCGAGCCGAGAGTCGCTCTTTACGTTTTAGCGAGCCGCCTAATACCGTCATCGAGATATCTGAGAGCAGCGCCATATTGGCACTGTAGCGGTTGAGTTGTTGGTAGTAACGGCGGGTTGGATCGCTAGATGGGCTATCGGAGCCGCGTCCGTCGGTAAGGCCAAGCCAAACACTACGTACCAAGTTACTTAAGGTGAAGCCTATATGGCCAAACAAGGCTTGGTCAAAGTGGCTAAGCGCATCGCTTTGCTCTGAGTGGGCGGCGTCCATTTCGGCAAGCACGAAAGGGTGACAGCGGATGGCGCCTTGGCCATAAATGATCAGTGAGCGAGTCAGTATGTTCGCCCCTTCTACGGTGACCGCGATAGGGGCTCCTTGGTAGCCACGGGCAAGGAAGTTCGCCGGGCCAAGACAGATCCCTTTGCCGCCAGCAACATCCATGGCATCAATGATGCAGCGCTGTCCGCGATGGGTACTGTGGTATTTGACGATAGCGGAAATCACCGAAGGCTTTTCACCTAAATCAATACCGGCAACCGTTAGGCTACTTGCCGCATCCAATACGTAGGCGTTACCAGCAAGACGAGCCAGTGGCGCTTCAACGCCCTCCATATGACCAATCGGCTGCTTAAACTGGCGGCGAATACGCGCATAGGCGCCAGTGGCTAAAGCGGCGGTTTTAAGCCCTCCGGTCGCATTTGAAGGCAGAGTGATCCCGCGGCCAACGCTCAAGCACTCCACCAGCATACGCCAGCCATGCCCTGCCATTTCTGGGCCACCGATAATGTAATCGAGTGGTACGAAAACATCTTTACCTCGGGTTGGGCCATTTTGGAACGGCAGATTGAGTGGGAAGTGACGCGTACCAAATTCGACTCCTTCCGTTGCGGTGGGGATCAATGCACAAGTAATACCGAGCTCAACTTGATCGCCGAGTAGGCCCTGTGGATCACGCAGTTTAAACGCAAGGCCAAGTACTGTCGCAATTGGGGCGAGGGTGATGTAGCGTTTGTCCCAAGTTAAGCGCATTCCCAGCACCTCTTTGCCTTGCCACTGCCCCGTGCAAATCTCACCATAATCAGGGATGGAGCCGGCATCAGAGCCTGCCTCAGGGCTGGTTAATGCAAAACAAGGGATCTCTTGGCCTTTGGTAAGTCTTGGTAGGTAATAATCTTTTTGCTCCTCGGTGCCGTAATGCTGAAGAAGTTCGCCTGGGCCTAAGGAATTTGGTACGCCAACCGTCGAAGAAAGTACCCCTGAAACACCGGTGAGTTTTTGCAGCACCAGTGACTGCGCGTAAGCGGAGAACTCTAAACCGCCATACTTTTTCTTAATGATCATGGCGAAGAACTTATGATCTTTTAGGTACTGCCAGATTTCAGGCGGTAAGTCGGCCAGTTCATGGGTAATTTGATAGTCGTTGGCCATTGCACATACTTCATTGACTGGCCCATCGAGAAACGCCTGCTCTTCTGCTGACAATTTAGGTGGGTTAATTTGCTCAAGTTTGCGCCAATCAGGCTTGCCTTTAAACAGCTCCGCCTCCCACCAAACGGTGCCGGCTTCCAGCGCTTCTTTTTCCGTTTTCGACATGGCAGGAAGCACTTTTCTAAACAGAACCAAAGCTTTACTGCTGACTAATGATTGGCGAAGACTCGGTACCGCGATAATACTGGCAAAGACAATAAACACCGTCCACGTGAGTGGTCCTACCGAGCCAAATAGGCTCCCCAGTATGAGTACGGCAGCGACTAAACCAATCGATGTAGCGAGCGTATAGCGGTGGTAAAGCGCCAGCCCTATGGCTAACAAAATACCTAAAATAGAGAGCAGAGTATCCATCGTTGTGTTCCTTATAGTGACGGTGTTTTTATCGTAATTCTATCTAGAGGTCGTACCAGTGGTTTAATTGTAAGCGAGATGTTGACTAATTGTAAAACCCTCAAATGATTAAAAAGTGATCTATGCGGGTAAATAGCGCGATTGACGGGCGGTAAATTAGACACTTAAGGTGATTTATCACCAGTAAGCGCAAGGAAAAACAACCAAATGTCGACACTGGGGAAGATTTATAGGTAAACTCAGTTAAAAGCTGGCTCTTATCATTCGATAAGGCTTATAAATACAATAACCAGTAAGAGATAACCTATGTACCAAGATCTAATTCGAAGTGAACTGAATGAAGCGGCTGAGGTGTTACAGGCGTTCCTTTCTGACGACAACAATATTGCTCAAATCGAAGCGGCGGCAAAAATGATCGCCGATTCATTCAAGCAAGGCGGCAAAGTATTGTCTTGTGGTAACGGTGGTTCGCATTGTGACTCGATGCACTTTGCTGAAGAGTTGACCGGGCGCTACCGCGAAAATCGCCCTGGCTACCCAGGTATCGCCATTTCTGACCCAAGTCACCTGTCTTGCGTCAGTAACGACTTTGGCTACGATCACGTGTTTTCACGTTACGTAGAGGCCGTTGGCTCAAAAGGCGATGTTCTGTTTGGTTTATCCACCTCTGGTAATTCGGGCAATATTTTAAAAGCCATCGATGCGGCCAAAGCGAAAGGCATGAAGACCATCGCGCTTACGGGTAAAGATGGCGGCAAAATGGCGGGCTTAGCCGACATTGAAATTCGTGTGCCACACTTTGGTTATGCCGATCGTATTCAAGAAGTTCATATTAAAATCATTCATATCGTTATTCAGTTGATTGAAAAAGAGATGGCGTAAAGGAGAGTAAAGGATTATGTGTGAGTTGCTCGGAATGAGCGCTAATGTGCCAACGGATATTTGCTTTAGTTTTACCGGATTAATGCAAAGAGGCGGAAATACTGGCCCCCACCGAGATGGTTGGGGGATCACCTTCTATGAAGGCAAGGGTTTTCGTACCTTTAAAGATCCTAACCCGAGTTGCCAGTCGAAAATTGCCCAACTGGTACAGAATTACCCGATAAAAAGCTGTGCGGTAGTCAGCCATATTCGCCAAGCAAATCGGGGACAAGTGAACTTGGAAAATACTCACCCATTTACCCGTGAGTTGTGGGGCCGATACTGGACCTTTGCCCATAATGGTCAACTAAGTGATTATGATGGCTTGCAATCGGGTTCGTTTCAGCCGGTTGGCCAAACCGACAGTGAGCGGGCATTTTGCTGGCTATTACACCGCCTCGCCAAACGCTTTCCTGTATTGCCACAAGATATGAGTGATGTTTTT
>Ga0070725_10000809_pt1 | contig 19503 bp, 18 predicted proteins | sample tdDd002_FD_69781 | JGI IMG/M metagenome (GOLD analysis project Ga0070725, IMG submission 69781) | Marine sediment microbial communities from the Atlantic coast under amendment with organic carbon and nitrate - tdDd00.2 | ecosystem: Environmental > Aquatic > Marine > Coastal > Sediment | place... | reverse complement strand
CACAAAGCAAAAAACACCAAATCTACCTTGTTTTCTACATGGCTGCTTGGTGTACTTATTTTCTTTGACGATTATGCCAACTCTCTTATCGTTGGAAACACAATGAAGTCAATCACAGATAAACAAGGAATTTCTCGTGAAAAGTTAGCATATATTGTTGATTCAACGGCTGCACCCATTTCATCAATGGCACTTATTTCAACTTGGGTCGGAATGGAGCTTGGCTTAATTCAGACAGGACTATCTAATCTTGGTCTTGAATTAGGTGCATACGACGTGTTTTTAAGATCTATTCCTTATCGGTTTTATAGTGTTCTAGCGCTTGTGTTTGTCCTAATTCTTATTTTTACTGGAAAAGATTTCGGACCAATGTTAAAGGCCGAAAAAAATGCTGTTCAAAAGATGCAAGAAGTAGACGCAAACACAAATTCTAAGTTAGAGTCAACTCGGTGGTACAATGCCGTTGTTCCTATTAGCCTGGTTGTATTACTAACCATTATTGGTCTTTATTATAACGGTGGTGGGTTTTCTGGTGAAAGTGTTAGGGATGCATTTTCTAATGCTGATGCCAGCGTTGTTCTATTATGGGCATCTTTTGCAGGAATCATTATAGCTGGATTAATGTCTAAGCTTCAAAACATATTAAGCATTTCTGAAATATCACAAGCCTTCGTTGAAGGTGTAAAATCAATGGCTGTGCCGGCAATGATTCTTACACTAGCTTGGTCTTTAGGGGGTGTAAATGGCGACTTAGGCACAGCTGAGTTTATGGTAAACACCATTGGAAAATCTGTCCCTAAATTTCTTATTCCTTTAATGATGTTCCTTGTACCCGCACTGGTTGCTTTTTCAACCGGTACCTCATGGGGCACAAATGCAATTGTAATGCCTATAGCTATCCCTCTGGCCTACCTTTCAGGAGGTGAAGTCCTGTTAATACCAACTATAGGGGCAGTCTTAACGGGTGCAGTATTAGGAGACCATATTTCACCTATTTCTGACACAACAATCATGTCTTCAATGGCATCAGGCTGTGACCATATATCACATGTAAAAACTCAAATACCTTATGCCCTTTCAGTTGGAGTCGTTGCAATTGTATTTGGATTTATACCTGCAGGATTTGGACTTAACCCATTTGTTTCATTGACAGTGAGTGCAGTCACTTTATTTATACTTGTAAAGTTCATTGGTATGAATCCGCGTCAGGAACCCGCGTATGGGTCAATAAGCAAGACAAGTTTAAAACCTATTCAAAACAACTCTTACTAAGTAAGATAAGTTAATTCTTCTTATATTTAATGGACTACAACAATAACTTACAATAGACTACAACAATAACTTACAACAACCTATACTATTCTTCACAAAACAAGTTTCTTTGGGTGAGTATAAACAACTTAATGAATAATCCAAAAACCTCTATATATTGAATGTGCCATAAACACATTTAATATATAGAGGTTTCAAATGTTTATCCTACTTTTCTTAAAAATGATTGAAGCCTTTTATTGTCCATTTTATCAAACACCTCATCAGGTTTTCCCTCGTGTGCAATGATACCTTGATCCATAAAAATGACACGGTCTGCAACTTCTTTTGCAAACTCCATTTCATGCGTTACTATAATCATGGTAATGTCTTCCTTCGCTAAGTCTTTAATAACTTGGAGGACTTCACCTACTAACTCAGGGTCTAAAGCTGAAGTGGGTTCATCAAATAAAATTACGTTAGGCTTTAGAGCCATGGCTCTTGCAATCCCAACACGCTGTTGTTGGCCCCCAGATAACTGTGAAGGCATACTGTCTTCAAACTCCGCTAAACCAACTTGTTTAAGTAAACCTCTCGATATTTGATCAGCTTCTTTTTTCTTCATATTAAGACTAATAATGAGTCCCTCTGAAATATTTTCTAGGGCAGTTTTGTTCTTAAATAAGTTATAATTTTGAAAAACCATAGCCGCTTTACGTCTAGCTTTCATCATATCTTTCCTAGAAGGGGTTGCCATATCAATATGAAGGTCATCTATGTTTAGCGTCCCTGCATTTGCGTCTTCAAGAAAGTTAATTGAACGTAGTAATGTAGATTTACCTGATCCAGATGGGCCAATAATAGTTACAATCTCCCCTTTATTTACTTGAAAGTTTATTCCTTTTAGGACTTCATTGTCACCATAGGACTTAAATAAATTTTCGATTTTTAACATTACAGAGCCCCTCCTTTACTTAATCTCCACTCAAGACGTTTATTTATCATGGTTGCAACCAAGGTTAATAACCAGTAAATAAGTCCAACAGCTAGAAATGCTTCTAAGAATCTGTATGACGCTGCTGCTTTCATTTTTGTTAGTCCCATTATGTCTTGCAGTCCCAACATAAATGTAATTGCAGTCCCTTGAATTAAACTGATGAACGTGTTTCCAAGAGGAGGCACTGCTACCTTTAAGGCTTGAGGTAAAACAATACGTTCCAAAGCACGTGTTTTTGACATTCCTACAGCTAAAGCAGCTTCCATCTGTCCCTTGTCCACCGCATCTATAGCAGCACGAACAACTTCTGAAATATAAGCACTTGCATTAATCGTCATAACTATAATTGAAGCTTCAAAGGCATTTAACTTAGCTATGAACGGAATGATCTGAGGTAACCCAAAGAAGAAAATAAACAGTTGAACCATTAAGGGTGTGCCTCTAAAAAATGATACATATAAATCAATGATTGGATTAAGAACAGGGTTATCAAGTTTCCTTAATAGGGTAATGACTAAACCAAGAATAAATCCTAAAACCATGGCACTTAGGCCCACTGACAAAGTGATGGGTAAGGCTTTTAAAATACTCGGTATTATTTCAATAAAGTAATTCAGATCAAATCCGTTCATAAGTCACCTACTTCTGTGTAATGTTGATTTCAAACCATTTGTTTGAAATAGCTTCTAAACTACCATCTTCTCGCATTGCCGCAAGTGCTTCATTGACTTGTCCAATCAATTCAGTATTTTCATCTGACTTTACAAATGGAAAAGCGTTAAACAATACTTCTACAGGTTGTCCACCCAGTTTAATATCGAGTCCAGAATCTTTAATAGCTTGTAGACCTGCTAATTTGTCATTTAAAACCGCATCAATTCTTCCTAGGGACACATCTTGTAGTGACGCTTGATAACTTTCATAGGTAATAACTTGGATTTCATTATTTACATCAAAAGATTTAACCATTTCCTCGTAGTTTGAACCTAAACTAACACCTACTTTTTTACCTTTTAATGATTCTAAATCAACAATTTGGGCATTGTCTCCTTTAACTACAAGTTGGGCACCATAGTATACATATGCATCAGAGAAATCATATTTTTCAAGTCTCTTTTCATTTACAGTGATTTGATTCGCAATTGTAGTGAGTTGATTTGTATCTAATAAACCAAATAAACCACTAAAATCTGCTGTTTTAAACTCAACTGGACGGTTAAGCCTTTTTGCAATTTCATTCCAGACTTCAACATCAAATCCCGTTAATTCATCATTCTCGTCAATGAATGTATATGGCTTATAACCACCACTCATGCCAACATAAATAGTTTCATCCATTTTTTCAGATTCGTCTTTTGACTCAGTCATGTCTACAGAGTTTTTAGATAACTCTTCTGATTCCATTGATTTGCCAGCTTCAACATTGGTACTTTGTCTGTTAAATGCATACGATACCGTTGCTATTAGTGCCAGTGCCAGAACGGCTGTAATTAATTTTCTCATTGTTTTTCTCCTTTATTAATTCATCTGTTTTCTAGTTTCTGTTTTTAAGTTTCTGTTTTTAAGTTTCTGTTTTCTAGTTTTTATATTTGTAAGATATTTTCATGGTACGTGTTATATACTGGCCAAGTATAAAATGGAAGTACTGTGTCACTTCTTTTTCACTTCTGTAAGGAGTGACTTTTAATGATGCAATAACCGTTCATATGGACATAAACACATTTCTTTCATTTCAAGAGCACGCAAATACTATTTGCTTTGTATGTTCCCTAGAATTTGTACAAAAAAAAAGAGCCGGTGAATATTCACCAACTCCCTTGCGTCGTCTTAATAAGCGATTATGCTTGAGGGTGTAGCTTTTCACACATGTCAAATAACTGTAGTTTTATGATTACAACTACAGCAACAGCATGTGTTTAACTTAAATTCATGAAGACTGCTCACGTCAAGAGCATTTAAGTTGTCATTTAATTTAACTTGTGAATTAAAATCTTTAATGTTTTTCATGTGAGCACCTCCTGTTCAAGTTTGTTTATATCATAGTAGTATACTTTGAATTAAAAAGCAACCTCTTTTTTGTAAACATTTATTCATTATTTTGAGTTTAGCAAAAAACTCAATTAAAAAAGGACACCATCTCCCACAGTGGCATCCCTTCAAAGCATTGTTATTACTACTTAATTAAGTTCGGTCATGCATTTGTAAAATCGAGTTTACCTTTTGAAATAAAATTGGTTGTATCGCTTCATAAGTCATTTTGTCCGGTAAACCATCAAAAATTTTAACGTCTTGAATCTCAGATTCAGGTAATTCACCTATTTCTTTAATTCGACTGAAATACAAACGACCATGTGAAACTTCAACCACACCGTGTTGGATACTCGAAACAGAGTAGTCACAAACTTCTTCAATATGAAAATCGACTGCACCTGTTTCTTCATAAAGTTCTCGTTTTGCTGCACTTAGAGGATCTTCGTCCTTTTCTATATGTCCACCTGGTAACTCCCAAGTTGACCTGTCTTTATGACGTACACATATCCATTTGCCTTTATAAAGTGCTGTAATAACAACAAACTTCAACTCTGATTCCCGTACATGATTTAAGTCGTGTAAATTAACCTTCATACTTAACACTCCATTTTCACTGTAATTATCAAAGCTGTTATTCAACAATAACCATAATATCATATTATTGAATCAATTGATAACATTTTTATCTCAATTAGACATAAAATGTCATTCCCACCCTAAATCTTATAATTACATAATAGCCGGATCTATTACTATCACTCTCATTGCCACTTAAATAGCAAAAGAAGAAAACTCCAGATAGACCAAGTCTACTGGAGCGTTCTGAGTTAACTGATTGCTTGTACCCAAGGATGATCTGAACCGTATTCGGTAGTCAGAGCTTCCTTAAGCCACTTTCTTTGTTCTGAATCCAGTTTTTCTGATACTAAGTCGAAATCGGCCTGGTTGTCTTCAGACAAGTACTTAGACTTGTATAACAAAACAATTTCAGGTGCTAGATATGGAAGTCCACTGTTTTCAAATATTGCTCGACTCATTTCTAATCGGATAGATGGATTTTGTTGATAAATGAAATATCCACCTTCACTGGAGTTAAGTAGCACTTCTAAGAAGTCAAATGACTCTTGAACTTCTCTTTCATACTGATAAAAATTACATGACCCTTGCTCATCCACTTTTAGATAATCTAGGGGGTATGCTTCATTCATACACCACATATTATCCATTTCAAGTTCTGAAACGTTCTCTTCGGTTACTGGTAGAAATCCCTGTCTTGTAGGTGTTTCAATTTTCCAGTTGTTTGCTTTCATATAAGAAATAACTTCTTTAATTTCGTTCTTAAATACAACAATATCTAAGTCTTTGTGTGGACGTGATTCTTTTCCAAGGAAGAGGTCAATTGCCCATCCCCCAGCGAAACACCACTTAGCATTCATTTTGCCCATGACTTCAGATGCTGCTTTTAAAAGCTCAAACATATAGATCCCCTCTTCACATCCATATTTTAGCCATTCTATTATAACAGAAAACCCGCGTAAACGCGGGCTCTTTTTATATTTCGAAATTTTGCAAATATTATAACATTCCCATATCTGTAAATGGGAAGAAACGTACGAAAACTTTTCCAACTATCTGATCTTCGCTTACTAAGCCAACTCTGGGATTTCTACTATCCAAACTGTTAAGTCTATTGTCCCCCATAACAAAGTAATAATTTTCAGGAATTTCTTCAATAAATACATCACCAGGTGTATGTACACCTCCAATATATGCCTCATCAAGACCTATTCCATTAATATAAACTACACCTTCTTTAATAAGGACTTCATCACCAGCACCTGCAATTACGCGTTTAACAAGTGGTTTATATTCACCCGTTTTCCACTTCTGAACGGGGTTCATTTTTGATAATTCTTTCTCACTGAGTTTAATATCAGAACGTACAATTACAATATCGCCAATGTTTGTATCTCCAAGTTTAGAATAAAGCAATTGGTCATATTGGTGTAAGGTTGGTTCCATAGACTGTCCATAAACTTGTGTGACATCTCCAAAGGTTGTAATAACAACAAAGATTATAATTGCAAGGGCAATAGATTTAACCCATTCTAAGACTTCTTTTCCTAACTTTTTCATGACGTTCTCCTAGCTTTTTGAATATCTCTTCTCTGAAACATTCCATATGATAATGGCCATAATTGGACTAATAAACATATATGTTACGAAACGAATGACTGAGGCAATAGGTGACGCCGATCCATACGATGCAAACTCCATAAAGAAATTTAGAACCGTTAGGGCCAATGAAAAATACAAGGCAAAAAATAAAGTGAACTTTACTTTACCGACTTTCCTATACGTTTCCCATCTCTTTTTACTCATTTCCTTATTTTGTCCAAACATAGCGCCCTCCTGATGTCTAAATAGCATAATATGCCTTACTTATTATACAACGTAATGATATACAGTAGAAAAACATTTCAGTTACAATATTGTGTAGAAAGTGTGAACGGAAAATCAATCTCCAATTGATTCTTATTCCAAATACTATAATGAGTCGCTTTGAAAACTTTCTAACCTTAACGAAATTAAAGACCCAGCACGAGCTGAGTCTTAAGTTTAATTTAAAATTAAAGTATGAATCTGAATCTTATTGAAGTTCTATTCCATCAGACCAAATCACGGTTTCGTTATTGATCGGACTAAACATATCAAACTCAATATCACCTTTGTACATAAGGGCATAAACATAACGTCTTTGTAGGTACATGTCATATTCGTTTTGAGCTAATTGATCCACCAATTTTTTAACTGGTGTGCGGCCTCTCGTATGAAGAATCGACACAATGCGCTCCATTTCAGTGTGGGGTACTTTAACTTCCTTATACAACATTAGGTAGTCATCGTTCTCTTTTAACACTTCATCCTGTGCGTATTGAAGGTGCAAGGTATTTGAGATAACCATGAGATCACTCCTGACATGTTCTTCCTTAACTTGTGTCCTTACACTTCATATATCGGAAGAATGTCAGTAAATCTTTAGTCTTTAAGTCCCATTAAATCAATTTTTTGAAGACATCCATCATCAAATCAATATCTTCCCTAGAAACACCATGATGTGTAACAAATCGATACTCACCATCTTCAGTTCCGTTAATTTTAATGTTGTTTTGGTACATTCCATCAACTAAATCGTTTTCTTTAATAATGTCCGTTGAGAGTGTGAAAAATACCATACTTATATCTTGACGGTCTCTTAGTACTCTTAGACCTTCTATCTCTTCCAGTCTTTCAGCCATGTATGATGCATTAGCATGGTCCTCTCCAAGTCTATCCACCATATGTTGTAAAGCAAAAAGTGCTGGAGCCGCAATAACACCCGCTTGACGCATACCACCACCCATTAATTTTCTGTTTTTGCGTGCTCGGTCAATAAAAGCCTGTGAACCAACCAGTACAGAACCAACAGGTGCACATAAACCTTTAGACAAACACACACTCACAGAGTCAACATACTTGGTCATTTCTCTTACATCTACACCTAGAGCTGTAGACCCATTAAAAATTCTTGCTCCATCCAGATGTACTGCTAAATTATGTTTATCCGCAAGGTCACGTACACGTTTCATATCTTCAAGCGAAACAACACACCCGTTCCCAAGTGCATTCTCAAGACAAATAAGTTTAGTCTGAGGGTAATGAATGTCGTCTTCACGAATCATGGATTCAATTTTTTCAAGTGGAATTTCCTTGTTATTAACAATGTCAAAGGTTCTAAGTTGTACTCCTGCAATAACTGCTGCTGCCCCTACTTCGTGAGCAATAATGTGGGCATCAGAAGCTAAAATAACCTCGTCACCACGTCTTGTATGTGTTAATAGTGCAACTTGATTACCGAAGGTCCCACTAGGTACAAATAGAGCAGCTTCTTTGCCTAGTCTTTCAGCAGCAAATGCTTCCAGAGCATTCACAGTGGGATCGTCACCGTAAACATCATCACCTAAGTTTGCACTCAACATTGTTTTCTTCATTGCCTCTGTAGGCATAGTAACCGTATCACTTCGTAAATCTATAAATTTTTTCGTCATATCGGTACACTGGAAAGATCCAGTGTCCACCTCCCTTTACGTCTAACATACTTTCACTTATGTAAGTAGTTGAATATTCACCATTTAATTATAACTTTATTATTCATATTTTGTAAGTGAAATCTATACGATTAAATATATGAGCTGAACACAAATACAATGTATTGAGCCCATGTAAGTACGAACAATAAAACCAGGGTAATACACCACCACCCTGGTTTTTAATCTTATATTTTCTCAATTAATCTAACATGTTAAATCTTAAATACATCAATTTGTTTATTCAGCTCAATAGACAATTGATTTAGAGTTTCAGCGCTCTTTGCTACCTCTTCAACAGCAAGTGTTTGCTCATCCATTGAACGATTCACTTGGTCTGTACCAGCAGCTGTCTCTTCAGATACTGCAGAGATGTTTCCAACAATTTCAACAATCTCATCTTTATTTGAAGATAAACCATCTAGTTCAGTTGCCACCATATCAATTTGTGTGGTTATACCTTCAACTGACGAGAAAATTTTATTAAAGGCTTCGGTTACATTTTCAACAGCCTCATTTTGTTGGCTTGAAATAGAGCTCACTTCATTCATAATATCAACAGTATCTTTACTCTCTTGTTGAATACTTAGAATAATGTCTCTAATTTCATTTGCAGCACCACTTGAATCTTCTGCAAGTTTACGAATTTCATCAGCAACAACAGCAAAGCCACGTCCTGCTTCCCCTGCTCTTGCTGCTTCGATTGAAGCATTTAAAGCAAGCAAGTTTGTTTGCTCAGCTATAGAAGAAATAGCTGCAATGATGTTGGTAATTGCGCTGGCACGTTCATTTAAGTTCTGGACTGCAACCATTACCTTGTCATTGGAGGACTTACTGATTTCCGATTTAGATCTTAACTCTTCTAAAGCATTAAGCCCTGTTTGATTCATCTCAATTGCAACTTCAGCATTGTCTTTCATTTCTGTACTATTGTGCATGAGTGTAACAAACTTCTCATCAATCGCATTTGCAACAATTGCACCTTTTTCAGCGTCACGAGCAGTGCCCTGAGTGCCTTTAGAAATCTCAGCAACCGTTGAAGCGACTTGGTCCACTGTCGCATTCGTTTCTTCTGCCATCGAAGCCAAATTTGATGCAGAGTCTAACATATCATGAGAGACGTCTCTGGCTTCTCGAATAAGCCCTTTCACACTCTCAGTCATTTCGTTTAGACCATCTGCTAATAGCCGCGTTTCATCTTTTGAGTTTACATGAACTTTAACAGTAAAATCCCCGCCTTTAATTTTCTCTGTGGCGTTGAGTACACTTAAAATTGGTTTGCTAATGCCATTACCAACAATACGGGCAGTAACTAGAGATAAAATAACTGCCACGACTGCAATTGCAACAAGTATAAGTAGAATAGCATTTAAGAGCTTAAGGACCTCTTTCTCAGGAATACTAGAGGCTACAATCCACCCATTATCCAGATGTGCATAGGCAGCTACTACCGATTCCCCATCATGTCTTTTATAAGATGTAAAACCAGTGTCATTGCTATTCATTTCCTTTAACAAGGAGTCAAACTCACCAACATCTAAAATGTTAGTTCCAAAATCTACTCCAGGATGCACCATAGTACGTCCATCTGGATGCATTAGATATAAATATCCTGTGTCAAATATCTGAACCTCTCCAAGCGCAGCTTCAATTTCGTCAAGATATAAATCCATACCAACAAGTGCAATAGCTTCGCCATCCACAATAACAGGCGTAACATACGAAGTGATCAGTCCGCCAGCTGAAGATTCGTATGGGAAGGTCCAAAGTGTGTTTTTGTTTTCAATTGGTTCACTATACCAAGCGTTGTAATCGTCATAATAGTCCATACCGAATGAGTCTTGTAAATGAAACTTTCCATTGTCATCCACAAGCATCCATATATCAACCTCTTGGTCAAACTTCTTTGTATTGAAGTAAACATAAATACTGTCAGTCAAATCTGTGTTTTCTCCGACATTTTTCAAACGTTTGACCAGTTCTTTTTTATAGTCCTGAAGGTAAGATTTACTTAACATAGCTTCACGGACATCCACTTCAGCTGCAATTTCATGTACCATAATACTAACAGCCGATTCGATGTTAAAGAACTCCTGTTGGAACTGGTTCACGTTAGCTTCAACTTGACCAACTGCCATTTTTCTTGATTCCTCACCAACGTTCTGATTCAGCATCACACCCATAATTCCAGCAATAATCATTACAATAATTAAGTTGGTCACAATGATTGATGTGGCAATTTTACTGGAAATTTTTCGACTCTTTTTCTTTTGCGTTTTCTGAATTTTAGTTTTGTCATTCTTCTCCATAGCAGTCTCCTTAATGTCCCCATAATGTGAAATTCATAACACCAATCTATAATTACCCATAAAAAACACAAATATTTATTATGATCATGATTATGTTTGTTCGGAAAATAATTATTTCACACAAACACATATTTTTCACATATTTGTGTTTTATAATGGTTTAAATTTGTACAAATACTGTTTGGAGGATCCAAATTGAAAAAATATAAGATATTAGTTGTAGATGATGAAGCAAAGTTAAGGTCTGTCATATGTAAGTATCTCATCCATGCTGATTTTCTAGTTGATGAGGCATGTAACGGTGCAGAAGCATTACTCAAAATTGAAAATGAAGTCTATGATTTGGTTATTTTAGATGTTATGATGCCAGCTATAGATGGCTGGACAGTGTGTAGAGAAATACGTGAACATACAGATACTTATATTATTATGTTAACAGCGCGCGGACAAGAAACAGACAGACTCTTTGGGTTTGAAATGGGCGCAGATGACTATGTAACAAAACCATTTAGCTTACAGGAGTTAGTTGCGCGTATTAGAGCTGTTCTAAACCGTTCTAGACTTTCAAAGGGAGCCATTACAAAAATATTTAAGTTTGGCGACTTGAAAATTGACCTATTGAGTAGACAGGTTTCTGTTTTTGAAACAGAAGTTCGTCTTACCCCAAGAGAATATGACTTATTAGCATATATGGCTCAAAATGTAGGTATAGTCATGACACGTGAAACTCTTCTAGTAAAAGTTTGGGGATACGATTATACAGGAGACGATCGCACTGTTGATACCTTTGTTCGTCAAATTCGTGACAAGTTGGGTAAAAGCAAAGGGCATATAGCAACAGTATGGGGAACTGGATATAAGTTCATCGAAAGGATTGAAAATGAATAGGACACTGGTCAAACTTTGGGCAATCGTCACATTATTTGTTGCAATGACTGTTAGTGTTATTTGGTATTTTCAGGTACAACGTATTGAAAGTGAGTATTATGCACTGAGACAAGAAACAATTTTAGAGCAAACAAAAATTATCAGTGAGGTTATGTCCCAATCTGATGCTATGTCTAATATTCCAGAGACGGTCAAAGTAAGAATAGAACTCTTAGGTTCACAACATAACACACAGATATACTTCACTGACTCAGACGACCATTTTATTAATCCTCGCATTTACTTACCAAACAAAAGACCCCTTCCTGCTCTAGTTATTAATGAGTTCAGAGATCGACAAGGCTTGACAAATATTAGAGACCGCATACTTAGCCGTTCTAAAGATTCACCTACTATAGGTGAATACAACGCAACTCAGCCTAATGGCAAACTTATGTTAATCACATATCCAGTCTTTATAAATGACATGTATAGTGGCAAAGTTGTTGCTGTTTCACAAACACCACCGATTGACTCAGCAACAAACATAATCAAAAATCAACTTACAACCATAAGTTTTGTGCTCTTTTTTATTGGGTCACTCCTTGCATTACTATTATCGGGACTCATTACCATACCCATCCAAAAGATAAAACAAGCCACTCGACAAATTGGACAAGGTAACTACGATATAAATATATCTATAAAATCCTCTGATGAGCTGGGACAACTTGCCCGTGATATAGAATCCATGGCTGAACAGCTTGGCCAAAAAGATAAACTAACTAAAGAGTTTGTTTCTAGTGTTTCCCACGACCTCAAAACTCCTATTACCCTCATTCAAACCTATGCAGAGTTTATGCGTGAAACCAGTACAAAACTAAGTCAAAGTGAACATGAAAATTTAAAGGTAATACAAGATGAGTCTGTTCGCCTTGACAATATTGTAGATGACCTACTCTATCTTTCAAGAATCGATTCAGGTGCACTGGACTTAAATTGTGATTATATTGATTTGAAAGAACTTGTTGACCTCTCTATACGGTCTTTACAACATGTTCTTGACGATCTTATGGTTAATGTGAGTGTCTATGAAATTGGTGAAAGAAGGCCCGCTTATTTAGATGTAAATCAAATGCGTAGAGTATTAATTAACCTCATACAAAATGCTTTATACCACGCTGGAGAAATAAAAGAAGTTCTAATTCAAATAAAATTTGAACATGACATTTTTAGAATTGAAGTTATTGACTTAGGTGTAGGCATACCTGAAGACGTAATCGAGCGTGTTTGGGATCGATTTTATAGAGTTGATCAGGCCAGACAAAACACAGGAGGATCTGCGGGTATTGGAATGTCCATCGTTAAAAGTATTCTTGAGAAACATAGTTTTAAATACGGATTAAAGAGCCGTCTAGGTGTTGGTACAACCGTATGGTTTGAGGGAGAACTAAAGTAAATGTAACATATACATTTACTTTAGCAGTTCTATAACCCTTCTAGGCTGTTGATTTGCTTGTGCCAACATGGCAGTAGCAGATTCTTGCAACAAGCTATTTTTAGTATACTCAACCATTTCTAGTGCCATATCAACATCTCTTATTACAGATTCAGATGCAGTTAAGTTTTCATGTGCTACATTTAAATTATTCTTCGTGTACTCGAGCCTATTTTGATAGGCTCCAATTTTTGCGCGTTCACTGTTTACTATTGAAAGTGCATGGTCGACTTTTTCAATGGCTGAAGAAGCAGATGATTCACTTAAAACATCTAAGTCGTCTATGTCTAGTGCACTAGCTGACAGGTCACTAATATTTATACTTAGTTCCTGTCCACTTTTCCCACCAATTTGCATAGACAAGCCCTCTATCTCTGCATCTCCATTTAATAGTTTTTTTGAGTTAAACTCAGTTGTATCAGAAATACGTGTTACTTCTTCAAGCAACTGGTCTATTTCAACTTGAACCGATTCACGGTCCTCGTCAGACAATGTTCCACTTGAACTTTGTACAGACAACTCACGCATCCGTTGAAGAATATCTGTCATTTCGTCCATTGCACCATCTGCTGTGTTCACAAGGGATATCGCTGAGTCGGTATTACTTCTTGCCTGAGATAACCCCCGTAACTGATACCTCATCTTTTGAGATACAGCCATTCCAGCAGCATCGTCTGAAGCTTTATTAATCCTAAGCCCAGAAGACAACTTACTCATGTTTTTTGCTGCATTTTTGTCATTCTTACGCAACTGATTATAAGTATTGCGGGCAATCATGTTAGAATTTATTCTCATACAATCCTCCCCCTATCCTTTAGAGTCATACTTAAAACCAGATGAAATAGGAAGCCTTAAGTACCCTCCTACAACTGCTCGTCTATTGGTACGTGTATTCTTAACTTGAGTTTTTATGGACTTTGAAGTGTCTATGCTTCTAACAATTATAACTTCATAACGTTGTGCTATATTCATAATCATGTCTTCAAAATTACATTCTTCCTTATTCTCAGTCATTGAACACTTAGCATTATCAATAAATATATCCATAGCCTTAATCAACCGTTGTAACTGATCTTGTTTATAGTCCGTCCAATCATCAAAAGACATTTTTTCAAGTTTAGTAAGTAAACGTTCAACCGTTACTAATGAAACCTTAGTGAGTGGATCAATATCTAGATCAAGCAGCATGATTAACCTCCAGACATTGAGTACAATGATTCCATTTGTGCGTTCATTTCCAAGATTGCCTGTTCCATTGCAGTAAATCTTGCGTAATACGCATCTTCTTTATCATATAAAGCAGTTTCAAGGTCATCTTTCTCATCATTTAAAGTGTCAATAATATCTGAATAATAATTATCAAACTCTGTTACGTCATTCGTAATACCGCCCTTTTCAACAAGGAGTCCTTTGTCTCCATTTAAGTTCCGGTATTTTGATACATTTTGCTCAAGAATGTCGTATATTTTATACATTAACCCTTCTTCTTCAAATCGAACTGACTTTTCTTCACCAGTTAAAGACCTAGCAGATGTTGTACCAGGGTGACTTTCAGATGCCTTTGTAAACAAGTCAACAATATCTTCCGGATTGGACTCTAAAGCTTGACGTAGAACGGTTTCATCAATAATGAGTTTGCCACCGTCAGTGTAATCTTGGGTTGAAATGCCAATATCAAACAAACTAATATTACCAAATGAAACAAGGCTCATTAGAGCCTGACGCATATCTGTCAACATGTTATATATGAGTGGGTCGTCTTCTAATAGACCTATTTTTGCAACACTTTCCCATTTTTCAATTTCCTCTGTCGAAAGTGCATCGCGTTCCTCGTCAGTTAATGGTGCATAATCTGAATCGGCATTTTCGTCTATAGTTGATCTCAAATCTTCAATAAGCGTATTGTAGGCATCAACAAAATCAACAATTGCCATGAGAGCTTCTTCTATATCTTCTGTTACTATAACTTCTACAGGTTCAGTAGTTACATCGTTTAACTGAATGATCATGCCATCTACTTTAAAATCATTTTCACTTCTAACAACCAGTTCACCATCTAACATAACTTCAGCGTCTTGACCTGGTGTATAACTCATACTTAATGCGTCCAAAAAATTGCTGTTGGTTTCGGTAATTTCAAGCGTATTTCCAGCGCCTGTAGACTTACTTTCAATGCTGAATGTTCCCGCCAGTTGGTTATATGACATAGTGACGTTAGCCACTTCACTCGCGTTAACTGTTTCTATCATGTTAGACAGTGTCGAAGATTTCTCGAATGTGAACGACTCTCCATTGATAATAAACTCAATTTCATCATCTGTGTTATATGTGAATGGTGTTAATAATTGGTTGGACACCGTTTCAAGCGTCATTGAACTCATTAGTCTATTTGACTGGATACTGTCCTCTCCAAAGCCAAGTAAGGTTAAAGTGGTTTCATCTGTACTTGTAATATTAATCACAGATACACCTGAACCGTCAACAATGTCCAAAACCACTCCTGAAACACCTTCGCTTACCGATATTTTTCCTGATCCAAAACTGGTGTTAATTGAATCTTGTAGATCTGTGTACGACGACAGACCATCTAACGAAATCGACCTTGTCACATCATCTAAGGTAAGTTCCATTGTACCTTCTAACAGTGTATAATCAATAGGTTCAGTCCCCTGAACTGACTTGTTCGGATTTGAATTTGTTTCATAGTTCGCGGCCTGAGCCAGTTGGTTCACTAAAATTTCATGATTATTCGCTTTTGAACCGTCAATTAATGTTACACTTACAGCAGTATCTGTAGATGTTGCTTCATACATATTAAAGGTTGTTGGAGACAACATGTTGCTGTCTTGATTTGTAAAATCGAAGTATGTCTCTTCAAATTCAGTGAGTTTTTCACTGACTGACCGGTATGCCTCCATTTCCCATTCTGCTATTTGTACATTTTGAGTTACCCTGTTATACTCGTACATCTCTGCCCGCATAAGATCTGCAACTGTAGCATCAACATCCATTCCTGATGACATACCCGTTACGCGACCTGAGCTAGAACTTCCAGGTACATACATATACTCACCTCCTGTTTAAAGACTTTACGCCCTATAACCATAACCATAAATAGTTTCTATTCTAAGTTCAGGAAGTCTCCTTCTAAGTCTTCTGATTAAGTCATCAACCACTCTATCACTTAAAAATTCTGTGACACCCCAGACTTGGTTCAGTATCTGATCTCTAGAAAGTGCATGACCAGCATTGTTTGCAAAATACGTTAGTAAATCAAACTCCTTTGAAGTAAGCGCTACGGTGGTTTCACTTTCCAGTACAAGTCTTTTCTCTAAATCAAGTTCATAGTCTTGAAGTCGTATAATTTTACAATAATCATATGTATTAAAAACAGCTGTGTACTTTAAATCCGTTAACCGTTTTGACCGAATAATGAGTTCTCTTGGCGAAAAAGGTTTTTCCAAGTAGTCGTCTCCTCCTATTTCTAAACTTAAAACGCGGTCGGTAATACTTGGGGTTGAAGATATAAAAATCACATGCGTCCGTGCATTGTTCATTTTTATTTTCTGTACAAGTTCATATCCGTGTATATCGGGTAGATTCACATTAACAACCCATAAATCCGGGTTTTCATTAATCGAGTTTCTGGCTTCCCTGCCACTCGAGAACGACTTCACTTGCCACCCCTCATTTTCATAACATAACTTTAATACATTGCTCAGGCTAGCATCGTTTTCGACTAGATACACGTTCTTTTTCAATTTTAGTCCCACCTTTCATTTACAAATGTATAGTAACATGTAAATGTGAGGGAATTGACAGTAGAATGTTGCAAATTATGTGATACTCCATACATTTAAATGAAATTTAAAAGAGTTGGCATTATTATTTTAGAACTAGCGATTAATGAAGCTTCATAGACCATTTCCGCTTCTGCTATAGCAACGGAAAGTTCAGCCATATCTGCATCTTTTGCTCCGCTTAATAAATTTGAATACATTTCGATATCTGAAAGAATTCGTTCCCCTTTAAGGGTATTGCTGTTTACTCTTGAACCCACTTCTGTTTGTTTTTCAATAAGCGTATCCGCTGACTTGTTTAAGTCTTCAATTATTTGATCAACGTCTATTTCCTTAACTACAACGACAGGCGGAGTTACAGTCTCATCCACATATTTATATGAACTTTGACCCCCTAAATACATTCTTAGAAAATCTAGGTTAGCCATTAAACTATCTTCACCCGATCCAAAGACTTCATGTCCATTTAAGTTCACATTAGTCGTCTGCAATTTAGATGTTGGATAGTGTATTTCCTCATTTGTGAATGGACCTGAGGTCTGGACATTGTACCAGCTTAAAATGTCTGCATCTGTCAAACTGCTGTCAAAAGGACCTTGTAAATTTAGAGCTGATCCCTTATAAGCAGTAACGCTTCCGCCAAGTTTATCAATTAAAGTAAATGGTGGGCTGTCCGTATCATAACCTGCAAATATATAGTCTCCACCATAGTCGGTGTTCCCCAACTTTAACAACTCATCTTGAAGCTGTCCTATCTCCTCATCTATTTTCATTCTATCTTCTGATGTGAGTGTGTCATTATTTGCCTGTAGTGTCAGTTCATTTACACGTGTTACAATTTCAATCATTGATTCAACCGACGATTCAGTTACAGACATCCATCCATCTGCGTCTTCCACATTTTCACTATACTGATTTAACTCAGTAATGTAAGCTTGGTATTCAAGTGATTTTGATGCTGCCACAGGGTCTTGGGAAGGCTGTTCTATGCGCTCTCCACTGGACATTTGTGTGTAGACCGTGTTCATTCTATTTAAATTATCACTTATGTTCCAAATTACGCTTCTCGTCATCATGGCATTTGTGACTCTCATCTTATCCTCCTATTAATCCAATAGTTGCTTCTATAACTTCATTCCAAACTTGTATAACTTTTGCTGATGCATTGTAGGATTGTTGGTAGGCATTTAACTTCGTTGTTTCCTCATCGATAGACACACTGGTCTCAGATAGTCTCCATGTGGTATACAATTGCAAATCACTTAAAGTAGACGTAGATTTAGTATTAGAAAACTGTATAGAAGCGCCCAAAGTGGTAGTTATAGAAATAAGGGATTCTCTTGCACTGGATGATCCAAACACATCATTTGATTTGATCATGTTTAATAGGTTTGAGAGATTGTCAGAATTTGAAGGGTCATTTTGACTTGTAGATGCTGCGAATTTCGAAGGGTTTTGGCTTATTTCTGGATTTACGCTTATGTTCAGAGCTGTAATATTTTCATAGGTTGAGTCGATTGTAGAACCTTGGTTGTAAAATGTGTTTGTATCGAAATGATCATTTGTAAAAAAGTTATATCCACTTGTACCATCAAGTCCGTAGCCATCGGTGTGACCTTTCACAAGTGAACCATCCTCTGCTACATATCCTTCATTAAATGCTTTTGCATAGTCTCTAGCCCAATCATCAAGTGCATTCATATAGTATGGAATCCCTTTAACGCCGTTTGAAGATCCATCACCATCTCTTGAGTCTAAACTCGCCTTTAACTGTCCACCACTTATATTTAATGGTTGTCCAGTGTCTTTCCAAACAGGTAAAAAGCGTGGTTGACTGTCTAACAAATTACCCTCCGCAATGAGTTCAATTTCAGAATGTACATCTCCAGTAACCAGTGCAACACCCCCTATGGAAATCTGTACTGACTCGTAACTATCCGTACCAATTCGCACCATCACTGTATTCATGTCAATGTCAGTCAACGTTGAGAGTTCATCAATTAAAAGATCTTGCTGGTCAACCAAAGCATTTACATTTTGTTTTTCAAGCTTTCCTTGACGAATTTGTGTATTTAGTGAAGCAATTTGTTTTGAAAGCTCATTTATTTGATCCGTACTAATTTGCACCTCTTCGTTTAATAAATTTTGCTCACTTATTAAATTTTCAGCTGTCTGATTTAAGGTGTCACAAAAGGTCGTTGAAGATTCAACAAGCATGGTCCTAGCAGCAATGTCGTCAGGGCTTGTGGCTAGATCGAGTAATGATGCTTCAAATCCATCGTACATTGGAACAAATCCAGTGCCGTCGAGTGTATGAAAACGCCCTTCAACTCCAACCATATTTTGTTCAAATGTCGCCCAGTAGCTGTGGTCAGATGACGCATCCCAAAATTGTGTATTAAAATAGAGCGTTTGTGATTGTCTTACATCAACAGTTGCTGCCGCCCCTCCAGAAACAAGATTATTTTGTATCCCCATCGTTCCTAATGTTTGGTCAGCCGTTTGAACTGAGTAACCATTTGTGCCAGCATTGTTAATGTTTGTAGATGTTATATACATTGAATGCTGGCTGTTTAATAAACTATGACCTGCAAGGCTGATGCCCGAAAAAGTAGATGCCATC
>Ga0070725_10000803_pt1 | contig 19556 bp, 13 predicted proteins | sample tdDd002_FD_69781 | JGI IMG/M metagenome (GOLD analysis project Ga0070725, IMG submission 69781) | Marine sediment microbial communities from the Atlantic coast under amendment with organic carbon and nitrate - tdDd00.2 | ecosystem: Environmental > Aquatic > Marine > Coastal > Sediment | place... | reverse complement strand
CGACTCGCTCGTCTTGATTTTCTCATTCATCGTCTTCGCTCAGTTACTTTCGTATGTCGTGCCGCAAGGGCAGTTCGACCGAGTGCCCTATCCGGACAACCCGGACCGCTCAATGGTAGTTGCAGGTACTTTTGAGGCGATCGGACCGGAACAGGAAATCACATTGCCAGCGTGGCATTTCCTGATCGGCATCACGAAGGGACTTGCGGATGCCCAGGACATCATCTTCCTGATTTTCATCGTTGGTGGTGTCATCGAGATTCTACGCAAGAGTGGGGCGATCGATGCTGCATTGCACAGGTCGGTGGCCAGGCTGGGTCATAGTCCATGGATCCTGATCGCAGGTTGTTTCGCGATGTTCAGCCTTGGGTCTTACACGATCGGTATGGGTGAAGAGTACGTACCGCTCATACCCATCATTGTCACGATGACACTGGCTATGCGCATGGATGCGGTCGTCGCGATGGGCATGGTCTGGGTGCCTTACGGAATCGGTTGGGGATGTGCGGGTATTAATCCGTTCGGCGTGTTGATTGCGCAAAACATCGCCGGAGTGACTTTGACATCAGGCTGGGAAGCTCGATTCGTGATGATGCTGGTCTTCCTGGCGCTGGGGTTTCATCATGTCTACCGCTACGCGATGAAAGTGCAACGCGATCCTTCGGCAAGCTACGTCGCCGACATCGACTACAGCTCCGGATTTGAAACGCCGGACGACATTCAAATGACGCGCCCGCGCATCGCGATACTGCTGGTCTTTCTCCTGGGCCTTGTCGCATTCGTCTATGGTGCCGCGAATCACCATTGGTTTATCGTTGAACTCAACGCGATCTTTTTTGCGATAGGCATAATTGCTGCTGCGATTGCAGGTATTGCGCCTGGAGAGACCAGCCGTACGTTCCTGGAAGGTTGCGCAAAGATGACCGCGCCTGCACTCATCGTGGGATTCGCAAGGGCGATCGCGATCGTGCTTGAAGACGGTCAGATCATTGATTCGATTGTCATGTCCATAGCGGGCCTGCTCGAGGGCTTGCCACCTGACGTGTCGGCGACGGGCATGTTGATTGTGCAGTCTGTTTGCAATTTCTTCATTCCATCGGGCACGGGTCAGGCGTTTGTAACAATGCCCATTATGTCGCCGCTCGCAACCTTGACCGATGTGCCGCAGCAAACAGCCGTACTCGCATTTCAATTCGGCGACGGGTTTACGAACATGATTGTGCCGACCAGCGCCCTTGTTATGGGCGCGTTGGCGCTTGGCAAGGTTCCGTATACGGCGTGGTTCCGTTTTGTCGCACCGTTGATGCTCAAGATTCTCGTGCTGGCAGCCGTATTCATCGTGTTATCGATACATTTTGGGGATGCCGTCGGCTTTACGTCGTAGCAAGCAAAAGGTTGAAGTCATTGCCCGGATTGCCGCTCGAAGGTGTACGCATTGTCGACCTGACAACCATGGTCATGGGCCCGCTTGCGACGCGCATGCTGGCCGACATGGGTGCAGAAGTGATCTGGGTCGAATCGCCGGACGGTGATGCGTTACGCGGCTATGAACCGATGCGCAATCCGAAGATGGGCGCATTCAGTATGAGCCTGAGTCGTAACAAGCGCAGTATCGCACTTGATCTCAAGACGGACATCGGACGAGAAGCTATGTCCGGGCTGCTGGCAACAGCCGACGTGTTTGTCACCAATCTTCGACGCAAGGCTGTCGAACGACTCGGTCTCGATGAGGCCGCGGTGCGAGAAATACGCTCTGACATCATCTACTGTGTGGCGAACGGTTTCGGCAGCGATGGTCCCTACGCCGATCATGCGGCTTATGATGACGTCATTCAGGCGGCCTCAGGGCTGGCGTCGATTTTCGCCTGGAATGAAGGCGAGCCGAAGCTTCTTCCAACCATCATGGCTGACAAGGTTGCCGGTGCATACATCTCGTTCGCAATCGCGGCGGCCCTGCACGGTCGCGCCAGGACCGGTGAAGGCACGAGTATCGAAGTGCCAATGGCCGAGACGATTGCCGCGTTTAATCTCGTCGAGCACCTGAACGGTCAGACTTTTCGCCCACAACTTGGCGAGTTCAGCTACAACCGCATTCGGACGCCACACCGACGGCCACGGCGTACTGCAGATGGCTGGATCGTTATCCTTCCTTACAGCAGGGACAACTGGCACCGCTTCTTCGAGTTCGCGGAGCGGCCGGACCTCAAAGATGATCCACGGTTCGCGACAGGTGACGATCGTATCGCCAACGCCGATGCCTTGTACGGTTTGCTCAATGACATCGTGAAGCTGAAAGAGACGAGCGAGTGGCTGGCTTTCTGCAAAGAACATTCGATTCCGGCATCCGAAGTCGTTGATCTCGAAACGTTGGGGGACGATCCACACTTCGCAGCAGTTGGCCTGTATCGGAATGACGAGCACCCGACCGAAGGTGCCTACCGCTATGTACGCGACCCGATTCTCCTGAATGGTGAATCGAGCCCGATTCGCCACCATGCGCCGCAGCTAGGCGCCGATACCGAAGACGTGTTACGGGAGCTCGGTTGGGACGACGCACGAATTGCGGACCTCATCTGACCGCGTTACGTATATCTGTGTATATCTCTCCCGACGGTGCCATGGTACTTGTTTTGGGTGAACGCGGGCAGAGCACTGCAGGTAAATCATGTCTAGGACCTGGACAGCGTTGCTAGTTGCATGCGTCGCGCTTATGCAGGCGACAAGTAGTCTGGCGGAGGTCAGTGACCAGTCGTTTGCGCTGCGAAATCACAATCCCTTCCTGCAGATCTTCGGTCTGCCGCCATTTCAAAATGCGGTGCTGGTGCCCGAGGGCGAATTCGAATACGGCATCTCTTTCGATTTGGCGAACCACGCTGAATCTGAGGATACGCCAGACGAATCCGTCATTATCGATGGAGAGAGTTACTTCGTTTCATTGTCCCTGCGCTACCGCGCCAAGCCATGGCTGGAATTCGGCTTTGACTTGCCGTTCATTTCTCACTCAGGTGGCAGCTTCGATCAGCAAATCGACAGTTGGCACAAGATCTGGGGGCTAACTAACAGCGAGCGTAAGGGGGTCAGAGACCAGATACAATTTTTCTACGACGGTGTGGACGCGGGTTCGTACAATCTTCAGTCATCGGCCAGCGGTATTGGCGACATGCAATTGACAGCCGCAGTGCCATTGTCGGGCGGAGCCGGCACCGACAGGCCAGCAATCACCTTGCGGACAAGTCTCAAACTGCCGACAGGCGACTCGGAGGCTCTCCTCGGTAGTGGCGCAACTGATCTGTCAGTGGGCCTCTATGTGACGGACAACACGTTCACCAGGCTGAACCTGAATCTGTCTGGCTTTGTGGGCGTCGTGTTGCTCGGCGATGGCGACGTCTTGCCGGAGATTCAGGAGCGAGCAGTAATGTTCGGCGGCATCGCCACGACATGGCAAGCCACGGAACGATTCGGTGTAACACTGCAGGTCAACGCCCAGACCCCGTATTTCGACAGTGATGTGGAAGAACTCGGTGGAAATTCGGTACAAGCAGCGCTCGGTGGCTCGTATCGATTCAGGGACAGCAGATACTCCCTGTCCATCGCTGTTGTCGAAGATCTTTTCTCAAATGCGACTACTGACGTGGCACTGCAAATTGCAGTACGCGCCCATGGAGGACAGTAAATTCAAATAGCCTGAGCAGGAGAATGCCCTGTACGCTAAAAGTTCTTTGCATTTGGCTTTTATTTGCCAGCGCGTTTGTACGTGCAGACGAAACGGATTACCTGTCGCTGTTATCTCCTCAGTATTACTTTCATTCGAATTATGCAGCGCTGAGCGAAGAGTGTCTTCCAGGTGGAGGCGGGGTGTCCTGCGAAAAATTCCGGATTGAAACCGACACACGTGACCCGAAAGGGCTGCGTCGCGATACCTGGTATTTCGTCGGCTATCAATTTGTGGCCGTCGGTATTCTGTACCTGATGCCCGAGAGCGTTACCGGCTGGACAGACGAGCAGAAGAGCGACTACGACCTGGACACATGGTGGGAAAACGCCAGCAACCCGACCTGGGATTCGGATGAGGACTACCTCAACTATGTGCTGCATCCATATTGGGGAGCCGCGTACTATGTCCGCGCCCGAGAACGAGGTTATGGCCACTGGGGTGGATTTTGGTACTCAGTACTGCTGTCGTGTATTTTCGAATTTGGTGCGGAGGCAATAGCTGAGCAGCCGTCTATCCAGGACCTGATCGTCACGCCAGTGGTGGGAACGATGGTAGGCACGTACTTCGTGCGCGTTCGGAGCAATATCTACGCGAAGGAAACGGATCGTGGCTATCGATCGACCGGGGAGAAATGGGTGATGGTGCTGACAGATCCTCTTGGCGCGATGAATCGAGGTGTCGACAGGCTATTCAGGCGAGATGCCGACATTCACTTTCAGCCTTATGTTCGCACCGGCTTCCGCCCACACAATTCAGACTTAGCGCAGTTCGAGACCAGCAAAGACAACGTGATTGGTATCGAGTTTCGACTGCGATGGTGATCGCCCACGCGTGTCTGAGATGGAAATCAGCGCAGCTGTTGATACCACAGTACCCCATCAGCGTCAGGTTCTGCGACAAGCGAGCCGTCATTGATGAGGTAGTTGCAATGCGCGATTGATTCGCCGGTCGCCATAATCAGATTGCTGTCCGAAATCTTGCTCTTGAACAATGCTGGAAATGTGTCCACTGCACGGCGCGGTTCGCTGCACAAGTCATACAACTTTCCCAGCCCATCCATGTGTTCGTCAATCAGTGCGTCGAGACGACCATGTGCGCCGCGAAAGGGTTTGCCGTGAGCCGGAAATACAAGTACGTCGTCCGGCAAACGCGATTTCAGCATCTGCAATGATTCGATCCAGTCCTTTAACGGATTCGCCCCCGGTTCAGTTGGGTAAACACTCACATTGGACGATATGGTCGGTAATAACTGATCACCGGATACAAAAAGATTCCGTTCGGCATCAAAAAAACATGCGTGCTCGGGCGAGTGGCCACGACCTATGAGCACCTCCCAGGTATAGCCTGCGAATGTCAGCTTTTCGCCTTCTTTGAGTCTCTTATACGCTTCCGGCATCGGCGCCACGTACTTGCCGAACATGCCAAACATCTTTTGGTATCTGTGCACAGAGTCGGACGGGAACCCGGCAGCGTGATAGAAGTTCACACCCTCCTCAGGTGCCGGACGACCTGTGTCTGCAACCAGCACCCGACATAGCAGGTACTCGTCGCGAGTCATCCACAGATCAATGTCGAATTCATCGGTCAACCACCCCGCACAACCAACATGATCCGGATGCAGATGCGTGACCACGACATGATTGATGGGTTTCTTGCCCATAAGCCGGGAAATCGTCTCTTTCCAGACGTCCTTACTCAGGTCAGTGGCAATGCCCGTGTCGACGACAGCCCAGCCATCATCGTCTTCAAGCAGCCAAAGGTTGATATGGCCAAGCATGAACGGCAGCGGCATACGCAGCCAATGCATGCCGTCGACGACCGGCATCGTCTGCCCGATCTCGGGTTTGCTGTCGAATTCGTACCTAATGGTCGCCTGCGGCATTTGTGAATGGTCGCATGGAAAGTCTGGCATGAACATCTTCGACCGCTTGTTCTTTGACCGGCCCATAACCACGAACGTCCATATACAGAGCCACGTCGTCGCGCAACTGATTGATATTCTCTGCGCTTAGTTTTGGCAGGCAGGTGTCGATCAGTGCCTCGAATTCCGCGATGAGCGCGCGCTCCATGCGGCGCTCGGCCGTCATGCCAAACAGGTCGAATCTGCTTCCTCGCAGACGACGCATCGCTGCGAGTATTCGAAATCCAGGGATCAGCCATGCTCCGAATTCCTTCTTTCGTGGCCGGCCTCGCGAGTCCCGCTGCCCGTTGAGAACCGGCGGAGCAAGGTGGAAGCGCACTTTCGCTTCACTCCCGTAGTCGCGCCTTACGGATTCGAGGAAACCGGTAGATGTATGCAAGCGCGCGACTTCGTACTCGTCCTTGTAGCTGAGCAGTTTGAAGTAACTCTTCGCGACAGCTTCGACGAGCCCGTCATTGCCAGTCTCGGAGTCGCGTACGCGTTGCACGAGATTCATATAGCGATCCGCCAGCGCCTGGTTCTGGTAGCCGACGAGGAATTCGGCACGACGCGAGATGATGTCATCGAGACTCACGTCTGAATCGCGGCCGAAGTCGTCCCATTCGGGGAGCCGATCAGGGCAAGCGGCTGCGACCCGGCCCCAGCCAAAAGCCTGTTTGTTTTTCTCGACCTCAATACCGTTCAGCTCAATTGCACGCAGCAGGGCATCGAGGGCGACCGGTACCAGGCCCTGTTGCCAGGCGGCGCCAAGCAACAGTACGTTGGCATAGATCGTATTGCCTAATAGCGCCTCCGCCAACTTGTTCGCGTCGAGCGTCTCGACCTTGTCATCACCGACAATCTGGCGAATGGCAGACACACGATCGTTGATCCTGAGACTGGCATCGCGGTATTTGACGAAATCGGCGGTCGGCATCTCCGAGGTATTTAGCAGCGCGCGCGTGTGGCCCCTGCGGAACCTCGATGATGCCCTTGGCGATGAGCTGACGACAATGTCGCAGCCAATCAACGCATCCGCGCTGGCTTGCTCGATGCGAACCTGGTTGATACTCCGCGGGTCATCGGCAATGCGGATGAAGCTAACTACGGTGCCGAACTTCTGCGCGAAGCCCATGAAGTCGAGCACACTGGCGCCTTTGCCCTCGAGGTGGGCAGCCATCGTGACGAGTTGGCCGACCGTGATGACGCCGGTACCACCGATGCCGGTGACCAGAAGGTCGAAACCATTTTCGAGAGTGCCGATTTGCGGCAGCGGAAGATCGGCCAGGCTTTGTGCGAGCGCATCACCGGCATCGGCTTTTTCGTGCCGCTGGAGTTCCCCGCCTTCGACCGTGATAAAACTCGGGCAGAAGCCATTAACGCACGAGTAGTCCTTGTTGCACGAGTTCTGGTCGATTTTCCGTTTGCGACCAAACGGCGTCTCCTTGGGAACCACCGCCAGGCAATTTGATTCGACCGAACAATCGCCACAGCCCTCGCAGACAAGGTCGTTGATGACGACAAACTTCTTCGGTTCGACCATCGTGCCGCGCTTGCGTCGCCGACGCTTTTCCGTTGCACAGGTTTGCGCGTAGATCAGCACTGTTGTGCCAGGAATATCACGCAGTTCGCGCTGCACGGCATCGAGGTCCCGGCGGTGAGTGAACGTCACTTCCCGCGGAAAATCGCTGGCGTCAAACTGGTCCGGTTCGTCCGACACGACGGCGACGCGTTCGACCCCTTCAGCGCGAACCGAGCTCGCGACGGCTGGTACCGAGATTGGACCGTCGACGGGCTGACCACCGGTCATTGCGACGGCGTCATTAAAGAGGATTTTGAATGTAATGTTTGTTCCTGCAGCGACTGCCTGCCGTATGGCCAGCGATCCCGAGTGGTAGAACGTTCCGTCACCAAGATTCTGAAAAATGTGCCGGCCACCGTTGAATTTCGAGCGCGTGATCCAGTTGACGCCCTCTCCACCCATTTGAATCAGACCCTCGGTGTCGCGATCCATCCAACTCACCATGAAGTGACAGCCGATTCCAGCCAGTGCGTTCGATCCTTCGGGTAGTCGCGTGGATGTGTTGTGCGGGCAGCCCGAACAAAAATAGGGCATGCGGGTTGCGCCTTCGACCTGGATGATGTCGGAGCTACTCACTTTTAGTTGCTCGGCTCGCGCAGTCAGATTCAAGCCAATAAATTCCGCATCGAGGCGACGCGCGACTATGCCAGCCAACTGAATTGGCGACAGCTCGCCAATCCACGGCACGAGACGCTCGCCGTTCTCGTCTTCCTTGCCCACCATTCTTTTGGGCTTTCTGCCAGGGTAATCGTAGAAGTATTCCTTGAATTGGCTTTCGATAATGCCGCGCTTCTCTTCGATGACGAGCACTTCGTGTTTGCCCTGTACAAAATCAAGCGCGCCCTGAGGCTCGAGCGGCCAGACCATGCCGACCTTGTAGACATCGAGCCCGATGCGTTCGGCCTCCTGGCGGTCGATGCCGAGAATCCTGAGCGCTTCCATCAGATCGAGATGTGCCTTGCCCGTGGTTACGATGCCAAAGCGCGCCTTCGGGATATCGAAAACTTTTTTGTCGATCGGATTCGCGGCGGCAAACGCGAGTGTTGCCGCCTTCTTGGCCTCGAGCCGTTCCTCGATCTGCAAGCCCGGCAAGTCGGGCCAGCGATAGTGCAGGCCATCGGCAGGGGCCTCGAAGTCGGGCACGCGGAACTGAGGGTAGGGCGGGAGTTCCACCGACATGGCCGATTCGACTGTTTCCGAGATCGCCTTGAACCCAACCCACATTCCGGAGAATCGGGACAGTGCTAAGCCATAAAGGCCGAATTCGAGGTATTCAGCCACGTTGGCCGGATTCAGGTGCGGCATGACGAAAGTCAGAAATGCGACATCGGACTGGTGCGGCATCGATGACGACACACAGCCGTGGTCATCACCGGCAACCACCAGTACGCCGCCATGAGGGGAACTGCCGTAGGCATTGCCGTGCTTGAGTGCATCGCCGGCACGATCGACACCAGGTCCTTTGCCGTACCAGACGCCGAAAACCCCATCGACCGTGCGATGCGGATCGGTCTCGACCTGTTGCGAACCGAGTATCGCCGTCGCCGCGAGGTCTTCGTTGACGGCAGGAAGAAACTCAATGCCACTTTCGTCAAGAAATGATTTGGCGCGCCACAATTCCTGGTCGAGGGCGCCGAGTGGTGAGCCCCGGTAGCCGCTGACGAAACCCGCTGTGTTCAGCCCGGCTGCGCGATCGAGCGTGCGTTGCATCAATGGGATTCGAACAAGCGCCTGAGTGCCGGTTAGAAAAACACGCCCCGATTCACGCCGATATCGATCAAGGAGTTCGTAGTTGTCGAGACGATAGTCGGGACGCGGAAGGGGCGAGGCCGGGGATGCCATGAGAATACCGTGCATGCGAGCGGAACCTGCAGTAGAACAGGTTTTAGCTGTAAAAGGTCACCAAACTTCCCGGTTTTACGTAATAATATGGAAGAAAATGTCTATAAAGTTATATAAAATGGAAAAAATAACCAAGATATCGAACTTCGGAGAAATCGATGCTCGGCAGGAAGGATCGCCGCATTCTCGCTGAACTGCAGCGCGATAGCCGGCTGACAAATCAGGAACTCGCGGACAAAGTTGGCATGTCGAGTTCGGCGACCTGGCGGCGGGTCAAAAACCTCGAGGAAGAAGGGATTATTGATCGCTACGCCGCGATAGTGAACCCGAAGAAGGCCGGCTTTGGCCTTGCGTCAATGGTGCATGTCTCTCTTGCTCGTCACGAGCAGACGCATGTCGAGCAATTTGTTCGCGAGGTGTTGCGGCACCCGGAGGTTCTGGAGTGTTTCGCCACGAGTGGCGAGGCGGATTTTCACTTGCGGGTGGTCGTCGAGGACATAGATGCGTATAACGCATTCCTTGACGATTTCATATTCAGACTTCCGGGCGTATCGCAGGTGCGTTCGAACATCGTCCTCAAAGAAATAAAAACCGATACGGCGTTGCCGTTCAAGAATCTTTAGGAGCCCGGCCTAGATGAGACCAGAAAAAATATTGCTTCGCCGACAGTCAGGCATAACGCTGCTGTCACTTTTATTGATGCAATTATCAGCGACATCGTTCGCTCAGGACGACGAGCCAACGGCTCGAATCCCATTCGATGAGATCGTTGTAACGGCGCAGAAGCGGAGTCAGTTGCTACAAGAAATTCCCGCCGCAGTAACCGCGATTGATCGCGGCATGATCGAAGTCAGGGGAATTACGACACTGGCGGATGTGCAGAACCTCGTGCCATCGGTGCGCCTGCAAAAGGAATCAGCTTCGACCGAAATCTACATTCGCGGTGTCGGCTCCACACTGGATTTGCCCATGATCGAGCCGCCAAATGCCTACAACATCAACGGTGTGTATGTGCCGCGCGAGGTTACATCTGCGTCGCTTGTCGACATCGAACGCATGGAGGTTTTGCCCGGCCCGCAAGGCACACTGTACGGGCGTGGCGCAATTGGCGGAGTCATCAACACGATCACGCGGCGCCCGACGGACAAGCTGGAGACCTTCGCGACAGTTGAAGCCGGAAACTACTCTCATGTACGAGCGACAATCACACAGAATATTCCGCTTGGTGACAGGGCGAGTCTGCGTGGTTCTCTGAGTTATTTCGATCGCGACGGATACCTGGAAAGTGGTGCGGATTCGGCTGACGACTTCGCCGGATTTTTCGCATTCGAAGCGTCGCCCGCGGACAGCGTGAACATTCATCTATGGAGCCACATCGAGAGCCGGGACGGTTATGCGGCCAATTTGCTGAGCAAGGGCAGTGTCGGCGACCCAAAAAGCCAGGCGTTTCCGAACAGCGATCCATGGAATGACCGGCTCGAAGGGGATCTGGCGGTCTACGCGACCCTGGGGCCTATCGATGCCCAGTCCCGGGAGTGGGACACCGTGCTGATCGGAGCAGAAGTCAACTGGGACATCAATGAGACTTTGTCGCTGACCTATGTGCCGTCATACCTCGATTTTGACTGGCACCAGGGATACTGGCTGACGCACAAAAATGGCGACTTCAACGAGACCATTGACCAGCAGACGCATGAGATGCGTCTGGCGTTTGACAATGGCGGGCCTGTTACCTGGTTGGGCGGTGTGTATGCCTATCAGATCGAAACGGCGGGACAGTTATTCATCCAGTTCGGTCCCGACGAGTTGTTCCCCGGTTCACCGCCAGGCCTATGGCTGGATGCCAGCGATGTTCGCGATCACGAACTGAAGGGCACGGCATTATTCGGCGAGGTTGTGTATTCGTTGTCGGAGCGCACGCGCCTCGTTGCGGGTGGGCGTATTTCGCATGACAAGAGAACCGGGTCCGGTTTTCAACCAGACATTGTCGTCGAGCCAGCGATCACGTCTGATCCGGTCGCCTTGTTTACGGGCGAGGCACCGCCGGCGTGGTCTAACAGCGAGAGCTGGGACAATATCGACTGGAAATTGGGTGTCGAGTTTGACGCGGGCGATGATGCCTTGCTCTATGCAACGGCGCAGACCGGGTTTCAGCCAGGCACGTTCGACGTGTTTCCGGATGCTTCTACCGAGGAATCCGAATTGCTGTCTTATACCATCGGCGCAAAGAACCGATTCATGGGTGGTCATCTCATATTCAACAATGAAGCGTTCTATTACGTGTATGACAATCTCCTGACTCAAGCTTTCAACGCAGCAACAGGAACAAATTTCCTGACGAATGCCGATGTGATTATTTATGGGCTGCAATCCGACCTTGCCCTGGTTCCGGCGAGCATGGAGAACACCAGGTTCACATTGTCTATCGGGTATCTGCACGCCAGGTACGATGACTTCATCGAAGACTCACTCGATGCGTTCAACGGCAACCAGTTACAAAATGCACCGGACTGGACAGCGACGATTGGCATCGTTCACGACTGGCCCCTGAACTCTGGCGCCAGCATCCAGGTGGATCTGAGCTCGCGTTTTGAAAGCGGTTTCTGGGGCGACTTCTCGCACTCGTCTGGTATGTATCAGGAGAGTTACACAAAAACCGATGTGGCATTGACGTATCACTCAGGCAGTGGCACCTGGTCGCTGGGGCTCTGGGCAAAGAACCTCGAAAACCAGGATGTGCAGTCTGCCGCGGCAACAGGAAATCCAATTACAGATCCTGGTCCCGGAGCACCGTTCCTCGAGGCGCCGCGCACCTACGGGTTGAGATTTGCCGTAAACTGGGGTCGTGACTAAACTGAGAAAGAACAGGTTCCATGCCTGGTCCGAGCTATCCGCCGAATTGAAGCGTCGACGGGTCTACCCGGTCACTGCGGCCTACGCCGTTTTTGGATTCGTGTTGCTGCAGATCGGCGAAATTACCTTCGCTCCGCTCGGCCTGCCGAACTGGGTGATGGTCGGCCTGATCGTTGTTGTACTGGTCGGGTTTCCGGTCGTTGTCGCTCTGGCGTGGCTTTTCGATATCACGCCGACTGGAATTCGCCGCGATAGCATGGCAATGGTCCGCAGCGAACAGGCTGACGGAAGACCATCAATCGCAGTTTTGCCATTCGTCGACATGAGCCCCGAGCAAGACCAGGGGTACTTCTGCGAAGGAATTGCTGAGGAAATCCTCAACGCGCTCACCAAGATCCGACAACTGAATGTCGCAGCTCGCACCTCGTCCTTTCAATACAAAGCTGGTTCTGGCGATGTAAGAGAAATGGGTCGAGAGCTCGGTGTACAGTCGATTCTTGAGGGGAGTGTGCGAAAGGCTGGAGATCGTCTGCGTGTTACAGCGCAGCTCGTTAAATCATCCGACGGATATCATCTGTGGTCAAAGAGCTACGACGAGGAAGTCGCAGATGTTTTCGCGATTCAGGACGAAATCGCGACGAGTATTGCCGCGTCTCTGCTGGAAACGCTGACACCAAAGGAACAATCGGCGATCCGGACAACGTCGAGTGCCGATGTCGGCGCCTACGAGTACTATTTGCGCGGCCGGCAGTTCCTCAAACGCTTCCGCAAAATGGATATCGAATACGCGCGGCAAATGTTCCACAAGGCAATCGACCTCGACTCCGAGTTCGCACTCGCCTGGGCCGGCTACGCAGATTGTCACTCCTTCCTGATCATGTATGTAGATCCGCAGGCCAGCTATCGCGACGAGGCCAGCAAAGCGAGCGAACGTGCATTGGAATTGAGTCCCGACTTGGCCGAAGCACACGCGTCACGTGGACTTGCTTATCTGGTATGCGAGGAGTTTGAGTCGGCAGAGGCGGAGTTCCAAACAGCACTCGAGCTGAACCCGAGCCTTTTCGAGGCTTACTATTTCTATGCCCGGACCAAGTTTCACCGCGGTGAAGTCGAAGCTGCGGCCGAGTTGTTTCAACAGGCGGCCGAGGTAGATCCGGAGGACTACCAGTCGCGATGCTTGCGTGTACAAATATTGCGCGGCCAGGGTCGAATTGATGAGGCCGTTGAGGGAGCCCGGGACGCGATCCAAGTTGTCCGCCACCACCTCGAATGGAACCCTGACGATGCGCGCGCCTACCATCTTGGTGCGGGGCCGCTGATGGTCCTGGGCGACATCGATGGAGCGAAAAAGTGGCTACATCGCGCCATCGAAATTTCCCCTAACGATTCGGTGGTTCTGTATAACGTCGCTTGTAATCTCGCCACGATGGGCGACGATGACGCGGCACTCGATTATCTCGAGCAAGCCGTCGAACATGGTGCAGTTAGCGTCGCCTGGATGCGCAATGATGAGGATCTCGTGAGTCTGCGTGGTCGCTCTCGCTACACTGAACTACTGGAGCATGTCGAAGAGCTGGAACGAGAAAACAGCACAGCTGTCTAATTCCAAGCGAGGAGCGTGAATCTACGGCGGTAGAATTGTGAAACCGGAAGCCGTTGACCTTACATCAGTTGGACGCGAAGAAAAGCTCATTGATTCGCTGCTACACCAGGATGTGTATCCCCACCCGGTCAGTGATGTCCACCTTGTCCAAACGCATATTTCCTGGGTCATCCTGACAGGGAGCTATGCGTACAAGATCAAGAAACCGATCAAACTCGAATTTCTCGACTTCTCGTCACTCGAGCAGCGCAAACACTTCTGCGAAGAAGAGCTGAAGCTCAATAAGCGTTGGGCTCCCGAGGTCTATCTCGAAGTCGTGCCTGTATGCGGTAGCTTTGAGGAGCCAACGCTTGGTGGCGATGGGCCTCCAATCGAGTACGCCGTCAAAATGCTGCAATTTCCGCAGAGCGCGCAACTCGACGCTCAACTGGATGCCGGTTTGTTGCTTGCTGCCGATATGACTGAACTGGCCGAGATGATCGCCAAGCAACACGACGTGGCAGAGGTCTTCGATCACCTGAGCGTCGAAGATGCGGTCGAATTAACTCGCCACCCAATGCAGGAAAACATCGAGCACCTCAAAGAGCACATCAACCCGGACGAATGGCAATGCCTCGCGTCCTGGACCAGCAATAAGCTGCGAGATTTGCATGCGATGCTCGTGCAAAGGCAAGACGGCGGTTTCGTTCGGGAATGCCACGGCGATCTGCACCTCAGAAATCTTGTTCGTTTGACGTCAGGCATTGCCGCGTTTGACTGCGTGGAGTTTAGTCCAGAACTTCGCAACATCGATGTCATCAGCGATGTTTCATTCTTGATGATGGATTTGATTTCCCGTGAGCGTCAGGATCTCGCATACGTTTTTATCAATCGCTATCTTGAGTGTTCAGGCGACTATTCGGGGATGTCGCTCTTTGGACTGTACTATGTCTACCATGCGTTGATTCGTGCCAAGATCGCAGCCATTCGAAGTGTTGAACGTTCTGATGAGGCTGCAAGGCAACGTGACAACGAAGAAATGGAACACTGTTGTGGCGTCGCGCTGCGTTGGATTGAATCGCAGCGCCCCTGTCTCCTGGTCATGCATGGGTTCTCCGGTTCCGGAAAAACCTGGTTGTCACAGCAATTACTGTCCCGATTGCCGGCCATACGTGTACGTTCAGATATTGAGCGCAAGCGCAGCTTGAGTATTGCAGAGACGGCGGGCAGCGGTGCTGGCATCGGCGAAGGCATCTACGATTCGTGCGCACGCAAAGATATCTATGTATCGCTAGCCGCTGCGGTAGAAACCTCACTCCGGATCGGACAGCACGTGATTGTGGACGCCGCCTTTCTCGATCGTGGAGACCGGGATCGCTTTCGGGCACTGGCAATCAAACTGGATGCGGAGTTCCTTATCATCGATGTGCGCGCGGAGTCCGATGAATTGCATCGTCGCCTGGAGCACAGGGTGCGCGACGCGAACGATGCCTCGGAAGCCGATGAGAGTGTGCTGCGGTACCAGTACGAAAATGCGGACGCCTTGGCCGCCGAAGAACTTGAGCACACAATCGCCGTCGTAACCGATGCGGAGGTCGATATGGATTTGCTCACGAAGCGAATCAAAAAAGGAACTCATCGCGGCGGTGCATCTTAGTACATGGCGCGCACATCGTGGAAAGTCAGTATACAAAGCACTCGATCTTGTCTGCAGAATTAACCGGTTAACCTGTCAAGAAATTCAGACGTCATGGAACTCGTGTGCCCAGCCGGCAATCTCCCATCACTGAAGGCCGCCGTCGACAACGGCGCAGATGCGGTCTATATCGGTTTCAGGGACGAAACCAATGCGCGCCATTTCGCCGGGCTCAATTTCGTTGACAAGCAGATAGAGCAATGTCTGGCCTACGCACGTGGCCACGGAACCAAGATCTACGTCGCGATCAACACCTACCCGCAGCCGGACAACTTCGCTAAGTGGCAGAGAGCCGTTGATCAGGCGGCGGAGTATGATGTGGACGCGCTGATTCTTGCGGACATCGGCGTGATGGACTACGCCGCCGAAAAATGGCCAGAGCTGCGCCTGCACCTTTCGGTCCAGGCTTCGGCAACCAGCCATGATGCTATACGCTTTTATGCCGAGCAGTTCGGGGTAAAGCGCGCAGTGATTCCCCGGGTGTTGTCTGTGAAGCAGGTTGCGTCCCTGGTGAAAAACAGCCCAATTGCGATTGAGGTGTTCGGTTTTGGAAGCCTTTGTGTGATGGTGGAGGGCCGCTGTTATCTATCTTCTTATGTAACGGGGCAGGGGCCGAACACATTCGGTGCGTGTTCGCCGGGGAGCTTCGTGCGCTGGACCGAAGCCGATTCCAAACTCGAGACACGCTTGAACGGTGTGCTAATTGACCGCGTAGAAAAGGACGAGAATGCGGGATACCCAACGATCTGCAAGGGGAGATTCGAAGTTAATGGCGAAACGGGCTATGCGATTGAAGAACCGACCAGCCTGAATACTTTACCAATATTGCCCGATTTGCTGAGAGTCGGTGTTGCAGCTATTAAGATCGAAGGGCGCCAGCGTAGCCCTGCTTACGTTGCAAAAGTGACCGCAGTGCTGCGCGCCGCGATCGATTCCTGCATACGTGATCCGGAAAACTATTCGCCGGATCAAACCTGGCTAGAGCAATTAACGTCATTATCAGAAGGCGCACAGACCACATTGGGTGCCTACCAAAGGGAGTGGCAGTGAGTACTGCAATCACGCCGGCACGAGCAAGACTCTCCCTTGGGCCGATTCAATACCACTGGGCAAGAGAAAAGATTCAGGAGTTTTATCGCTCGATCCTATCCACGCCGGTCGATATCGTTTATCTGGGTGAAACGGTTTGCTCCAAGCGGCGCTCGATGCGGCTCAGAGACTGGATTGAGGTTGGAGAACAACTGCAATCTGCCGGCAAGGAAGTTGTCTTATCAACTCTCGCTCTTCTTGAGGCCAATTCCGAACTTGGCCTGGTGCGCAAGCTTTGCACGAACGGGCAGTTCGCGATCGAGGCGAACGATATGTCGGCCGTACAAATGCTGGCTGGTGAAACGGAGTTCATCGGCGGGGCATCACTCAATATCTACAATCCGAGGGCGCTGCGAAAACTGGTCGGCATGGGCCTAAGCAGATGGGTCATGCCGGTTGAGCTGTCAAAAAGCGTACTCGCCGGGTTCCTGGCGGAGATGCCACCGGGCATAGAGTCTGAAGTATTCGCCTGGGGACGATTGCCGCTAGCCTATTCCGCGCGCTGCTACACGGCTCGTGCGCACAAGTTGCCGAAAGATGCTTGCGCGTATTGTTGTATCGACTACCCGGATGGGCTGATGTTGTCGACGCGTGAAGATGAGAGTTTTCTGGTGATCAATGGAATTCAGACTCAGTCAGCCAGAGTGCACAATCTCGTTCACGAATTGAGCGGCCCCACAACGGGCGTCGACATTTTCAGAATCAGCCCACAATCGGAGCACACGGAGCAAGTGATTTTTCTCTTCGACCAGGTGCGCTCGGGCGAGTTGGGCGCCATTGCGGCGGCAGACGAACTGGCAACACTCGCAGACGCCGGGCTGTGCAATGGTTATTGGCATAACGAAGCTGGAATGGCGTCCTGTGGCGCAATGGGTGGCCCATGATTCCGAGACCTTCGCAGATTATTCATTCGGCATTGAATTCGCTGCTGGAGGAACATCGTCCTGTCTATCATAGCCAGCGTGAGTTTCTGCGGTATCTGGAACAACGCGGTGATCTGAAGCGAATTAAAGTGCCGGTTAGTCCGGCGTTTGAAATGACGGAGATTTGTCACCGAACGCTCAAACAAGCCGGGCCGGCATTGGTGTTTGAAAACCCGACTGGGGGCACCATGCCTGTGGTTGGCAACTTGTATGGGACTGAGCAACGGGTCGCCGCGACGATCGGTCTCGCAGATTCGAAGGCGCTTCGCGGTTTCGGCGAGCAGCTGGTCCTATTGAAGGCGCCGGTAGTGCCCGATTCGCTCGGTGATGCGATAAACAAGCTGCCTGACATTCGCAGGCTGACTCATCTTAATCCGGTAGAGGAGGACAAGCCGACGTGTCAGGACGTGCTCGTAGAGGGAGACGACGTCGACCTTTCTATGCTGCCCATACAGACTTGCTGGCCAGACGACGCGGGCAAGCTGATCACGTTTGGTTTGGTCGTGACGAAGGGGCCGCACAAAGAGCGGCACAACATTGGAATCTACCGACAACAAGTCGTCGGTCGCAATCGGCTAATCATGCGATGGTTGCATCATCGCGGCGGTGCGGGTGATTTCGCGGAATTCAAGAGTGCCCAACCTGGCGAACGTTTTCCGGTTGCCGTGGCAATCGGCGCGGATCCCGCTACCACACTTGCCGCCGTGACACCGATCCCCGATACTCTTTCGGAGTTTCAGTTCGCAGGGTTGCTGCGTGGTGCGAAGACAAAAGTTGCAAGATGTCTAACTCATGATCTTATTGTGCCTGCGACGGCAGAAATCATACTCGAAGGTTTCATAGAGCCCGACGAGATGCTCGATGAAGGGCCATTCGGTGACCATACTGGTTACTATAATTCTGTCGAAAAATTCCCGGTATTTACGGTCGAGCGCATCACTCACCGTACCGATCCCGTTTACCAGGCGACCTATATGGGTAAACCGCCGGAAGATGAGCCCTCGGTATTATCCGCGTGCCTCAATGAGATGTTTATTCCGCTGCTGCAGGAGCAGTTTCCGGAAATCGTCGATTTCTATCTTCCCCCGGAAGGCTGTTCGTATCGTGTGGCGGTAGTGAGCATCAGGAAGGGCTACAAGGGCCACGCGCAAAGGGTCATGTTTGGCATTTGGTCCTATTTGCGACAGTTCACTTACACCAAAATGGTGATCGTGACGGACGATGACATCGACGTACGTTCCTGGAAGCAAGTGGTCTGGGCGATGACGACGCGAATGGACCCGGCCCGAGATACGACAATCGTCAACAATACGCCGGTGGACTATCTTGACTTCGCGAGCCCGGCTTCGGGCCTTGGTTCCAAAATCGGCATCGATGCGACAACAAAATGGCCGGGTGAAACTACGCGGCGATGGGGCCGACCGATAAGCATGACCAGCGACGTTAGCAAGCGCGTGGACGAATTGTGGGCTGAGCTAGGCATTGAATGAGCAAGCCTACATGGGAAACTGAAATGAATATGTCCGGGCCAACAGATACTTCGCCAGAGCTGCCGGCAATCGCCGCAAAACCGCTGTCATGGGTACCACAGCCGGTGAAGGCGAAAGCGATCACAAGTACCTTGAATGCAGTGTTTGCGACGCCGTTACAAGCAGGTGAACTTGGTTTTCTTGCTGAGCGGGTGGTTAACATCTTCGTCTCCGATGCCGCGCTGAGATTCTCGCTCAGGCTTGACGACGATAAGTTGTGTGCAGGAATTGAGGTACGGGAAGCAGACCTGACAATCGAAGGCACTGTCTATACGTTTCTGTTGTTGGCAACACGTAAGGAAGATGCAGACACCTTGTTTTTCCGCCGCCAGTTGAAAACGTCGGGTGATACCGAGCTCGGTTTGTATGTCAAAAACTTTCTTGACGGCCTCGAACCTGAAACCCTGCCGTATCATCGGGCGATCGACCCGATACTTCGTAGTAGTCTCGCGATCGCGGACCGGGTCGATAAGATCCGTCTGCCCAGGTTTTTCGGGCGCGGCTAGCCCGGAACTCAAACGTCAGGCGGGCGAATCAGTCTCATATTGCGGCAGATCATCCGTTATTTCGTGCCACGCAGCCTTGGAGCCCACGTAAGCGTGAAAACCCGGAGGGCAGGGCGGTTTGCCGTCGACTGTGCCCATGCAGATGTAATAAACGTCAGGTTCCGGCTTCGACTCCACCAGGATATTCGAGCCGCATTCAGCGCAGAACAATCGATCGTTAATATCCGATGAAGCGTAGACCTTGATGTCAGCCTCGCCAGACACATAGTGAAACTTGTCCCGGACTACGGCACCGAATGTGGCATAGGCGGCGCCGTGCAAGCGCCGACATTGTGAACA
>Ga0070725_10000802_pt1 | contig 19557 bp, 20 predicted proteins | sample tdDd002_FD_69781 | JGI IMG/M metagenome (GOLD analysis project Ga0070725, IMG submission 69781) | Marine sediment microbial communities from the Atlantic coast under amendment with organic carbon and nitrate - tdDd00.2 | ecosystem: Environmental > Aquatic > Marine > Coastal > Sediment | place... | reverse complement strand
AAGGCGCGCGCTGGGTTCCACGGCCCCTACGGCACCGGCATGAACCAGCTGTTCAAAGGCATCGGTGGCCCCGAGTACATCGTCTCGATCCTGTCCGGGTATACCGGCGAGGAGAAAGAGGAAGCGGGCACCACGTTCTATGGCAACACCGCCTTTCCTGGTGGCTGGATTTCCATGGCGCCGCCGCTGGTCGGCGAGGATGTTGATTTCGCAGACGGCCACAGCAACGAGCTGCATCACGAAGCCGAGGATGTTGCGGCTTTCCTGATGTGGACCGCCGAGCCCAAAATGATGGCGCGCCAGCAGACCGGTTTCGTTGCCGTTCTGATGCTGACCATCCTGTCGGTTCTGCTGTATCTGACGAACAAGAAAATCTGGGCGCCTATCAAGAAGGCCGCCAAGAAGGCCTGAACCTGACGGGTCCTGAAATATGCAAAAGCCCCGCCAAATCGGCGGGGCTTTTGTTATTTGGAGGTGCGCCTACGGCGCGCTGTATGTCTCGTCCTTGGCCTCTGGCCGCGTCCTCGCGCGGGGGGCCTGTGTGACGTGTCTAACGCATGAGGTCTGGCAAATCTCCGTTGAGGCCCGCCGCTTCTCGGATAAACGTTCGGCGTAGGCCCGGTAGCGCATTCACAACTCCCATTCCGATGTCGCGACCAAGGCGTAGCAGCGGATTGTCATTCGAGAAGAGTTTGTTCGTAAGGTCCGTTGCCATAGCCAGTGTGGCGGTATCGAAACGCCGCCATTCCTGGTAGCGGTCTAGGACCAGCTCGGATGCGAAGTTTTCGCCGCGCTGTTTGGCGTGCGAAACGACATGCGCCAGAGCGGCGACATCGCGCAGCCCAGCATTCAGCCCTTGCCCCGCAATCGGGTGCATCCCATGTGCAGCGTCGCCGATCAAAGCCAGCCGCTCTGCGGTGAAACTGTTGGCGACGGTCAGGTTCAGCGGATAGGTAAAGCGTTTCCCGACAAGGCGAATGTCGCCCAGAAAATCGCCGAAGCGCGGGCGCAGAACTTGCATGTATTGATCATCAGTCAGTGCCTGAAATATGGCTGCATTTTCGTGCGTTTCGGACCAGACAATCGATGACATATTCCCCGGTAGTGGCAGAATCGCCAGCGGACCAGGAGGCATGAAGAACTGGTGTGCGATGCCATGATGAGGCAGGTCGTGCTCGATCGCGCAGACAAGAGCTGTCTGGCCATAATCCCAGCCGGAGCGTTTGATCCCAGCGCGCTTGGCTGTACCAGAGCGTCGCCCGTCCGCGCCGACCAGCAGCGCGCCATGCAGTGTTTCGCCCGATGCAAGGGTCACGGTCACGCCGCCAGCATCCGCCTGTTGTGCCACCACGGTTTCACCGTTCAGGACAGTGATCAGGGTGCTTTCGTTCATTGCTTGTGACAGCGCGCGCCGCAAGAAACGATCCTCAAGCATATGGCCCATGGGGCCTTCTTCGATTTCGGCATGATCGAAATGCAGAAAGAACGGAGAAAGGGGGCCTTCGCCCGCTCGGCCGTCAGAGACCTTGATGTCCAGCATCGGTTGCGACTGTGGCGCAACCTGATCCCAGACGCCAATCCCCGCCAGTAGACGTTTGGAGGCCAATGCGAGGGCATAGCCACGCCCATCGAAATTGTCGCCAGTCTGAACGTCGCGCGGTAGCGCGTCGATCACAGTTGAACGCAGCCCGGCCTTGGCCAGGGCGAGTGCCAGCGCGGGGCCATTCAGCCCGCCGCCGACGATCAGGATGTCGCTATCGGTGCTCATGCGGCAAATATGGCCGAGAATGCGGGATTGTCCATGCGCTGCGCTGCCGCTACCGTTCGAAAAAGTTCAGGAGAGATGGGCATGCAGGATTGGTTGTGGAAAAGCGCCACAGAATTGGGGCGTGGTATCGGGGATGGCTCTATTGATGCGGTGGCGTTGACGCGCACGTATCTGGAGGCGATCGAAGCACATCCTTTCCGCGACCGTATCTATGCGCGGGTCACGCCGGCACGTGCACTGGCCGAGGCGCAGGCAGCAGCGGATCGCGCGGCCGCGGGCTTTCGGTTGTCGCCGGTCGATGGCGTGCCGGTCAGCTGGAAAGATCTGTTTGATTCGGCTGGTGTCGCGACCGAGGCAGGATCAGCCCTGTTAAAGGATCGCGTGCCGACGCAGGATGCCTGGGTCTTGCGCAATGCGACGGCGATGGGATTGGTCTGTCTGGGAAAAACCCACATGAGCGAGCTGGCCTTTTCGGGGCTTGGCCTAAATCCGGTGACCGCCACGTCGCCCTGTGTGAACGATCATGACGCCGTATCGGGCGGGTCGTCCTCGGGGGCCGCGACGTCGGTGGCCTTTGGGTTGGCGGCGTGTGGGATTGGGTCGGATACAGGGGGATCGGTGCGTATCCCCTCTGCTTGGAATGATCTGGTTGGGCTGAAAACCACGTCCGGTCGCATCCCGCTGGAGGGTGTGGTCCCGCTATGCCATCGATTTGATACCATCGGGCCGTTGTGCCGGTCAGTCGAAGACGCCGCGATGATGCTGGCGATACTCGAGGGCGGTGCGCCGGCTGATCTGCGTGGCGCGACGCTGCAAGGGAAACGCTTTGCTGTGCTGCAAACTGTGGTTATGGACAATATCCGCCCCGAGCCGTTGGCCGCGTATACCGCTGCGGTGGAAAAACTGCGCGATGCAGGCGCTGTGATTGAAACGCTTGAGGCGCCTGAGGTGGCGCTGGCCATGGACTTGGCCGGTGCTGTTTTCCCGACCGAGGCCTACGGCCTATGGCGTGACGTGATCGAAGCAAACCCCCACCTGATGTTTGACCGCATCCTTGAGCGATTCCGTGGTGGGGCCAGTTTCAGTGCGCCGGACTATGTGCAGGCGTGGCAGCAGCTGAAGGAATGCCGCACGATCTGGAACGCGCGCGTGGCCGGGTTTGACGCGGTTCTGTGCCCCACTTCGCCGATTTTGCCGCCAAACGTGGACAAACTGATGAATGACGACGCTTATTACGTCTCGGAAAATCTGTTGGCGCTTCAGAATACGCGTGTGGGAAATCTGATGGGTGGCTGCGGCGTTACGCTGCCTACGGGCGTGCCATCCTGTGGGATTATTTTCAACGGCCTCCCGATGCAAGAGGAACGCCTGCTGCGAATCGCATCCGCCGCTGAGCCGGTGCTTCGGACGGGGTAGGGCGTTGTCAAAAACGCCACAGGGTTAACACGTTACATTGCTTTGTCTGGACGAAAGCCACGCCGTTCGGTACTCTGGACAAAACGGGGCGCAATGATCCCGATGAATGAGGCAGTTCTGAATGTTTCCCGAGCGGTTTTCCAACCTACCGGCTTATGCGTTTCCGCGTTTGCGCGCCCTATTGGACGTGCACGAACCGGGTGGCCCAGTCATGCACATGACAATCGGCGAGCCAAAGCACGCGTTCCCCGATTGGGTCAGCCAGATCCTGGCTGAGAATGTCGCTGGTTTTGGGCAATATCCGCCCAATGACGGCACACCTGGATTGCGTGCAGCGATCGCCGGGTTTCTGAACCGCCGTTACGGTGTCACGGTGGACGCGGATACTCAGGTCATGCCGTTGAATGGGACCCGCGAGGGGCTGTACAACGCCGCAATGGCCCTGATCCCCGAGCAAAAGCATGGCCAGCAGCCGGTCGTCCTGATCCCGAACCCGTTTTACCAAGTCTATATGATCGGTACGATCTCGGTCCGGGCCGAGCCGGTGTTCATGTCGGCCACCCACGAAAACGGGTATCTGCCGGACTATGCGTCGCTTTCGCCTGACGTGCTGAACCGCGTTGCTGCGGCCTATGTGTGTTCACCCGCGAATCCGCAGGGTGCGGTGGCCAGTCGTGCCTATTGGGCAGATCTGATCCGCCTGGCCGAGCAATATGATTTCCAGATCTTCGCCGATGAATGCTACTCGGAGATCTACCGCGACACCCCACCTGTGGGTGCGATGCAGGTCGCGCAGGAATTGGGGGCTGATCCCGAACGCGTAGTGATTTTCCATTCACTGTCAAAGCGGTCGAATCTGCCGGGGTTGCGGTCGGGCTTTGTCGCGGCTGGCCCCGAAAGCATGAAGCGCATTAAACAGTTGCGCGCCTATGCGGGCGCTCCATTGCCCCTGCCGATTCAACATGTTTCGCAGGCGGTCTGGGAGGACGACGCTCATGTTGTCGAGAACCGCCGCCTGTACGGTGAAAAATACGCGGTCGCTGATCAGGAATTTGCCAGCATTCAGGGCTACAAGGGCCCCGAGGCCGGATTTTTCCTGTGGCTTCCGGTTCAGAACGGCGAAGAAACCGCACTGAAGCTGTGGCTGGAAACCGGCGTCCGAGTGTTGCCGGGCGCCTATCTCAGCAAAGACGTGAACGGGACCAATCCCGGTAAAGAGTACATCCGGGTCGCGATGGTGGCCCCAAAAGAAGAGCTGCGCGAAGGCCTGATACGCCTGCGTGATTGCATCTACAGATAAGAAACGAGGGCAGGAATGGCATTTCAGACCAGGGGTCGAGACCCGCTTTTCGACAGTGACATGCAAGCCGCGATTGAGAAACGTGGCAAAGAGTTGGTTGGCATTGCGCTGGTCATTCTTGGTTTGGCCGCCGTCGCGATGATGGCGTCCTACAGTCCGGATGATCCTTCGTTCATGTTGGCGACCGATGCGCCGGTGCAGAACCTGTTGGGGCGCTTTGGGGCCTCGATCACTGCACCGATGTTTGTGATTCTGGGTATGGGATCCTGGGGGCTGGCGGTTTCGATGCTGGTCTGGGGATTCCGGTTCGGTCTGCATCAGGGCGAAGACCGCGCCCTGTCGCGTGCTTTGCTGACACCGATCTGGATGGCTGTTCTGTCTGTATACGCCTCGACCTTGGCGCCGGGACCCGAATGGGGACAGGGCTTTGGGCTGGGTGGCCATTTCGGAGACACCGTTTTGGGTGTTCTTCTAAACATTTTGCCCGTGTCCATGGTCCTGGGGATCAAGCTGATGTCGCTGGTGTTCGCTGGGGCGCTGGTGGTTCTTGGGGGCTATGTTCTGGGCTTTTCGATGCTGGAACTGCGCCGTTTGTTCCGATTTATGTTGGTCGGGGTGATCATGCTCTATGCCGTGATCCTGCAATTGCTGGGGCGTGGTGCCGTTGGGGCTGTGAGCGCTGCGCAGGACATTCAGGCCCGGAAGCGGGAGCGCCAAGCCATTCGCAGCGGCGCCCGCCAGCCCGAGATGCAGGAAGAGTGGGTTGAGCCCTTTGATAACTATGCGGCCGAAGACTGGGAGCAAGAGCCAGTCGAAGCGCCCAAACCCAGCCTTCTACAGCGGATGCCAAGTCTGATCCGACGGCCCGAACCAATGCCCGAGCCCGAATTGGTTGAGCCCGCGCAAGCAGCCGAGGCGGACTATCAGCCCGGCGACGACCGTATCAAAGCCAAGATCGCTGATGTGATCCGTAGCCGTGTTGCCGTTCAGCCCGAGGTTTCCGCTCCGCTGACCAAGGGGCGCGGACGTGGCCCTGCGGCTTTGGTTTTGGACACAGATCAGCGTCAGGTGCAGGCGGGGCTTCCGCCTGAGCCGCCGCTGACCGCGATGCGCAATGCTGTCCCGTCCGAGCCGCCCCTGACGTCTCCTGCCAGTCAGGTGTCGCCCGTCATGGAGACATTGCCCGAGCCTGAATTACATTGGCACACAGCCGATGAGCGGACTGCGACCGAACAGTCTGACGCGATGCATGACGAGAATATTTTCGGCATGTCCTATGACGAAGTCCCCTCGGAGAGCTATGCCGAGCCAACAGATATTCAGCCCGAACCTCAGCCAGTGCAGGCGCGCGCGCCAATGCCGATTCCGGTCGAAACCCCGCGCAAAGTTGTGGTGCAGCCGCTGAACCGCCGTCCAATCCAGCCCTCGACACGTGCCAAGACCGAGGCTCAACCTTCTCTGGCATTCGAAGAGACGGCGCACGCGTTTGAGCTGCCTCCGCTGAACTTGCTGTCTAACCCGGCTGCGATTCAGCGCCACCATCTGAGCGATGAAGCGCTGGAAGAGAATGCTCGGATGCTGGAGAACGTGCTGGATGACTATGGCGTCAAAGGCGAAATTGTCAGCGTTCGCCCCGGTCCCGTGGTCACTATGTACGAGCTGGAGCCGGCGCCCGGTTTGAAGGCCAGCCGCGTGATCGGCCTGTCTGACGATATCGCCCGGTCCATGTCCGCCCTCTCGGCGCGTGTGTCGACTGTGCCCGGCCGCAGTGTGATTGGGATCGAACTGCCTAACGAGAACCGCGAAAAAGTGGTGCTGCGTGAGATTCTGTCCGCGCGCTCGTTTGGGGATGCGAACATGAAATTGCCGCTGGCCCTGGGCAAAGATATCGGTGGCGAGGCTATCGTGGCGAACTTGGCCAAGATGCCTCACCTGCTGATCGCCGGGACCACCGGGTCGGGTAAATCTGTCGCGATCAACACTATGATCCTGTCGTTGCTGTACCGACTGACGCCCGAAGAATGCCGCATGATCATGATCGACCCGAAGATGCTGGAACTCAGCGTATATGACGGCATCCCACATCTGTTGTCGCCCGTTGTGACCGACCCCAAAAAGGCGGTTGTCGCCCTGAAATGGGTCGTCGGAGAAATGGAAGACCGCTATCGCAAAATGTCCAAAATGGGCGTGCGCAATATCGACGGCTATAACAGTCGCGTGGCGGACGCTTTGGCCAAGAACGAGACGTTCTCGCGTACGGTGCAGACAGGGTTTGACGATGAAACCGGCGATCCAGTTTTTGAGACCGAGGAAATCACCCCCGTCAAAATGCCCTATATCGTCGTTATCGTGGACGAAATGGCCGACTTGATGATGGTCGCGGGCAAGGAAATCGAAGCGTGTATTCAACGGCTTGCGCAGATGGCGCGTGCAAGCGGCATTCACTTGATCATGGCGACGCAGCGGCCCTCGGTCGATGTGATCACCGGCACGATCAAGGCGAATTTCCCCACGCGGATCTCGTTTCAGGTGACGTCGAAAATCGATAGCCGTACAATCCTGGGCGAAATGGGGGCCGAGCAGCTGCTGGGCATGGGCGATATGTTGTACATGGCGGGTGGCGCAAAAATCACGCGCTGTCACGGCCCCTTTGTCAGCGACGAAGAGGTCGAAGAAATCGTCACCCATCTGAAGAGCTTTGGCCCGCCCGAGTATATCGGCGGTGTGGTCGAAGGCCCCGAAGAAGGTGTCGCCGATAATATTGACGCTGTTCTGGGCCTGAATACCGGCGGGAATACAGATACCGAGGACGCGCTGTATGATACGGCAGTGGCGATTGTGATCAAGGATCGCAAATGCTCGACCTCGTACATCCAGCGCAAACTGGCGATTGGATATAACAAAGCCGCCCGACTGGTCGAGCAGATGGAAGAACAAGGTCTTGTGTCGCCTGCGAACCATGTCGGTAAACGCGAAATCCTGGTCCCCGAACAACAATAAGCGGGGGCCTGCCGCTCGCTTGTTTGTGATGCAGATCGCAGGTGTAACAGGCCCGCCGCGCGGCTATCTATGGGGTATGAATATGCTTCGCTTTACCCTTGCGCCGCTTGCAGCGGTTTTCGCGCTCCCGGTTTCGGCCGCCGAGCTAAGCCTTGGCCAGATCTCGGGCTATCTGAACAGTTTTGCCACTGCGCAGGGCGATTTCACACAGATCAACGATGATGGTTCGATTTCCACTGGTAAGATCTGGCTGAAACGGCCCGGGCGTGCGCGGTTCGAATACGCGCCGCCCAATGCGGCTTTGGTGTTGGCCGGGCAGGGGGCCGTTGCGATTTTCGACCCCAAGAGCAACACCGGACCGGAGACCTATCCGTTGAAGCAAACGCCGCTGTCGATTGTGCTGCGCAAGAATGTGGATCTTGAAGGGTCGGAGATGGTGGTGGGCAAAGCTTTTGACGGCACGTCCACCACCGTGACGGCGATGGATCCCGAGAACCCGGAATATGGGAACATCCAACTGGTGTTCACTGACGCTCCAGTGCAGCTGCGCCAATGGGTGATCAACGATCAGTCCGGCGGCGCGACGACAGTTGTCCTGGGCCGGATGAGCTTTGATACGCGGGTCAGCAATTCGATGTTCGACATCCGCGCAGAAACCGAGACAGAAGGAGGGCGCTAAGCCCTCCTTTTATCGTAGGCGGCGCGGGCACGTGGCCAGCTGCGATTCATATCGGTTGGCGCGGTTGGCAACCTCGCCCGAGATACGCATGAGCCAGCTTTTCCGTTTATAGGTCCGCCGTAGATAGCCAGTATGCCCTTCGTGATAGGCTAGGTACTGGTGGCGGGCGTTGTGCAATTCGACGCCGGTCTTTTCACGGGTTTTGTTCATATACCAGCCCATGAAATCCATCGCGTCACGGATATTGTCACGTCGCGCGCCATAGCTGTTGGTGGCGCGCTGGTACTCTTTCCAGGTGCCATCCAGAGCCTGAGCGTAGCCGTAAGCCGAGCTTTGCCGCCCCATGGGGATCACACCCAGAACATACCGGAACGGCGTGCGCGCATTTCCGATGAATTTGCTTTCTTGATAAACCGTGGCCATCTGTACGTGAACAGGCACGCCCCAGCGGCGTTCTGTTGCCCGGAAGGCCTTGGCGTATTTGGGGCGCTGGCTGAGGATCGAACATGCGTTATCCAAATTGCGCGGGGCAGAAAAATTCCCCCCGCCGCAGGATGCCAGCAGCACAACCATAACCAACACGCGAAGAGTTCTGCTCATTTGCCTCTCGCTTTCTTTGTTTTCGCTATTTTAGCGAAATTTCAGCGCCGAGGAAATGACTATTCCTTGAGTTTAGAGTAGCACGGCCAGCATTATCGGTATTGCAACGACGGACATCAGGGTCGAAACCACCACCAAACCGGCGACGGACTCGGAATCGGCACCATATTTTTCGGCCAGCAGGTATGACGTTACAGCCACCGGCGTCGAAAGCTGAAGGACCAAAACGGCAAAGGCGACGGGATCAAGTTGGAACCAAACCCCCACAGCCCACGTCACTCCAAAGCACAAGGCCAGTTTCGCCAGTGAAATCCATGTGGCGCGCCCGATGTGTCCAGGGGTCATGCGCGCGACCGCGACGCCTAACGTGATCAGCATGATCGGAATGGCCATTTGTCCCACCAATTCCAAGGCGTTGGTCAGAAATGTAGGCGTTTGCCAGCCCTGCCACAGGAATATACCACCCAGGACAGTGGCGCCGACCAATGGTTCCTTGATCACCTTCAGCAGCGATCCGCCCCCTGCGACCAGCCAGATCCCAAAGGTGAATGACCAAATTGCCATGACGGCGAAGACCACAACGGCATAGCCCAGCCCAACCTCGCCGAATGCAAAAAGGGCTAATGGCAAACCCAGGTTGCCTGTATTCCCGAAAATGATTGGCGCCAGAAAGGTCCGTGTGTCCAGGCGTGCCAGTTTGACCAGCGCGAAAGCCGCCAGCGATACAGCGCCATAGGCCGCAACCGCAGCAAGCGATAGTGCCGTCAATGCCTGCGGGTCTATCTGAGTTTTCATGAGCGCGGTAAAAATCAGACAGGGCACAGAAAGAGTCATCGCCAATCTGGTCACAAACTCGACGCGATACTCGAATCCGGCCTTCACCCAGGCGAAACCGATGGCCGCCAAAATGAACACTGGTGCCGTGATTTCCAAAACTGTCGTAGTCAAGTTCACAGACTGTTTCCCATTGTTTTCGTTCAATTCATGGACAAATGCCCGGCTTTACGTCTATCCATGGCGAATAGGGGCTGCAATGCAATGCTGAAGACGCGTGCTAAATATTACCTGGGCCAAGTGGTCAAACACCGGAAGCACCCGTTTCGCGGGGTGGTCTTTGATGTGGACCCGCGCTTTAACAACACCGAGGAGTGGTACCACGCCATCCCCGAAGACAGCCGCCCGTCCAAAGATCAGCCATTTTATCACCTGTTGGCTGAGAATGATCAAAGCTACTATGTTGCTTATGTTTCCGAACAGAACCTGATTGCCGACTATTCGGGCGAGCCGGTCAGCCACCCGGATATTCCCGATCTTTTCGGTCCATTTCAGGACGGCAGCTATCCGCTCCAGTTTCAGCTGAACTAAGCTGACCCACCGTCCCTATTGATGTTAATAGCCCAATGCGCAGCCGTCTTTGCGGGGGTCTGACGCGCCTTCGAGTACGCCGTCTGCGCGAATATTGATGCTCTGCGCGCCGCCGATAGGCGTTTCCGGAATCGCAATTTTATGACCCATATCCGCCAGTTCCTGCCGTGCGGAGTCAGAGTAGCCGCGTTCGATATTCAGAGTGCCTTCATTCGAGAAACAGCGCGGCGCGTCAATCGCGGCCTGCGGATCCATGCCATAGTCCACGATGTTGGACACGAAACGCGCATGGCCATTGGGCTGATAGGCCCCCCCCATAACGCCAAACGGCATCACAACCCGGTCGTTTTGCTTCAACATGCCGGGGATGATCGTATGCATGGGCCGCTTCCCCCCCGCCATTTCGTTTGCGTGCCCCTGTTGAAGGCTGAAGCCCGCACCGCGGTTTTGGAGCAGAATGCCGAATTTGGGCGTCGCGACTCCCGACCCGAAACCGTGAAAAATCGAGTAGATCAGCGAAACCGCCATGCGATCGCGGTCGACCACCGTGATGTATACCGTGTCTTTGTGCACCGCTTCGCTAAGAGGTGCTGCGGCAGGCATCGCTCGTTTCGGATCAATCAATGCGGCAAGTTTTTTGGCTGTTTCTGGGGCCAGCATATGATCCAGTTTCGTGGTGTGGTCGGCATCGGCTAGGAACCGATTGCGCGCATCATAGGCAAGTTTTGCGGCTTCTGCCTCGATATGCGCGCGGTCGGACCCAAATGGATCCATCCCCGCAATATCGAACTGTTTCAATATGTTGAGCAGTAGAATCGCAGTCGCGCCCTGACCATTTGGCGGGTGCTCTAGCAGATCCATGCCTTTGTACGTGCCCGCGACCGGATCCGCCGGAGAGTAGTGCTGTCGGGCGAAATCCTCGGCCGTGTGAACTCCGCCCAGTTTGACGAGAGACTGCACCATATCATCGGCGACCTCACCACGATAAAATGCATCGCGCCCGTTTTGTGCGATACGTTGAAGAACCTGAGCCTGGCCGGGTGCGCGAAAAATTTGCCCTGTCCGCCCGGGTTGACCGTTGATCAAATAGTGGTGGCGCCCCTCGGCATTGAGGCACGCGCTTGCCGTCGGCCAATCAAAGGCCACGCGGGGCGCAACGGGTACGCCCTCTTGGGCGTAGCGGATTGCCGGAGCCAGCAAGGTATCCAGTCCCAGTTTGCCCTTGGTTTCAGACAGATGACAAAAGGCATCTATAGCACCGGGGATTGTTACCGCGTCGGGGCCATGATGCGGCACCGTTTGATGGCCTTTGGCGCGCAAGGCGGCAGCGCTCGCCCCAGACGGAGCGCGACCAGAGCCATTTAGCGCCATGACGTCGTCGCTGCCAGCTGGAGAATAGAGGACAAAGCAGTCACCGCCAATGCCGGTCATTTGGGGTTCGCAAATACCCAGCAATACCGCCCCAGAAATTGCGGCGTCCATCGCGTTTCCGCCGCGTTCCAAAATATCTATAGCGACCCGCGCAGCAAGGGGGTGCGACGTTGCGCACATCCCATTCTCCGAAAATACCGCTGACCGTCCAGGTGTATGGAAATCACGCATGCAAGGCTCCCTATGTTTCCCAACGATTCTATGCAGAAACTTTGGATTGAGGGAAGGTAGTCCTCGACGTCACGTACTGGGTGGGGGCTGTATAACACGTGACGCCGAGGGAAGCTCTTGCAGCTACCCCCTCTTTTTGGCGTAGGTTTCAGGCGCGAATATGAGGGGAATAGGGCATTTCTGCGGCGTGTGATCGAGGCGATGCTATTCGCGTCTCAGTGGAATTGCCATTCGCAAGCAGTTTGTTCCGTCAACCCGTTGATAGCTCAGGTTTTCTGTCATTTCCTGAATCAACATCCAGCCAAAGCCTCCTTCGGGTAGGTCGTCGATTTCTACGTCAATGTTTGGCGGCTGGCGTTTCGCAAAGACATGTACTGGGACGGGCACGCCCCGATCCAAAATCGTAATGTCGATGCAAAGAGGGCTTTGTCGACATCTAAGGTCAATGGTGCCGTTGCCGGTTTCCGCATATGCATGTTCTACAACGTTGTTCAGGGCCTCGGCGACGACAATTTCCGCTTTTCCACAGTCGTCGTCCTGGACACTGCTACGTTGTAGAAAGCTTTGCAGCTGGGACAGGGCTCCGCGTACACCCAATTCGGTGGCGTCAAACCGGATGTCAAATCCAATCGGCAAGGTCATTGCGCTTCCCGCTATGGTGAGGTTGTTCGAATCACGCTCGATCAACATTCAGGCCCACGGCATCGTCCACCGAGGTGTGGATGGCGAACACCATATCCATGCGTGTCAGGCGAAACACCTTTTCGACATTCGGCATCAGCCCGGCGAGATGGAGTTTCCTGGCGCTGCCTAACTGTTTCATCGCTGCGACGATGGCGCCTAAGCCGCTGGAATCGATAAAAGAAACGTTGCTTAGGTCCAAAATAACCTCTGCGTTAGTACCCTCGGTCAGGTGTCGCATCTGATCCTTGAAGGCGATCGCTACGGCGGCGTCGATGCGGGTTTCCTCGATCGAGACAACTTCGTATCCGCCGCGGTTGGTGCTGGACATCTGCATGGAAACTCCTCTTGCGTTTGCCGAACTGGGGCAAGGCTAGGGGGGAATTCTTACCATTCCGTTTTCAGCAGAAAGGTGTGGTACAGTTCATTCAGGGAAAAGAACGCTTATCCGGCAGTGAAATGTATAATCGCAGCCATGCAAGTAGGGTATGACAGCGTCGCTCTTGCGGTGTTGTTGGGTCATACCCGCGCGCATGGCTTCCATATTCCAATGTGGAAGTGGAACATCGAAGCGGCAGCCGAAGGCGCTGAAATTGATATCTGTTTGGGAAGATTTGGTGGAGCCTAGCGGGATCGAACCGCTGACCTCCTGCATGCCATGCAGGCGCTCTCCCAGCTGAGCTAAGGCCCCAAACCTACGGACTATTTCGGTCCGTGCGCCGCTATCTATGGTAAGCCGGGGGCGGGATCAAGCGGAAAATTCCGCCCCTGGGAAGTTTTTGAACGAGCCCTAATTAGGAGTCATCGTCCTCGGATGCGACGTCTGCAATCTCTTCCAGCGAGACCTCATCATCTTCGTCATCGTCCAGCAGATCATCATCCAGATCCACTTCTACTTCGTCGTCCAACGTTTCTGCGTCGGCACCTTCTTCGGTCTCGCGCTGCTTCTTGGTTGCGGCATCTTCGGCGTCGGCTGCAATCATGCGGCTTTTGCTGCTGTCAATGACCACGACGTCGCCGGTGTAGGGGCTGACGATCGGGTTTTTGTTCAGGTCATAGAACCGCTTGCCGGTAGTCGGGCAAACGCGTTTCGTACCCCATTCTTCCTTAGGCATGGGTGGTCCTCTCTTAATCCATTTGTCTTGTCGACGATCCGCGCCAACTGCCATAACAGGCACCGTGTGTCAAAGGCTTTCCCAAGCCATACGAGGATTCGCAGTCAGGAGGCGATATGGGGCATCATATTCTGCCCGGCAACCCCCCTATTCCGGTTTACCTGCGTCGATCCGCGCGGGCGCGCAGGATATCGCTGAGGGTGTCAGGACTGGATGGGCGCGTCGTCCTGACCTTGCCAAAAGGCGTGCGCGATGCCGAGGCGCTGGATTTCGCGCAGGAAAAAGCTGACTGGATTCGCCGTCATCTTGCTCGGCAACCCGAACAGGTTTTGGTCGCCCCCGGTCTAAATCTGCCCGTAGAAGGGCAGGCCCGTCGGATCGAGATAGGGCCGGGGCGGCGGGTCGTGTTGTCGGCTGATCGGATGGATGTTCCCGGTGCGCCCGAACGCGTGCCAGCCCGTTTGACCGGGTTTTTGAGGGAACTGGCCCGAGAGCGCCTGATCGCGGCCTCGGACTACTATGCTGAGCGGTTGGGGCGCAGCTATCGTGGGATAACGCTGCGGGATACGCGCTCGCGGTGGGGGTCGTGTTCTTCGTCTGGTGGGTTGATGTATTCGTGGCGGCTGATCATGGCTCCGCCCGAGGTACTGTCCTATGTCGCTGCGCATGAGGTGGCGCATCTGGAGCAAATGAATCATTCTGCGGCGTTCTGGGATGTGGTGACGCAGATCCACGGGCCCTATGATACGCCGCGCAAATGGTTGCGGACGCATGGGAATCAGCTTCATCGATATCGGTTTGGTGATTGACGTTTGTTCATTTTGTGATCACAAAAAGTAATGCTGATTACGCCTCGCCAAGATCCCGTGACATCCGCGCATGACCGCGTGTACCGCAAATTACGCAGCCGCATCCTGCACGGAGAGATCGCGCCGGGCCAGTCCCTGACCCTGCGTGGTGTCGGGCGCGAGTTCGAAGTGTCGATGACCCCGGCGCGTGAAGCGGTGAATAGGCTGGTCGCCGAGGGGGCCTTGCAGATGTCGTCGTCCGGCCGGGTGTCTACCCCCGAGCTCAGCAATGAGCGGATCGAAGAGCTGGCGGTGCTGCGCGCTTTGTTAGAGGTCGAGCTGTCCAGCCGCGCGCTGCCCCGTGCACATATGGCGCTGATCGACCGTTTGCAGACCATCAACAATACCGTTTCCGATATGGTCGCTCAGCAGGATGCCGTCGGATACATCCGCACGAATCTGGAATTTCACCGTACCCTGTATTTGCGCGCGCAGGCGCCGGCGATGCTGGCAATGGCGGAAACCGTCTGGCTACAGCTGGGGCCGACCATGCGGGCGCTGTATGGCCGTCTGCGCCGCAAAGAGCCGCCGCAGTATCATCGCCTTATCATTGCCGCGCTCAAGGCCGGGGACGAACCTGGGTTGCGCTTGGCGGTGCGCTCGGACGTGACGCAGGGTCTGAAAATGCTGGCCAGCTAATCCGGTTGCGTGGGGGCGGAAATCCTGCAAAATCTGCGATATGACCGATGCCGCCACTCCTCCGAAGATTCAGGTTATTATCAAGTTCCTGCTGCTGTGCGCCTTGCTGGCCGGGTATTTCCTGTATCTGGGTCTGAAGTATGATTTCACCACCGGCGGGGTGGCAGCAGGTCTGACCTGGAGCTTCTTTGTCCTGTGTACTCCGATTGCCGATGCGGGGTTTTTGTTGGATTTCCCCATGCGGTTGCTGTTCGGAATTCGCATGGTCCTGTCCGAGGTTGCGGTCTGGGCGATTGCCATCGGGTTGAACGTTGCGGTTCTGGCCTTTGCTCCGCATTTTTATGACACCACAGTATTGACGCACCTACTGCATCAAATCATCGTAACGCCTTGGCCTTATTGGGGTATTGTGGTGCTTTCGGGCGTAGGGACATTCCTGTCCATCAGGTTCGGAGACGAGCTGATGGATGTTCTGCACCACCGCGACCGCGCGTTTTTTCACGCGCATCACTTCAAATACGAGCTGGTTCTGATCGTGTTTTTTGTCGCCGTCCTGGTGGGCTACTATCAGTTGATCGCGTCTTTGGGTTTGGAAACTGTTATTCAGGGCTAGGGCCGTTTAAGCCGCGAGCCCTTTGCTGCCCATCTCCAGGAATTTCTTGCGGCGATCGGCCACCAGTTTTTTACCGGATTTGCCGTTCAGCTCTGCCAGCATTGTCGCGATATTTTTGCCCACTTCAGCAATCGCGCCCTGACGGTCCCGATGGGCGCCGCCCATGGGTTCTGGGATGATACGGTCGCAAACGCCCAGGTTTTTCAGGTCTTGGGCCGTCAGTCGCAGGGCCTCGGCGGCTTCGCGCATTTTTTCGGCGTCACGCCACAAGATCGAGGCGCAGCCTTCGGGCGAGATTACAGAATAGACCGAGTGTTCCAGCATCGCGACGCGGTTCGCCGTTGCAAAGGCAACCGCCCCACCGGATCCGCCTTCGCCTATCACGACACTGACCAGAGGCACGCCGATTTGCAGACATTTTTCGGTGCAGCGGGCGATTGCCTCGGACTGGCCACGCTCTTCTGCGCCTTTGCCGGGATAGGCGCCTTGCGTGTCCACCAAGGATACCACCGGCAGGCCAAATTTGTCGGCCATTTCCATCAGTCGGATCGCCTTGCGGTAGCCTTCGGGGCGGGCCATGCCAAAATTACGTTCAATGCGTGATTTGGTGTCGTTGCCTTTTTCGTGGCCGATCACCATTACGGGCTGATCGTTGAACCGGGCCAGCCCCCCCATGACCGCGTGGTCATCGGCAAAGTTCCGGTCCCCGGCCAGCGGCGTGTATTCGGTGAACAGCGATTCGATATAATCCTGACAATGCGGGCGGTCAGGGTGACGCGCGACCTGGCATTTCCGCCATGGGGTCAGGCTTTTGTACAGATCCTTGAGCAGATCGCCTGCTTTCTTGTCCAAAGCAGCGGCTTCGGCTTCGATGTCCATCTCTTCGTTCTGACGGGCCATGGCCCGCAGTTCTTCGGCCTTGCCTTCGATTTCAGCCAGCGGGCGTTCAAAGTCGAGATAGTTGGTCATGCATCGTTCTCCACCATGGTTGGCAGGATATATGGCTTCCCCCGCGTCCAGATGCAACATGGCAAGATTCGCGACCTCGCAATTCGCTAGGTTGGTTCATGTGATCACCAAAGGGACCCGTGTGAGAACCCGTTACTACGAAGACCGCATTCAGCGCGTGCTTGGCCATATCCTTGATCATCCTGAAGGAGGTGGCCGATCTGGCCAAAGCCAAGTTTGCAGCGCAATTCGGCATGTCACAGTCGTGACAGTCCTTCCTTCAGGGCTAATACGGGAGAGGCCAGTACCGGCACGGGCAGATCAGACAACAGCATCGCTGCCCCTGCCATCGAGGCTTGGGCCAACACCACCGCCCGGATGCCTGCACGCTGCGTTAAGGCGGCGCGGATATCTGTGGCGACGCTCCGGGCAAAGGCATGTGGGCGACCTGCTTCAAACAGTGGCCAATGACGTTCCAGCAGCAATGGAGCGATTTGATAGGGGTTGTCTGCTGCCTCCATCTCTTGCTCTAACAATGCCCGGCTGGGGCCTTCGGTGGATTTCAACGTATAGACCAGCAGTATGTCGCCCCAGGTCTCGGCTGCGCGCCGCATCATTGGGCGGTCTATGCGAATGGCACCGGCTTCTTCGGCGATTTCACCCAGCGTGGTGCATGTGCAGATAACTGGCGTCTTGGAGGTTCGAATAGTCTGTTGGATTTCGGATCTCAGGGCGGCGTCTATACCGTTTTGCGCGCGTGCCAGCCAATCACTGCGGACAATATGATCAATCTGTGCATCCGGCGAAATCCGATCCCGCAGGCCATCAAAGGTGGCGCAGTGAACATGCGCCGTATGCAAACAAGTAAGGTACATTCCCCCACGTTACATGACTGGTAATAGAGTCGCCACCAGAAGTAGTGCCATGGTCCAGTTGAAGATGATCAAGCGTTTCCGGTTGGACAGGATTCTTTGCATCTGTTGCCCCAATACCGTCCAGAGGCTGACACTGGGCAGGTTGATCATCCCGAAAAGGACGGCCACGATCAGGATCGCTGTGAAGCTGCGGTTCGGGGCATAGAGAGTGATCGCCGTCAGTGCCATTTGCCAGGCTTTAGGGTTCACCCATTGAAACAATGCAGCCTGCACAAAGCTCATCGGTGTGCCCGAGGTTTGCGAGGTATCTGGCATTTCCGCTCTGGCAATTTTCCACGCAAGCCATAGCAGATAGGTGATGCCCGCGTATTTCAGGATGGTGTGCATGACTGGGAACGCGTCAAACACCTGCATGAGCCCCAGTCCAACCACGACGACCATAACCGTGAAGCCGATCCCGATCCCCAGCATATGCGGAATTGTCCTTCGAAATCCGTAATTGGCTCCGGATGCCATCAGCATCAGGTTGTTAGGCCCCGGCGTAACCGAGGTGACAAAGGCGAATGCCGCTAGGGCTGACAGAAGTTCATAGCTCATGATGGGAAAATATTGTGAATTTGGCGCATTGAAATTGAAAGTTGCAGCAAAAATCGTATAATTGCGCAATATATGGCTAAGATAGATCAGATAAACCAAAAGATATTGCAGGAATTATCGCGCGATGGGCGGATCAGTAACCTTGATCTGGCCGATCGAGTGGGTTTGTCGCCTTCGGCCTGTCTGCGCCGCGTACAAGAGCTGGAGCGAACAGGCGTAATTGCAGGGTATCGCGCGGTACTGAACCCTCAGGCGATGGGGGTGGGGTTCGTCGCTTATGTTACCGTGGGCCTGAGCCTGCACACCAAGATCGCACAGGAATCCTTTGAGCGTTCCATCGCCCTGGCGCCCGAGGTGCGCGAGTGCCACAACATCACCGGAAGCGTGGAGTACCTGCTGCGCGTCGAGGCCGCAGATCTTGCATCATATAAGCGGTTTCATACGGACGTGTTGGGTACGCTGCCGCAGGTGGCCGCGATCACCTCGTTCGTGGTGATGGGGTCGCCCAAGGACGACCGGGCCTAACCCCCTACCAAAGACTTCTCCGCTACAAGGCGAACTCTGTTACGGTTCGTAAGACAGGATAACGGAGGAGTTACGCATGTCTGTTTCACTACAAGTGCTTTACCCGGTTGGCGATGGGACGAATTTTGACTTGGACTATTACAAGACGACGCACCTGGCGCTGGTGGACGAATATATGGGTGCCCAGATCGAACGGGTGCTGGTGACGCATGGCCTGGCCGGAGGCCCGGACACGCCGCCTGGATATCATGCGGTTGCTACGATTGTGTTTGCCGATCAGGACGCGATGAATGCCGCGCTGGGGGCTTCAAAGCCAGTGCTGGACGACATTCCGAATTTCACCAACGTTGTTCCGGATATGCTGATCGGCGACGTGATCGCCTGACCCTGCACAGGCCCACATTTGATCTGTCCGCCCTCAAGTCGAGCGGCAAAGTCAGGCTGGTGTCGTGGAGCTTCGACCGGCAATGTGCATTTGACCCAGAGGGCGCAGTCACGAATATTGTGCTGATCGAGGAGCAGCGATTGGTCAAGGAATGGCCAGAGGGGATTTGCCGCATCTCTGGCGTGGTGACCCGCGTGGCTATTTGCGCTGAAGATGCGCACATGTGCGGTATTCGCCAACGCATCGTGGAAAAAGAAAGGGGAGCCCAAGGCCCCCCTTTCACACACATATAGGTTCAGCTTCAGCTGTTCGCGATCAGCTCGGATTGGGCCACGATCACTTCGGCCTGTTTGATCGAGGCGATGTCCACCAGGCGGCCCTTGTAGACAGTGGCGCCTTCGCCGTTTGCCTTGGCCTGTTCCATCGCGGCTAGAATCTCGCGGGCTTCGGCGACGTCTTCGTCAGACGGGGTGAAGACCTCGTTTGCTAGCGCGATTTGCTTGGGGTGAATGGCCCATTTGCCGACCATGCCCAGCGTGGCCGAGCGTTTGGCCTGCGCGATATAGCCTTCGTCATCCGAGAAATCGCCAAAGGGGCCGTC
>Ga0070725_10000800_pt1 | contig 19640 bp, 14 predicted proteins | sample tdDd002_FD_69781 | JGI IMG/M metagenome (GOLD analysis project Ga0070725, IMG submission 69781) | Marine sediment microbial communities from the Atlantic coast under amendment with organic carbon and nitrate - tdDd00.2 | ecosystem: Environmental > Aquatic > Marine > Coastal > Sediment | place... | reverse complement strand
TCATGAGGGTATTTCGTGGAATTGATGAGCTGAATATATCAAATGAGGACATCGTTGATGAGTATACGGGAGATCCCGAAGATGTGTGGAATAAAATATTTGAAAGTATTAAAGCACAAAAAGGAATGATCTGGATCACTGTTGTTGAGCCTCATGTACGGACTTTATGTGCGACTTATGATATTCCATTACCAGAGGTGTTATACTCATTGATACAATCGGCAGAACTCGAGAACTTGCGTTTGTTAGAAATGACTCAGTCTTTAGAACAAACAATTAAGTCCGTTAATGAAAAGCTAATCAAGTGTAGTGTAACGGGTTTATACAATGAAACATTTTTTAAATCGTTGTTAATGGAAGAACTTGAAAATGAGGATTGGAGAGATGTAGGCGCTTTTGCTTCAATTGGAATTGACAATTTTTCGAAGTATAAGCTTACTTTTGGTGTTGAAGAAGAACATAATGTTTTGAATAACATTGCCTACATACTTAAGGAACAATTTGGTACGAATGCAGTCTACCGCCTAGAGTCTACAGATTTTGGACTCTATATTAAAGGACTAAAGAAAAGCGCACTCATCGAGAAAATAGAAAAACTGCGAATTGGGATATCTAAAAGTGAGTTGTTCCTTGGTGCGGTCACTGTTTCTATTGGTGTTGTATTTCCGGAAGAAATAGAGCTGGACGCAGCAACGTACGATTTGACTGTACAGCATTATATGGAACTGAGCCTTAATAGGCTACGAATCGCAAAAATGAAAGGTAAAAACTACTTTTGTCATTCAGGTCACGATGTTGAAGAAGGCAGCGGGTCCAATAAGGTCCTTGTTGTTGATCATGATGAGACAAATTTAGAGGTCGTTAGTACATTTATATCAGACCTGGGCATAGAGGTTCTTGTAGCTAGGGATGGATATCAGGCACTTGAAATGGCTGAGCTTCATTTGCCAAAATTGATTATTTCAGAGGTAAACCTACCAAAATTAGATGGTTTTCTTCTTAGAGAAGAACTGCGGTCCAATTCAAAAACAAAAGATATTGAACTCTTGTATCTATCTTATCAAAAGGATGAGGATTCAGTGAATCGTGCCATTGGCCTAGGTGTTATGCACTATCTCAAAAAACCATATTTGCTTTCAGAGCTCATTGGTATTGTAAAACGAAATGTGAAAGGCCTATCTTAATGAATCTAAATGTAAATGGCTTAATTATACTAGTAATTGTTCTGCTATATATATCTTTTTACTTGATGATGAGGACCATAATAAATAAGTATTCATCACTTGATGACAAGTATGTTAGAAATAACAGGCGTCTTGCACTTGTACTTTCCTTGGTGAATCATACTTTTAAAGGATCCTTAGATAATCTACGAGAGGTAAAAAATCTTAAAGAAAACCTTATACTAGATCAAATGGATGAACGATTTCGCTCAGAAGATTTAATGAGAGTCGAAAAGCATGAAATAAAAAAGCTATATGCAAGGAATAGAACGAGGCGAAAAGAAGCTTGTGCTTATTTGGGACTCATAGGTTCTGAAATTGCACGTCTTGCCTTGGAAGAGGCGCTCGGAAATGAACGTGATTACTCCGTTAGAATTTATATTTCAAATGCCCTCACAGATATACGGCATAATGAGTCGCTGGATTTTATGATTCTGGCGCTTTTAGACACGCATAAATGGTATAGAGAAAAAGCCATTTCGAATATATTGGAGTATGGAAATGCCATTCATCCACATTTTATGAAATTGAAGGAAAGTCACGATGTTGAAATTGTAGAACTGCTCATTAAATACTCGAGTGAGAACTTCAATGATGATACCAAAGCATTCCTTTTTCACTTTGCAAATGACTTCGATTCGATTAAGCATAGAATGACTTTGTATTATAAAATCAAAAACCAAAAGAAAGAAACATCGTATAAGGTTCAATATTTAGATGCTGATATGAATGCTTTATTATCAAAAGTATGTCGTGTTTTATCAGATTTCTACTATACAGATTTTGATAAAATCGAGTACTACACACACGACAACTATATTATCCAAAAGAATGCATTCTGGGCACTATCAAAGAGAAACTCAACAGAGCACTTTAAAATATTACTGGGTTTTCTAAATGATAAAACACATGAAAAGACCATTGTTAGCGTTGTTACTAGAATGATTGAAACGAATCCAAGATTTCTTTACGTACTTGAGACGTTATTTGAAGAAGAATCTAATGAAGAAATGAGTTCTCGTATAGCTCAAGTCTTATCAAATAAAATTGAATACTACATATTGAAATTAAATACAAAAAATGATTACAGGTCGGAGAAAATACTAAAAGAAATCCTTAAAAATCAGAAAATAAATGAAATGGTTGGATTCTTGAACGTCAATAAAGACCTAGATATTGAGAATCGACTGGTAGGAATTCTTAAAGAGCATTTGATAAGTGATTCCACGATGGAAAAGGAATTTCGCACATATTTGGATCCTAGAATTATAGAAAAATTAGACCTGACGCTATATCAAGAAAAAAGTGAAGGACGTACTCATAAGCGTGATCCAGAACTTGTGCGTGTCGTATTAATCTTCACTTTTGTGTCCATATTATTCTTGCCAGTGGTGTATATAGCGACGCATTTTCAAATGGTACAGGACCAAGTTTGGAGAACTCTGCTAAAAGGTTATGTAATCGGATTTAACTATTGGTTGGCTTATTATTCTATTGCAATCAATTTGATTTACATGAGTTTGTTGTTTTTGTCTTATAAGAATGTGAGGAAACAATCAAGACTGTGGAATGTAAAAAACATTTCCATGATGTTTAGAAATAAAATGATTCCATCGATTTCAATCATTGCGCCTGCCTATAATGAAGAAAAAACCATAATTGCAAGTGCAAAGTCTTTGTTAAATTTAAATTACCCAGACTATGAACTGATCATTGTGAATGACGGAAGTAAAGACGATACACTCTATAAATTGATCACCGCCTTCAACTTGGTTCGTGTTGATTATTACTACAAGAAAAGCCTGAGTACGGCACCTATACGAGGCATTTATAGAAATCCATCACTCCCCAAAATGGTTGTTGTTGATAAAAGTAATGGCGGAAAAGCGGACTCCTTGAATGCAGGCATTAATGTTGCAAATAAGACGTACTTCTGCGGGATTGATGCAGATTCGTTGCTTGAACCAGAGGCATTATTAAAAATCGCTTCGCTGACACTAGATGAGAGTGTTGAAACGCCAGCGTTGGGTGGAAATATATTTCCAATCAATGGCTGTCGTGTTGACAAGGGGCTTGTGACTGATATTGGGATTCCTAAAAATCATCTCGCAAGATTTCAGACGATTGAGTACATACGTGCCTTTATGGCTGGACGACTTGGGTGGCAGCAAATTAATAGTTTATTGATCATTTCAGGTGCGTTTGGATTGTTTAGAAAAGATCGAATTATTGGTATTGGCGGATATCTGACAGAGAAAGGCAAATATAAAAAAGATACAGTTGGAGAAGATATGGAACTCGTGGTTCGCATAACAAGGCTTATGCACGAGTTGAAACGACCCTTTAAGGTTTTATATGCATTCAATGCAAACTGCTGGACTGAAGTGCCTGAAGATCTTAAAAGCTTAAAATCTCAAAGGTTCCGCTGGCATAGAGGTCTCATTGATATTTTGTATTTCCATAGAAAAATGTTATTTAACAAGTCGTATGGTCGGACGGGTATGCTTGCTATGCCTTATTTTGTGATATTTGAGGCGATTGGCCCTATGTTTGAAATACAGGGTTATTTAATGGTGGTGCTTGCGGCAATGCTGGGAATTTTAGATGCTAATATTGCGATGCTTTTGTTTATTTCTACCATTTTTATGGGCATTATCGTATCGTTATCTGCTCTATTAATCGCAGAAAAAGAGACGCATTACTTCAACCTGAGAGATTTGCTACGTCTTATTGGTTATGCGGTTATTGAAAACTTTGGTCCGAGACAGTTGTTTAGCTTCTGGAGGCTGAGAGGACAGATTAATATTGTATTTGGTCAAGGTGGCTGGGGACAAATTAAGCGTAAGGGGGTGTCTGAGTGAATCGATATAAAGGTGTAATTTGGTTCCTTAAAGCATTCTTGTGGTGTGTCACACTAGGCATAATTATTTCACTTGCTCTTCCTATTGTTGAATACACTCAGAAACCAAACGTTAATATGAATATTGAAATGGATGTTGAATCAGCTTCAAGTGGAATTCGCTGGATGCTTGACCATAATAAAATCAGTGTGAAAAATGACAGTAAACCTGACGTTATGTATATTTCAGATATATCAGCATCAGGAGAAGCTTTTGAATCACGAATAGATGGAAATATTTTCGTAGGCGAAATGATTATGAGTCAATTGGGTGGAGATCAAGAGCGTGTTGATTTTTACGAAAATTTAGTGGGGGTAAAATACACAGGATTCGTTGGTAACTCGTACAGAGATCTATCGGATATTGATGAGGTGCCTTTAAAAGCTATTGAGCTTTACGAAGCCACCACAGGTGAATCGTGGAAGTTCTATGGAAAAGGTATTGTGATTTCAGATAACAAAAATATCATTGTCCTAGAAGAAGGTAAAGATTATATTGGTGATGTTCATGTTATGTCGGACGGTAAAAGTGAGATCTATTCGGGCCCATTTGAAATACTTGAGTCATTTACAGATTCTGACCAGTTCGAAATTAAAGCGACAGCAAGTGGTGTTCTAAAACTTGATAATCAATCCCTTAAAGCGAATTTCCCTGCGTTAGTTCAAGTGAAAACTCGACTCTATGATGGTTATTATTTTGCAGGTGAATTTAGCAGGATTCCAGTACAAGTACCATATGCTTTTGAACAAATGCCGAATATCATGAAAAATAAATTGATTTATGATAGTGGATTTGATGAGTCTTTATACTGGAAATGGTACTATCCTAAAATGACAGCATTAATTGATAGTAAAAAAGAGTATAAAACTTATGTTAAACATGACAGTCTCGATGACAATTTATTCTATGTTAAAGATCAAAAAATAATGTTGAAAGACAGTGAGGATAACGAATCTGAGTTTTTCATCAAGGGTGTTAACCTTGGTGCGGCATTGCCGGGTAAGACCTTTACAGAATTTCCTATGGACAAGGCAACATATGCACTCTGGTTAGAACAAATGGGCAGTTTGAATATCAATACCCTGCGTGTATATACGCTATTGCCTCCAGTCTTTTATGAGGCTTTGCATGACTATAATGAGAAGAGCGAATCACCTATTTACCTGTTACAAGAAATTTGGCCTGAAGAGTATCCTGAGGAACACAATTACCTTGGCGAAGAGTATAACAAAACATACCGTAGGGAAATTGAATACGCAGTCCATGCGATTCATGGGAATATTAATATTCCCAAAAGACAGTATAGATCATATGGATTATACAAGCACGACATTTCTGAGTATGTTATAGGTTATCTCGTTGGAAGAGAAATGGAACCAGAGGAAGTTGTCGCAACAGATGAAATAAACGAGGGATATACATTTAAAGGCCGATTTTTATATTCTGAGAAAGACGCTTCACCAACTGAAGCTTGGTTGGCTAGTGCTTGTGATTATACTTTAAGAATTGAAGATATGTTTTACTCAGATTCCCCTTTGGTTGCAATTGTAAGTTGGCCTACACTTGATCCACAAGAACATGATAGTGAGTGGAACTCAGCTGGAGACAAAAGTAAGCAATATAATGATCGTACTGTGGTTGATATTAATAATATTGGAATAAGAACTGAAAATGTTTCAGGATTCTTTGGAGCATATCATATTTACCCCAATTATCCTGACTTTATGAATAATGACGTTCAGTACGATGCCTATTCTGATGATCAAGGACGGTTTCGGTATGGAGGCTATTTAGAATCGTTTATGGAAGGGCATAAAAAGTACCCTGCAGTTGTTGCCGAGTATGGAATTTCATCAAGTATGGTGACTGCTCACATGAGTCCTGATGGGTATCATCATGGTGGTCTTTCTGAAGAACAGCAAGCAGAGGGCATTATCAGAATGACAGATGCAATAATTCGTGAAGAATATGCAGGCGCAATAATATTTGAATGGATGGATGAGTGGGCTAAAAAAACTTGGACGACAGAACCCTATATGATTCCATATGATAATAATCCATTTTGGCATAATGTGCTTGATCCAGAGCAAAACTATGGTCTTCTTGCAATTGAATCGACAGAGCCGCTCTTTGAGAAAATAGACCTTAGGTTGAAAGCAGATTCCAGAATGAAGGCAATATCAGTTGCTCAAAATGAAGCTTATGTTTACTTTAAATTTGAACTGAATACAAGCGAGTCTGTAGACTTCAGTAATCTAGAAGACTTTGATCCTATTGAAATTGGAATAGATACCATAAAAGAAGATAATGAGATTTACGAGTATTTACTAAGAATAGATAACGAATCAAAGCTGCTTGTAAATCCAGGTTATAACTGGCTAAAGGGAAGTTATAGAGCCACAATTGGTGGGTTCGAAATGTATGAGGATTTGATTCAAGTTATCAATAAAGAGAATTTGTCGAAAAACGGAGAAGTAGCCCCTGAGAAATCGATTAATTTAAGTGAACTAAAATATGGTGATTTTACAGTTCCGCAGAATCATATTGAGGCTGGTGAAAGTGTGATCGTAGTACGTTTGCCATATGGCCTTCTGGCTCTATCAGATCCGAAATCGAATCTTGCTTTGTCTGATGATGAAAAGATCATACCTGTTGTACGTGACAGTATCAGTACCGAGAGTGTAGAGGATATTGGTATATGGATGTTGGATGATGACGTAAAGGCAAGCTTCACATTAAAAAGATGGGATATGCCATCTTATGAAGTTCGTTTTAAAGCGGGAGTGGAAGCTATCGCTAAGTACTTTGATGAAATTGAGTAGCACTGAAATGAACATCAAAAATAAAAAAGCCCCTAACTTAAAAGTAGGGGCTTAAGACCAGAGCTCATTCTCTAAAGTCTTGGTTTTAATAGATTACAGCTTCTCGAGAATCATTAGTGTCAAACGGTTGAAAATGATTGCATCAAAATCGCCATCATCGTCAGTCCAATTGACTTTAATATGTCTTTTAGACTCAGCATCATTTAATAGTGCTGAGATTTCTTCTAAAGAAAGTTCTTCTTCTGAAAGGTTATGTAATGCTGTTCGTGATACATTAACTTTTTCAGGGTCATTTTCATCTATTAATGATTTACAAATTTTCAAAAGTCCTATTTGCTTTGGGTACAGATTATCCATATCAACACCTCACGTAGAACCATTATACCACAAGAACGTATGTTTGAGTATTGCTGCTGAAATTTCTATTTGATATTTCTAATTGAAATTTAATTTGTCTTTGTGTGTAATAAGAATGATTAGGAGGAACTTATGAAATCTAAAGATATTATCCAGCTTCTAGAATCTTCTGAAGTGCCATTTATCATCCATGAACATCCACCGGTATTCACTGTAGAACAAGCTGATGTTTTTAAAGCTGAGCAGCCGGGTGGTCATTGTAAAAATATGCTTCTTACAAATAAGAACAGAACAGAATTTTTTCTAATTATATTGGAATCACACAAACGCATGAATTTTAAAGAAATTGGCGCGCTTATTGGGGTTAAACATTTGAAATTTGCGAAGGAAACTACACTTAATAGATTTGGAACAATTGCCGGAGCTGTTTCTCCATTTATTCTTTTGGAAGACAAAAAATCTGAAATTAAGCTCTTTATCGATCAAGGATTAAAGCGATTTGATAGATTGAATTTTCACCCAAATGATAACAGTATGACATTGGGGATCGAGTCAGAATCACTTTATTCATTTTTATCCAAACAAAACCACGAACCTCATTGGATAGAATATTAAACTTTCTTACTCTTAATAAATAAAGGCTGTAACAGTTTGAATAATAACTGTTGCAGCCTTTATTATAGATTGGAATAGTATTTGTGTGACCAATCTTCGATGAGTTTTAAGGCACTTGAGAGGTCTTTGCCTTTTTCCGTGAGAGCATACTCCACTCGTGGGGGAACTTCTGGGTAAATGGTCTTGAAAATAAGACCATCTTGTTCCAGCTCGGCCAATTTCTCAGTGAGTACTTTTTGACTTACACCCTGTACAAAGCGGTGCAGTTTCAGAAACCTTTTGGGGCCATCTTCTAATTTGCAAAGAATGATCGCCTTCCATTTACCTTTTATAATATCCATACCTAAATCTAGATGACACACATAATTTTTGTTTTTGTGTATGATCATAATAACCACCTCGCGATATTTTAAGTCGTCAATAAATATAACACATTATTGGATGAAGCTCAAAAATATGATTTATTGTTAGTAACCGTTGTGACCTTTCAAATCTTACCGGGAGGTAAGATACCTGAGTGAAAAGTGCGTACTTGTTTGTACTTTGGGTTACAAGTAGAATTAAGGCGATGAAGTTAACAGATAAGAATAGATGGAGGTACAAATGAAAGTTATAGCATTTAATGGGAGTCCAAATAAAGAGGGCAATACATACCACGGTATAAAATATGTAACAGATGAACTAGAGCGTGAAGGCATAGATATAGAAATCATTCATGTTGGGAAAGAGGACATTCGAGGATGTATTGCCTGTAATCAGTGTGTGAAAAATAGAGATGAGAAGTGTGTTTTACCAGGGGACCAAGTGAATGAGTGGATTCAAAAGATGAAGGATGCTGATGGCGTTATTTTAGGATCACCAGTACATTATTCAGCTCTTGGAGCAACAATGAAAGCATTCTTGGACAGAGCATTCTATGTAATGGGTGCAAATGGTGGCCTTCTTCGTCATAAGGTTGGCGCATCGGTTGTTGCAGTTAGACGTTCTGGCGGACTACCTACATTCAGTCAGCTGAATAATTATATTAATTATTCTGAGATGATCATGCCGACTGCGAATTATTGGAATGTGATTCATGGAACGAGACCTGGCGACGCAGAGCGAGATGCTGAAGGCGTTCAAATTATGAGAGTGTTAGGAAAAAACATGGCGTGGGTATTGAAACTTGTTGAAAATGGAAAAGGATCTGTAACAGCGCCTGAACAAGAGAGAAAAACTTATACAAATTTTGTACGTTAAACTCAATGAATGATGAATATTATATAGTAATAAAATAAGATGAGATGTGGCCAATGGGCCACATCTCATTTTGTTTAATTGATTTTATTGTGCGTATTCTTTCAAATAATCATCTACAACGTCCATATATTTCGACCCTGATTCGATTTGATAAAGTGCTTTGTTAAGTCCTTCTGCGTTGACTTTAAAATCCTTAAGGAGATTGTAGAGTTCAGAACTTTCTGACTGCAATTTTCGATTTGCAAAAGTTGTCATTGTTTCCTCAACACCAAATGTGTTTTTAAGGTCATGCAGAATTTTCAGATCGTATTCACCAAACAAGTAATGTGGTTTCCATCCGGTAAATATAATGGTTTCTTTCTTTGAAAGTTTAGAGGCAACAAGTTTGAAGAGTTCATCCTCGTCCATATATTCAACATTAACACATTCTAAATTATATTCACGGAGTAAGGTTGGCATCATTGAGCCAATGAAAGTTGTTCTTCGACACGAATATATGGTGTTGTTCACTTCTTTTAAATGATTATGTATGTCGTTGATAGACTCTAATGAACTATAGCGTGGAACAGTAAGACCCATAATGCATTCGGACGTATTCTTTCCGAGTTCGATTACATTGTTTTTATACTGGTCACGGTAAGTGGTCATAGATGGCATCCATGGTGCAAGTGTTGCATCAACAGTACCATCGTCGATTGATTTGAATATATGGGTATTGGGTACTTCAATGGCTTCTACCGTGATTCCTAATTTTTTTTCTGCTATTTTTTTCAAGAGATGGAACTGGAATAAATGTTCAGGAGATTGAGTGATTGCAATTTTTTTATAACGGAATTGATTCAGATTTTCCAACATTGTACTGATGCGATTAAGCATAAGCCGTGTGTTGTCATTGATCACACCGATTCGCTCACTTTGCTGAGTTGTACTTGCATTAACCTCTTCGGACATTGCATATGTTTCTTCCGTTACAGCGGAAATGTTTTGAATTGAGCCGCTGATTTCTGAACTGCTATCAGAGATGAGTTTGACCTTTGAAGTGGTTTCATCGACGGAGCTGGCAATTTCAAGAATTGAATTATTGATCTTTTTAAATGCATCAGACGTATTTATAATCGATTCTTTTTGATCACTGATTATGTGTTCGTTTTTGGACACATTATTTGAAATAACATCAATTTTGCCCCTGATTTCATTAATGAGAATAGATATGGTTTCCGTTGATTCTCTTGATGATATAGATAATTTTCTGATTTCATCAGCAACAACGGAAAATCCGCGACCTGCATCTCCTGCACGCGCTGCTTCAATACTGGCGTTGAGTGCAAGTAAATTGGTTTGTTCTGTGATCCCATTGATGATATCAACCACAGAGGTGATTTTTGACGCGGATGCATTCAATTCCTCAACTTCGAATTTTATACCGTCAAATGTTTTGATTGTGTCTTGAGTCATATCCTCTTGAAGTTTAATTTGTTGCTGACCTTGGTTTAATAGTGAGAGTGAATCTTCGCTTTTGGATTTAATCTCAACAATAGCCGTTTCGATATCTAATATGAATTCAGTGTTTTTAAAGATTTGATCAGAAATTTTAACGATTTGCTCACTGACATTCGAATTTCCGTCTGTAAGTTCTCCAATGGCTCGATTGATTCCATCTGTGATCTCTGTAATCTCTGATATTCGGGTCTCAAGCCCTAAACCGATACTCTCAGTTGTCTTAATTACACTGAGGTAATCAGAGAGGAAGGAGCGCCATTTTATAAGTAATCTATACATTGCTCTGCTTTGTGGATTAAGGTTCTTTTCGTGTAAAAATACATCAAAATTAGAATGAGCCATTTTTTCAGTCAGTTCGTGGACTTGCTTGTTTCGATCTTTGAATAATGTAATCATAGCCATCAAATCCTTTTTAAGTATTTAGTATAGTTTAGGTTGAATATATATGTACTATTATTTTAGGTATTCAGTTCAGTCTATTTGTATTTAATCTAATTAAAGTCAAAAAATTACAGAGATGAAATTAATAAAATAACGAATGAAAAGAAGTGACCTTTGTGCATCAAAGGGGTAAAACTGTAATACGGTTAGCTAAGAATACAGTTTATGGGAGGACTTATGAATAGCTTTAAAACTCTAGGTCGACTAATGATTGTTGTAGTTATAGTAATTGTGTTGCTAACACTTGGTATCAATGTACAAACCAATAATGCGTTTGAAATGTTAAATAAGAATGAGCAAATTATTGATGACTTAAGTTTTAATATGAATGAAAACGGCTTGTCGATTCGTGTGTTTGATAATATATCAGGTGTAGCCATAGACGATGATTCTACGTTTGTTGTCATGGAAGCCGCATATAGTCGAACGAAAGTTGCTTTTGAAAATAGACTTCAAATTGTCTCGGATTTGGCTGGGAAATTGGAGTTTGAGAGTTATGAAATCATTTCGTATGAGCTTAACTCAAGGGAAAAAAAGGAACTAAACGAGAAACTTCAGAATATTAAAGATGAAATTGCAGAAATGAACAAACTTATGAGTCGTGAGTTCTCTGTTCCGATTATTAGAAATCAGGCTGCGGTTACTGAATTAGAAGTTAGTTATGAATCGATACTTAAGAATTTGAAAGAGTTACATAGTGTCTATTTTTCATACACTGACAATATCAGACGTCGTTATATTCAAATTTATAATGGACTGATCTACACAGTTCTTGGCCTCATAGTGTTAATGACTTTTGTCGTATACAGAGTGTTGCGTAAAGATTTTAAATTCATTTCAAGAACGTACAATCAACTTGGAGAGCATGACTATGATATAGAAAAGATAGTATCGGAAAAGCCATTTTTTCTTGAAGAACAAGAAATCTATAGTACAGTGGAAAAATTGTTTGCTGAACAGCGTATGTCCATTGAATTCAAAGATTTAGTCAGTCAAACATATCTCATGGATGACATTCTGGACACGCTATTTGATCGGGTGAATGTACTGCTTGATATTGACCGTATTGGGATTGCATTTGTTGATTATAGGCGTGGCTATATTGTTGCAGAATATGGAGTTGCAAGATATGACAATCTAAAATTAGGCACTGGCTACGAAGTTAAGACCGAGACAACATCGTTGAAAAAACATCTTCATAATCATAAAGGTTTATACAATAATGATATTACAAAAACTTTAAGAGAGAATCCGGAAAGTGTATCGCTAAGATTAATAGCCAGCGAAGGTATAAAGTCAAATATGACCATACCACTTGTTTCTAACAATGTGGTGTTTGGATTCGTTTTCTTGAGTTCGAAGAAGAAAAACAATTTCACAGAAGAGCATTTGAGATTTGCATCAAAAATAATTTATGAAATTAAAGGGTCGTTGAACCGATCTTATCTGTTAAAGGTTGTATTGTCCAAAATGACCACCACTTTTGCAAAACTTGTGGATCGTAAAGACAATGAAACCGGTGATCATATTCTTCGTATGGTGAGATATTCAACAATAGTAGCTGAAGGCATAAGGAAAATGCAGTTAAGCTCACATCCAATGGATAGACGTATGATACTCGAAATTGAACGTCATGCTTCTGTACATGATATTGGTAAAGTTGGGATTCCAGATGATATACTTAAAAAGCCTGGGAAATTAACAAGTGAGGAATGGGAAATCATGAAAACACATGTGACCATCGGCGGTGAAATATTCTCAGAACTTCGTAGTGATTTTGGAATGTTCGAATCTGATTTTTATAAAGTTGCTGAACAAATCGTGAAATTCCATCATGAGAAATTTGATGGGTCAGGGTATCCATACAAACTTCGAGGAGAAGAAATACCACTTGTTGCACGGATTGTTGCGATTGCTGATGTATTTGACGCACTCACTTCGGAACGGGTTTATAAAAAAGCATTTACTTTTGATAAAGCAATGGAAATTATTGAGGAGTCAAAAGGGCATCATTTTGACCCTGTTGTGGTCGATGCCTTCTGTCAAGAAATTGGTGAAATTCGCAAGGTTTATGATCAGAATTTATAACCATTAAAAATCGTATCAGAGAGGACATAATTAATGGACCAGTTCACAGCTATGATTCAAGTATTTCCGAATACAGGTCAGCTTATAGCAACGATCATTGTTATCACGATCAGTTGGTTGCTTAGAAGGGTTATTCACAGATTGTTGCATACTTATATTGATGAAGTGCAGGTGTATCATCGTTATAAAAAAGTAACAACATACACGTTGTTTTTTATTTCATTCTTGCTTCTGATACTAATTTGGTCGAAGGATTTTATGTCACTAACCACGTTCCTGGGGCTTGTGTCTGCGGGTATTGCAATTGCCTTAAAGGACCTTTTGACAAGTATTGCAGCATGGTTGTTTATAATATCGCGGAAACCATTTATGGTGGGAGATCGTATCCAAATTGGAGACTTAAGTGGTGACGTAATCGATCTTAGAATATTCCAGTTTACAATCATGGAGATTGGAAACTGGGTGGATCATGATCAGAGTACTGGTCGGATCATTCATGTACCAAATCATAAGGTGATGACTGAGTCATTGGCCAATTATTCAGCAGGTTTTGAACATATCTGGAATGAGATTAATGTGGTCATTACTTTTGAGTCGGATTGGCAGCTGGCAAAATCAATGCTGACAGATATAATCATGGAACATGCGAATCATCAAACACTCCAAGTGGATGAAAAACTAAAAAAGGCTTCAAGAAAATATATGATTTATTATAAAAAATTGACACCGATAGTTTATATGGATGTTGTAGATCATGGGGTTCAGTTAACCGTGAGATATCTATGTAAGCCAAAAGCTAGACGGACGACGGTAGATCATATCTGGACAGATATACTAAAAACAATCAACAAAGAAGACAATATTAACTTGGCTTATCCAACTCAGAGAGTTGTGTTGAATCAGGATTAGGGATGAAGCTTGAGTAAAATATGCATAATGAAATGATCTTAGAAGGAATCAAGTGATGGATGCATCTCATGATTCCTTTCTGTTATACTGCACTCGATTTGGATATCAATAACATATGGGAATAGGCTAATATACCAGAAATATGTACAAGGAGTCGATTTATATGAAAAAGGCCGAGGTAACACTACGTGGAAAGTCTATAACCAAAACTGTTAGTATTACAGGTGAGGATAAGCCTGAAGTTCATGTCGAATTCATTGAAAAATGGCAAAGGATACTGAACCTATTTTCCAAAATAATTGATGTTCCGACAGGACTCATTATGCGGATTACAGAAGAAAGTATGGAAGTTTTCTTAAAAAATACGAATAGAGAAAATCCATATGCTGTGGGCGGAAACGACAAGCTTGGACATGGATTGTATTGTGAAACCGTTATTGGAACTGATAGCGAGCTTGTGGTCGAAGATGCGCTTCAAACAGAAATTTGGAAAGACAATCCTGATGTACTACTTAATATGATTTCTTATTATGGCGTCCCGCTAAAGTGGCCAGATGGCGAATTTTATGGGACTTTGTGCGTCCTAGATGACAAGCAAAATATCTATAGTGAAGATTTCAAAATGATACTCCGGGAGTTTAAACAGTCGATAGAGAAAGATCTTGAGATCCTGTGTTTAAATAAAGAACTTAGATTCTACTCTGAAATAGATGCACTTACAAGAGTACTTAATAGACGATGTTGTGACAAGTCACTTCAGAGTGAATTTGAACGATATCAAAGATCGGGTGCTGTATTTTCAGTAGCTATGCTTGATTTAGATCACTTTAAAGATATCAATGATACATACGGTCATGATATGGGGGATAAAGTGCTTCAAGTGTTCGCTAACGTTATTAAGGAACGCGTGAGATTAATTGATGCATTTGGTCGTTGGGGCGGAGATGAGTTTGTTTTAATTTGTCCAGATACAGATTATGCGGGCGTTCAAATTCTTATCGACAGCATTCGTCCAGAAGTATTGGAAAAGATGCATGAATTTGTAGCTACTGCTGATTTTTCATATGGCGTTGCGGAGTGTAATCATCATGACAAAACTGCTGAGAATGTCATGCACCGTGCGGATGAAAGAATGTATATAAATAAGCGGATGAAATTGAAGTAGACAAATTATTATATAAAAGCTAGGAAAATGGGAGAAATCAAGTTTTTATTGATTAATTTTGTTAATATAGAGAATGAGGAACAAATCGTATCTCGTTTTATTATCCTTAATACAGTGAATTACCAAATATATCTTAAAAATGGGAACACTCAGTGAATAAAGCATTTCATCAGCGGGTAATTATGAATATCAGAAGAAAAAAAGGGTGATTGTATGAATACAGAGTTACTTTATACTGTGGGAGTTGGGAATATTAGAAGTCATGTGAGTGTCAATGCACTGCAATTTGTACTCTATATGATTTCTATTGATATGACGAAACCAATACAGGGCATTTTAATTGCCTTGTTTTTGTCGTCTATTGTTGCGACAATTGATATGGGTTTGATTCATTACTATAGCAGCGCCGAGACTACTGTAGGCAGCGGGACGAAATATGTTCGCAATATTGACGATAAGATTAGAATTTTTAGGAAAATAACATTAATATCTTATGGTGCGAGTTTAACGCTATTAACGTTACTTTATTTTGCCGGTATTGGTGTAGCGCCTTATTTCATGTTTACTGGACCAGGGAGTCTAGTGGTTCTCATGATGGTCATGGTGGCTCATGATTACAGTGTAAATATGAGATACGCACAGCTTAAAAAGGCCAATTGGGTATTTGATTATAGTAAAATACCGACGGTTCGTACTGTATCGACGGGTATGAATGTGGGTATCAGTATGTTCAATGATCAAAATGAGTTTGTAGTGAATGAAACGACGAAGTCATTGAATCTTGACGACATATTTAATGACTTGCCTCCAGGGACGAAAATGACAGGAAATCGAATTAAAAAACCTGAATTTCGAGAGTTAACATTTAATACAGAATTTAAGTATACAAGCATGAAGTCATTCAAATCCATTAATTTGAAAAAAGAAACTAAGCACGATATGAAATTATTCAATCTTTATATGAATGCACTGGGTAAGTATTCAGGACTATATCTCGTCGAAGATGGATTTGTGGAGTGTGTGAAGACAAGCATTCAAATTAATAAAACTAAAATAGAGAAGTACATTGAAAACAACGACTATATAAAGCGATTTGTACCTGCAAAAGATGCTGAAGTTGCGTTTATTTCAATTATGTTGAAGCCTGACCTATCAAAGCAGTCATTGAAAAAATTCTTGAGTAAAAACACCAAAGAAGTGCCCGTGTACAAACTTGAACAAAACAAGAAAGGGCTCTTTGTTATAGAAAAGATCAATGATCAAGACGTAAGAACGGATATATCTTACTTGCAACAATACATGTCCCTTAACCTTGAAGAGTATCAGTGTCAAAAATCAGAAAATGATGATAATGACTCAGGATTCATTTCTCTACAAGAGAAATTGGATGGACATCCGAGAAATCTGAGGGCGGCAGACCAAAAACATGGTAAGAACCTGAATAGATTGGATATTGTCGGAGAGCATGTTTATGTATTCAGAGAAGATTTGAAGACATTAAGCGAAATTGACGAGATCATAATTTCAAAATTTATTAATAGGGATTTTAAAGAAATTCATGATAAGTATGGTGAAGATGATTAGAGTAATATAAAGGCCTTGGTGAAAACCAAGACCTTTTTTTATTTTGATTCTGAATTAAAGAGCATTTCAATATGAGGAATATCATCTTCTAGGTATACTTCAGACACTTGTTTAAATCCTAAGCTGAGGTAAAACTCAAGTAGATATTCTTGCGCTGAAATGCGAATTGTTTTTTCGTTAAGGTCATGAGTAATGTAGGAAATGGCTTTGATCATTAACTCACGAGCCAGCCCAGAACCTCGGGCTTGTTGTGTTACCAAAACGCGGCCGATGGATATTTCATCAAAAGTTTGGCCTTTTTCTAATATGCGTAAGTAAGCTTGAATTTTTCCATGATCACTATAATAAAGATGATAGCCGTTTTGGTCTTTATCATCTAAATCTAAATAAATACAAGCTTGTTCAACGACAAACACTTCATTTCGAACACGTAAAATTTCATAAAGTTCGTGGATGTTAAGGTCTGCGAATTTTTTTGCTGTATATTCCATAATGTTCTCCTTAAGAATTAGATTTGACTCATTGTAACACACTAGAGCGTGGACTTGAGGAACCTTGAATCAAATTGATAATGGATTAATTTGGACTGAAACTTCAGGCACTGCTGATTTAGCATCATGCTATAGGGTAAAAAAATGGAACAAATACAGTTTATAGATCCTTTAATCATTGTGAAGGGAGAAGTGTATGAGCAAATTTTGTACGTCGTGTGGGAATCCATTAGATGGGAATGGTCGGTTTTGCACATCATGTGGTGCACCTGTTTCCAGTCGTGATTCCGTGAATGATGACTTAGGTTACATAGAAGATGATATTGTTCAAGAACATGTCCAATATGATCCATTCGAACATAAAAAAGCGGATAAAACCAAATTGGCTAAAAAGAATAAGGAAAACAACAGTGGTGGATGTAGAAAAGTTTTAAAAATAGGCCTGATTTTCGCTAGTCTAGTGATACTTTTGTTTATAGGTGTGGGTGTTTTTCTAATTAATGCCATAGATTCAAGCTTTACAGCAGATGAATTCGAAGGTGATTATTCTGGGATTATGCAGATTGAGGAAATTGCGATCGGTATGGGAGAGAACCCTGAGGATCTTCTAAATCTTGTTGAAGATTTACAGTTCCCGATACGCGTTACAATTGCCAAAGATGATGTGTATGATGGTCGATGGATCATGCGAAAACCAAGTACACTTGAAGAAGATGTTACGATAATTTTTGGTGGAGAGTATGACCAAATACTAGGTGATACTACGCGGGAAAATGGATCAAGAGAGTTTATCCAAGCCATTGTTGACACAGAGAGTGATCCTTTTAGAATAGAAGGGTATTATGAACGAAATAGTGAAGACGAAACCATGAAAGTTGTCTACTCATTCTCAATTCAGAAAGTGGAGACACTTCAAATGCAAGATGATGGAGATGTTATTGATGAATTGAGTTCGCTTGTATCGGATTATATGGATGGATTTATTGAAGACAATGAAGTAGACTCTCAGCCATCAGATACAGGAACGGACGATGCTGTAGTTTCTGATACTATAAAGGGGTACTATGCACTCGACATCAAAGACGATTATACTGGAGGGTATATTATATTTTCTAAAGGAAACGCTCCTGAGTCTGATTACATGGAGCCTGTCGAGTTTGATATGCCTGGGTGGGCATTTGTAATGTTTGGTGAAGATCCTTTAATACTCAATTATAGAGATGGCAGTACGATATATGCTATCAATAGATATATTCGGACTCAGTCCGAAGATGTCTATGTCGACGGTGTTCAGATTGTGAAAATTGAAGATACATCATCTGACCCTGAGGACTCAGATGTATTTAGGCCGAAGTATAGCATTACACCACAAGAGGTACTGCCAGGTGGTACGTATTTAAATGACGATCTGTTCGTATTACAAGCCATATTGAGTGATGGCGTTTTGACAGGATCATTGTCATTTGAAGACCTACAGGAAGGACGTACATTTGTCATTGAATTTCAAAGCAAATAAATAGTGAACTATGAGAAAATGCATATAAAAAAAGGAAGTGATATCAACAAGAATCACTTCCTTTTGGTTATTAATCTTCTTGTACTGGTTCAACAAGCTTGCCTTCGCGAACTTCTTTAGCCTCGAATTCAATGCCGGTGAGATTCTGGATTTGAATGAGTGTGGCAATTTCACGATCGGTTACAATCGTAATAGCTGTACCGCTTTTGCCTGCACGGCCTGTACGACCAGCACGGTGTGTATACTCATTCAGATTTTCAGGAATGTCAAGATTAATGACATGCGTGATATCTCGTAAATCAAGCCCACGTGCAACCAAGTCAGATGCTACAAGAACTGTTGCTTTACCACTTCTGAAAGCGTCAAGCATTGCTTTTCTTTCAGCCTTCGTAGAGTTGCCGTAGATGCCAACTGCTTTGATTTTATGATGGGTAAGCTTAAGTGCAACTTCTTGAATACGTTCATTTCTATTAATGAAGACGATCGTCTTTTTTGGTTTCGTAGCATGAATCAGTTTTCTAAGAACATCAATTTTATCTCGGCGCTCAGCAACCACACAAAGGTGTTCGATATCACTATTGATTTTTTCTTCAGTGATATTAACCAGTGTTGGGTCCTTCATAATTTCAACTGCACGATTCACAGAGTCTTGTGGAATAGAAGCAGAGAAAACCATGATTTGACGTTCTCGAAGCGTTGGTTTTATGACGTCTTTAACAGATTGTATATTGCTATCAGAAAGCATCTTATCAGCTTCATCAATAACAATTGTCTTTGTCTGGTGTGCTTT
>Ga0070725_10000796_pt1 | contig 19754 bp, 18 predicted proteins | sample tdDd002_FD_69781 | JGI IMG/M metagenome (GOLD analysis project Ga0070725, IMG submission 69781) | Marine sediment microbial communities from the Atlantic coast under amendment with organic carbon and nitrate - tdDd00.2 | ecosystem: Environmental > Aquatic > Marine > Coastal > Sediment | place... | reverse complement strand
TATTGGTTCTCTGAAGCAGCGTGTCTCTTTGCAACATGTTCACGACCAGACTATTCTTGTCGCGGACATGCAGGGTCTAACAGATAACGCTCACAATCCATCTAAGGTATCTTCCAATATACTTAATGTCGTCGCAGATTATATTGCGGTAGGCATCGATCCAAGTAAAACAACAATTTGTCTCCAGTCGCAATTACCCGCATTAGCTGAGCTAACGATGTATTACAGTAATCTTGTGACAATAGCGCGGTTGGAGCGAAATCCTACGGTGAAAAGTGAGATTCAAAATAAAGGCTTCGAACGCTCAATCCCTGCTGGCTTTTTGACATATCCAATTTCTCAGGCCGCCGACATCACGGCTTTCAACGCGACTCTCGTTCCTGTTGGGGATGATCAACTGCCTATGCTTGAACAAACGAATGAGATTGTAAGGAAAATAAATACCCTAGCAGGAAAAGCCGTTCTCAATGAATGCCGCCCACTACTAAGTAATGCATCACGTCTACCTAGCACAGACGGAAAGAACAAGATGTCAAAATCAATGGGCAATGCTATCAACCTTGGTTTTTCCCAGAAGGAGATCAGTGCTGCTGTAAAATCAATGTATACCGATCCAAATCACTTGAAGATTGAGGATGCTGGTTGTGTTGAAGGAAACGTTGTTTTTACATATCTTGATGCATTTCACCCAGATTCAGACTACATCACTCAATTGAAGGAGCACTACCAACGGGGAGGTCTTGGTGATGGAACAACAAAAAAAATCCTTGAAGAATGTCTGCAAGAACTACTTCGACCTATTCGAGCGAAAAGAGCAGAACTATTAGATGATAAAGCACAGTTAATCGAAATTTTGGCTAAAGGAAGCCAAGTATCTAAAGAGAAAACTGAAAGAGTACTTTTTGATATCAAAGATATATTTGGGTTGAATATCCTCTGAACTGAACAGCCCGTGCTTCGGGAGACTCAACTCAAATTAGCGAGTAATGCTCCCGAAGTGATCCGAGTTGCATTAGTATGCAATACCCATTGCAGCAGGAAACGAGCCATCAAACTCCCAACTGCTCATACCGTCTCTCCGTTTACAGTGAACGCTTCAAGCTCGGTATGCTTTCCCACGCGGAGCATGGGAACGAGGATGAGGCGTAATATTTTGAGTAGCACTCGCTTCAAGTAGATTCCTGACAACAATGCCTGCCACCTGCGGCCAACGTTACTTCGGCGGGTACTTTGTTTCAGGAATGACGTAGATTTTTGGCCTGACTTTGCTTCACATTAACCGCTCTAAACTAATCCTCGCTAACAACCTCAATCCGTTTAAAACAACACACCCCAGCTTCATCCCGCTCTACCTTACACTCACTAACCAGCATCTCTTTTAACTCCAACCTTGCCCTACGCAAGCGAGCTTTGGTGGCGGGAAGGCTTAGGTCGTTGCGTTTGGCATACTCTAGTTGGGTTAGGCCGTTAAGGTCGCACTCTTCGATAATGTGCCTGTCCTTTGGAGCGAGTTTGGGCAGCAGACGCGGGAGGCAGGTTTGCAGTTGTGTCATGACAGGGGGGACGGTATTCGGCGCTATAAACTCGCCAATGTCTTCGCAATCCATTTTGCGACGCAAGCGGTCGATGAAATGATTTTTGGTTATTTTAAATAGCCAAGCGCGGCTGTCTTCTAAGGTGCAAAAGCGCTCTTTGTGGCTCATGGCCTTTAAAAACACCTCTTGCATGATGTCTTGGGTGTCGTGTTGGCATTGAGTCTGTTTCATTAGCCAGCCATACAGCACGGGTTCGTTTTCATTCCATGCCTTCATTAAACACTTCATTGCTGGTGTCCTTTACTCAATAACCAAAGCCGCTCTACCTACAGTAAGGCACAGCGGCTTATATTGCTATTGTATGAGGTTAAAATTATCTTATCTTAACCAAGTAGATCACGAATTTGCTCAACGCTTGGTACTGAGCCAGTATGTTTCACCACCCCATCGACACCAACACCAGGGGTGCTGATGACGCCTGCCGCCATAATCGCTTCTAAGCTGGTGACTTTTTCAATCACAACCTCTTGGCCAAGCTCTTTGGCCACTTGTTCTATACGCTCTGCTGTGACGGTGCAGTTCTTACAACCTGAACCATAGACCTGAACATTTTTCATCATAAACTCCGTTAGTTATTTTTAGTAAAAGGCGTTAAACAGCCACCCAGTAATTGAGATGGCGACTAAGAGATACCCGGCAATGGTGGCGAGCAATCGGTACTGCATGACCTGCTTGAGCATCATAAATTCGGGCAAGCTGACCGCGACTGCGCCCATGCAAAAAGCTAAGGTCGTGCCAAGTGGCATGCCCTTTTCTATCAAAGAGCCCATGATAGGCACCACTCCAGAGGCATTGGTGTAAATCGGGATGGCACTTAACGTCGCTAATGGCACCGTCCACCATTGCCCGTTGGCAAGGTTTTCTTCAAACCATTGTGCGGGGACAAAACCATGGATGAAAGCGCCCAACCCCACACCAATGATCACCCACTTCCAGATGCGGCTGACAATGGCGCTGGTTTCCGTTACCGCAAAGCGATGCCGCTCTTGATGGCTTATTGCGATAGCTTCGGGTGTGGACGTTGCCGGGGCATTGGCCGTTTGGTCTTGTTGATACGCTTGGGCTAAGAAAGGTTGCAACCAGCGATGCGCCTTGAGCATGTCTAAGATCACACCAGCAAACACCCCCAGTAACATACCAATGGTGATGTACATCAGGGTAAACTTGAGGCCTAAGATGCTGCCGAGCATGATCACTACCACCTCGTTGATAAGCGGTGAGGTGATAAGAAAGGCGATCGTGACGCCAATAGGGATCCGCGCCGAGACAAAGCCCATAAACAGTGGAATAGAGCTGCACGAGCAAAAGGGCGTGATCGCGCCAAAAAGCGATCCCAAGAAATAGCCAACCCCTCGGTGCTTGCCCTGCAGATAGTCACGCACCTTTTCAACGCTCAAACTCGCACGCAGATAGGAAATGACATAAATAAGGCACACCAGTAACACTAAGATTTTGCTGGTATCTTCAATAAAGAAGTGAACCCCAATCCCAATAGCACTCTCGGGCGTAAAGCCCATCACTGAGTAGGCTAACCAATCCGCTAACTTAGCGAAAATCTCAAACATTTTTTCACCCTAGTAATACTTGTTTTCTATAAACAACACGTACGAGGGGCAAAAAGGATGCACTTTTTGTTGTCTATTCATCGTGCATATTAGTTTGGTGGGGATAGCCAACCATAACTGAGTTTTATGGTGGTGGGTAGTCGATACAATGGGTTCATTAACAAAACAACGCTTTTACATCCCCCGGAGAATTCTATGAGAAAGTTTGGATTGAATACCATTGCCGTTGCGATAGCGGCTTTGTCGGCTATGACTGTGAAAGCCGATGCAACGACAGATCACCCGCTAGCAAAATATCTCAATGCTCCCGGAGCCTCGGTAACATTGCCAGTTAGTGCCGTTAAAACACACTTCGACCTAGATTTTGTGCAAGGCGCTTATGACAGTTTTGAAGGCTTTCATGCCCAAATGGGAGGGGATCACGCGCTCTACTATCTGACAAACTGGAGCAGTTTTATGCGAACTGACATGGTTAACCCAGCAACAGAGCAGATGACTTTAAAGCGTAATCTCAACAATAAAATCGGTGACATCGTTGTGGCAACTGATAGTGAAGGCGAAATGAAAATGGACGATTATTTTGTCCACCCCACATTTCGCCATCAAGGGGTCATGATGATCTACAAAGGTGAGGTGGTCTATGAAGCTTACCCAGGGATGAACCCTACCGATCCCCATATTTGGATGTCGTCTTCTAAAACAATTACAGGTCTTCTTACTGCAATGCTGGCTGAAGAAGGGAAATTGGATCTCAACGCCCCATCAACGAACTATGTTTCGGAGCTAAAAGGAACCGCTTGGGATAAAGTAACGGTGCTGGATTTGGTTAACCATACCGCAGGCCTTGATCACGAAGAAAACAATCGTTCTATTTTAGATCCTGATGGTGTCTTTGTAAGGTTTATTGGTTCAATCCTAGGCACCACTGAAGCATGCACAGACAAAGAAGATTGGCGTGACGTTTTAAAGGAAGTACAGCCACTTAAAAATGAACAACCAGGAGATAAATTCCGCTACTCATCACTGAATACTCAGGTGCTGGGTCAAGTGATCCAAAACGTAACCAATAAACGTTGGTCTGATGTAGTCGAAGAGCGAATTTGGGGTAAGCTTGGGGCTCGTATGCCGTTAATGGTGCACTTGGCACCAGATAGCACCCCGATAAATTTGGCTATTATTTCTTCAACACTCGAAGACTTTGCCAAATACGCCACGCTTTATACACCAAGCTGGAACAAAGTAGCACACGAGCAAGTGGTGACCCCTAGTTTGTTAGAGCAAATCCGCGCTGCGGGAAGCGATAAAGCATTCGCTGGCGGGCATAAAGAGAAACAAGCGATGGGGTTATTCGGTGAAAAACCGCTTAAAGCCGCTTACCAGTTTGACTTTATCTTTGAAGATGGGGCTATGTACAAACATGGTAATACGGGGCAGGGGATTTACGTTGATCCGGAGCGGGATTTTGCCGCAGTTTATTTTTCTGCCACCCCCTATGTAGCACCTTACGGCGAAATTAAAGCGCCCGCTTACTTTAGAAAAGTCGCCGAACTACTCGACCAGCAAAAGTAATCTCTGCCTCTCCAAGCCCCGATGAATAACCGGGGCTTTTTCACTTTCTGGATGTGCTTATGTTTTGCACGGATTGCTTGTTTGTTAGTATGAAGTCTAGTTAACTCTATATCCCATTTATCTTTTTTGAGTGTTCTATGATATCAATTGAGCAAATTCACTCCTTTTCTCTTGTGTATGAGCAAGGGTCATATAGCGCCGCCGCAAGAGTTGCAAAAAAAGATCGCAGTACAATTCGCGAACACGTAGTAGGCCTTGAAGATCTCATCGGTGTAGCGCTTTTTCAGATAGAGGGACGACAAGCCAAGCCAACGGATGCCGCTCATAAGCTGATATCTCGTGCAAATAGCCTGAGTAAACAAGCGAAGGATTTTGAGTTGACGGCGTTTTCTTTGTTAGATGAACCATTAGATAAGCTAGTGTTACTTCATGATGACCAAATTCCTTATCACTTTCTATCTAAGGCAATTAGGGAGATTAAAAACCAACACCCCAACTTAATGATTGACTGTTCTCCTAGTTCTCGAGAACTCGCTTATCAACGGATTGAAAGTGGTGAGTGCCATATCGCGATAATGGCAACGGAAAACACCCCTAGAACCCAAGCTAGAATCGCCTCCAAGTTTATTGGCAACCTATCGTTAAGTGGTTACACCCATCCCGAATCTAATCTATTTAAGTCCGATAGTGTCTCTTTTGACGATATGCGTCTGGAAACCCAGTTTGAGTTCCCGAATACCAATGAAGGTGATTTGGGCTATTTTCGTATCTCGAATGTTGTAGAAAAAGTCAGTAATTTAGACATGGCTTTAGAGCGATTAAAAGAAGAAGGATGGATTGCATTATCCGATCCCATTGCGCTATCGGTGAGTAGCAAAGGCGCATTAGCACCGCTTAACTTTAACGACGCCACTAGAAACTATGTTAAAGGCGTGTGCCTCTTTTTTGGGCTGGCTAATAACACCAAAGAGGAGATCACCTGCGCGATCGACGTATTAAATCAATACGCTGGAGAGGTTCTCTCTTAAAGTTACCTATATAAGCACAACATTGCTCTCTGCCATAGCGCCATCATTTGGCGGGTTAGCCCCACCATAGCTGTTTTTTTCTGTTTCAGATAAGTCCGTAATATAGATGCCATCGCATGGATGATCTTCCTACCCCATTGTAAGGATGATAGCTAACGGGGGATATTTACACTTGGAGAAACAATGAAAAAAACGATTCTTGCATCCTCTGTTCTGCTCACAATCTCTGGTTTGACTTTCGCAGGGGCTAAGACCAACGAAAGTGAAGTCATTAACCCTTCAGATCTGACCCGTGTTTACACTCAAGCTGCACTCTTTCTTGACTCGAATGCCGATACTCGAATTTCCGGAATGATGTCAGGTGCGTGGTCTAACGATATTCAATTTGCTGGGTTTGCCGAAGGCACTTTTGGTAACAACAGCGCCAAATTAGAAGGCAAACACAAGCTCGGGACTGATTATCAAACCGGTCGAGCACAATATTTTCAGGTGCACGCTTTAGATAACACATTTATACCGCGAGTCGGTTTTTCTACCGACCTTATCCATCAAAATGGTGGAGCAGGCGCAGCAAAAGGGACAGGGGTCAAAGATACGACGCTGCTCTCTGTCGGTGCCATCGGTTTGGTTAATCCTGCTTATACATTCGGTGCAAAAGTGTTCCCCAATATTGCATATACGACGGGCAAAGTATTTGGCGAGAGCGCTGATGGCTACTTACTTAGTTTGTTCCTTACCAAGGAGTTTGGAGATTCGGGGAGCTTTATCCAATTCTCTCCAGAGTACTTTCAAGTCGAAGGTGATGTGGTTGAAATGGAGTCGAAAAAGCTTAATTTCTTTGTCAGTGCGCCCACTCGCGCAGATCGTACCCAGTGGCTAATGACGCGCTTTGAATATGGCTCCGCAGACTATGTGTTACCCAATGGCACCCCCATCAATAACGACCATGAATTACGTGTCGAGATAGGTATGAAGTGGTTCTTCTAACCATGGCGTTAAGTGGTTTTTTGAGTCCGCTTTTTGACGTTTAGTTAATCTGCGCTCCGAACATGGGGCGCTTAGGCTAAGGCCATTATCTTTAGGTTAAACGTGCTTTATCTGTGCAGTGACCCGTTATCAATAACGCTCCAACTACGCCTTTTCTAGCGCGCTACAGTACAGGCTAAGCGGGCCTTTCATCATGTCTGCATCGAGCTCCGAGTGGCCACTATTGCAGTTGAGCGCGAGCGCGAAGCCGTGAAGGTAGTCGACCAGCAGATCCAGTGCGTTTTTGCTGGCAGCTTGGTCTAGGTTTAGGGGGGCAACCACGACATGAAACTTCTCAATAAACACTTCAGCAGGGCTTTGAGAGTTCATGCCGAGCAAGGTTTCCAGTAAGCCTGAGTAGTCGTTTAGTAGAGAGACATAGCTAGTGCACAGCGAGCTTAGTTCGCTTCTCCATGCTTCGCTTTCCACTGGTTCATAAATGTCTTCTATCAGCGAGGTGGTGATCGCTTCCAATAGTTTGTTTTTGTTTTCGAAGTAGTAGTAAATGGCCATCGCATCAACATTTAAGTTATTGGCCAACTTACGAATACTCGGGATTTTTCCCTCTTCTTTCATCAGGCTTTTCGCCATTGCCATGATGATTTCGGCGCTTAGTTGGCTGCCAGCCCCCTTAGGTCTTCCCCGCTTTTTCTCCTTGACAGACATTTAAACTCCTCGCTAGACTAATATTAATTTCTACAGTGTAGAAATAATTGTAGCGGATGCTGAACTTAAAGCCAAGATAGAGGCTTAAGATTGGCGCGAAAAAGTAAATAACGAGGTGAAACATGAAGTGTTCTGTCTATATCGCAACCAGTGTTGATGGCTTTATTGCTAGAAAAAATGGCAGCGTGGATTGGTTAGAAGCGGCAGGAAACAGCGATGCAGACATGGGCTCTCAAGCAGACATGGGTTTTGCTGAGTATATGGCATCGGTCGATTGCCTGATCATGGGGCGCAAATGCATGGAAATGATTTCCAGCATGGATCTTACGCCAGAGCAGTGGCCTTATGGGGATACCCGTATCATTGTGCTCAGTAACACAATTTCTCAAGCGCCGGAAAATGTTCGCGCTCACGTCGAGATGTATTCTGGCGATCTTCAGGCATTGGTAGCTAAGCTCGAGAGTGAAGGGCACCAGCACGCCTACATAGATGGTGGTGCGACCATTCAAGCGTTTATCAATCTGCAACTTATCGATGAGATGACCATTACCCGCGCCCCGGTGCTGTTAGGTGAAGGCATTCCACTATTTGGTAAAACGCTTAAAGATATCAAACTGAAACACGCTCAGGCGACGGCGTTTGCCAACGATTTTGTGCAGGTGAAGTACCTGGTGAGTTATGAATAACAGCTTTCAAACCTCTTAAGCGTATTAGGCTCGGGGAGGCCATCATGATAATGAGGGGTTGTGCTGGCCCTTTGAGGTGATAAATAATGGTTTGCTGTATTAGTATTTCCTTTAATTTTGCGCTTTGGTTGTTTTTTATACCAAAGTCACACCTTGATAAATTTTATAAAGTTCTGAGTGAAAAAGAGAGTACCATTCTCGTGAAAATCAACCCAAAGAGTTGATTTGTATCTGATTTTCAACAAAAGGATATAACATGAGAACCCTTGCTAGTTCCTTCCTCGGCTTGAGTGTCTTGCTGGCCACCAGTTCGGTAAGTTACGCATCGAACCTTGAACAGAACGATTTCATCGCAGATTTGATCCAGTCTTCGACGCCGTACTACCAACAACAATGCCATTTATACGGCACCGAGAAAACCATTCCGGCAGACTGTAATTACTACGTTCTAAATCTGAGTGATATAAACAAAGAAGAGCGAAAAGCCTTCACTTCAGAGCTGTTAGGGCTGGGTGTGGATAGCCAATATGTATTGGTGACCAAACCAAGTGAAGTTGAAAAAAGAGGCATCTATCTACTTGATGACCTTGATGCCAACTACCTTGCCGATAACTTAGTCTCGGAGCTGGGTAAGCGAAGCCGAACCAAGCGCTCGGTGTCGCAAGATAGCGGCAATGTGATGGAATTTATCGTCCACAGACGTTTCAACGTGGAAAGGAAAGACAAAGGCAATGTCACGCTAAAGTACAAAGTCCGCTATTACAGCAAGTCCCCTTTTTATGCCCGTTCGGGCGACAAAGACAAGTATGTCGAAATCGTATTGGCAGAAGGCTCTGGCGTTGATATGGGGCTGGCGGACAGTTGGTCTGATATTTATCGCCGCTGGAATCACAACAGCAATACCAACTATGTCTACAACGAGTATCTGGATGCGATCGATGTCGATATTAAGATTAACGATCGCGCGAAACTCGCCTCTGGGCAGATTTATCTCAATGATCTTTATCCAAGAATGCAAGATCAGGTTGAGTCAAAGATTGAGAAAGAAACCAGCACCAGCATTAAAGTGGGCTTAGGCTTCTCACCAAAAATCCCGATCAAAGATATTGAGTATAAGTTTACCGACAAGTACAGCATTACCAATAAAAAACAGTTTGGTCTGGTAACGAAAACCAATAAAGACGGCTACAACATTAAGTACGTCAACAACAAGTATGGTTCATCGGTTGACCCTGAACATGGCTTCTGCGATTTAGGCACTGCCGATGGTTGGTGTTGGGACTACGATGAGCGCCGAGGCAACCCTTGGAACTTTGATAAATTAAGATCCAACAACTCGCTGGCGATAAGCGGGTTAAGACCAGATTTTGTCGCCAAAGTGGCCGCGAAAGAGGGCACCAACGGCTCGTCTGACATTGTGGTCAAAACGACGGTAGACAGTTTAGCGTTGTTTGGTCATAACCGTTGGATCATCGGCCGCCGTTACGCCTCGGGTAGCCAGCTTTGGAACAGCAATACCAGCAGCGATTCCGATTGGGATACCGGCCGTGACTTTGAAAAACTGCGTTATACGGACCAGTTTACCGTCAACGTAGATTGGAACAGCCCGTGGTTCTTGGGCGCCGATGCGGTCACCATTAAGTCGACTTACTTGAGCCAAGAAAACGCTCAGTGTTTGACCGTGGTAGATGGCAGTGCGCTGCAGTTTAAAGATTGTGTCGACGGCTCTAAATCTCAGTCGTTCATTTACGATCAAGAGAAACGCTACCGTAGCGTCGCCAACATTGACCAATGCCTAGAAACCGCAGGCGGCCAATTAACGCTAAGCTCCGATTGCCAAGACGACTTTGCGCGCAATACCCAGATCTGGTACTGGCAAGAGCCAAATGGCTTTGCCAATGACGTGCTGTATACGGTGAATCATGACAGAACCATCAGCGCTATCGATGCTTCCACTGCTGTGCCAAGTGTTGTGGTGGTTGATGACACCGACGACATGCCACAAAGCGTGCTTTACACCAGTCGCTTTACGGATTTTAGTTCGATTAAGCCGTAATCCTTTTAGTACCTAAAACCGAATAAAACCGTTCACCTTTTGAAGGGAACGGTTTTTTTATTATCTCTTTACTTATGAGGCGCTCAGTTTGGGAGCCAAAATCATTGCGTAACTATCCACAGGTGAGGTGTCGAGAATTGACTCCCATTTTTTACGAAACATAGTGTAGTAACAAGAAAAAGGATGAAGGGTGAGCCCAAAAAAGAATAAACGAGATATGCGGTTATATTCAATTGCACTCATAGTTGTCTTTTTTGGAGGGCTAAATGTATATTTCTATTCTTACACATAACCGTGAAGTGCCATTATCTTCGAGTTACATAAATTATATGTATCCAGTCAATAAGCTTTTTACTTCTTGTATTGAGCTAAGAAACGATTCTGTTATGGAGAGCATTCCAGCATCTTCCATCAAGGATTCTTCACTTGCTGGTCCCCTTCGAAAACTCCCAAACGATATGACGGGAGAAAAAAGGCTTCAAAAGCTTAAAGAAAGAATTGATAGAAGTTCAAACATAAAAGCAACAATGGCGACGGATAGGGCACACTGGCAGAACAAGGAAGTGATACCTTCTAGGCATTATACTAGTGTTGCTCCTATACAACCCTCAACAACCGCGTCAAACTCCATGAAGGCTAAAGGAGGACGGGCTATGGCTTTGGGCATAGTTTTACAGAAAGCTCGAGCTATGGTGCTTTATGATATTGTTCGACAAAACACTCAGATTTTAGCTAAAAGAGTTAAAGCTTCAAACCCCAGTGCTTGCGGTTGCGTTTTGATTGTAAATATAAAATATCTAAAGGTGGAAAGAGAGTACGGCAAAGCGCCTCAGTTATCACAAGTCACGCTGGATCGCCTGATTTTTGGTACGGATGAGCCTAGCTTTGAATCTAGTGCTTATGTAAGAGGTAAAATTAGCAGCTTATGCGAAGTGAGTATAAGGAAATCGATAGATACCAAGTTTTCGATTGTACACGGTGAAACTGACGAGTCTTTTTCTACGGCAGTGTTATTTATAAAATGCACATGGTGAATAAATGAAGATTTTTATCGTGCTTTCATTAGTACTTTTGCTACCAGCTTGCAGCGAAAATAATCAAATAGTTGTTGTAACAGAAAACCGTCAGGAAGAGCGACAAAGTACTTCGAGTGCTGTCGCTTTACAATTATATCGTGAAGCCAACGAACTTTATGAACAAGGTGATATTAAAGGTGCGCAGTCCAAACTTGAAGTCGCGGTTAATAGCGGGGAGCCTCATGCGAAAGAATTACTGGGTTTTATCTTGCTAAGAGAGCCTGAAGTACTAGACCTAAAAAAAGGATTTAGGCTAGTGACTGAAGTGGCAAAAGAAGGTTTGGCAAGTGCGCAGTTTTATCTTGGTTCATGCCTTTATGATGATGGGTGTGGCATTCCTGAGAACAAAATTTTATCGGCATATTGGTTAAGAAAAGCGTTAGAGAATGGGGAGTCGGGGGCAAAAATGTTGCTTGGTTTTCTTGAAGAAGACTCAAGTGATACGCATATCAATGAAACGCAATATATCGAAAACTATTCTGCTTATTTGCAGCAGTTAAATAGCTCGAACTAAATATTAAACATGGCAACACTCTGTAAACCGCTCGCTTTTAGTGAGCGGTTTTTTATTGCCTGTGTATCGACCTGCGGATGAAATCAGTGAGCGCAGGCGAAGTTCCTTAAAGGCGAATGATAGGGAGGGTCTCCAGATTTGCTCTGCCCCTATCGGTAGTGGCGGTTGTTATTTACACTGTAAATAATGACCTGAGTCAAACTAAGGCAGAACTACTACTTTGTTGGCATAGTCTTAAACATGTATTTTATATATTATTTTAAGTGTGAGTATCGCAATGACTAATTAAGGGAAGCAAAGATGACTTCAATTCAAGATTTTATGACCCAGCACCACAAGACGTGTGACAACCTGCTTGTTGAAGCAGAAGCGGTGTTAGCCAGCAAAGATTGGGTGGCATTTGCCTCGCTTTGGGCTCAGTTTGAAAAAGAGACCCTGCATCATTTTGATTTGGAAGAGCAGATCTTATTTCCTGCCTTTGAAGAGCAAACGGGTATGACGGCGGGTCCAACGATGGTGATGCGTCAAGAGCATGCTCAGATCAAAGCGATGTTCGCACAAATGGCCGCTGCGATTGAACAACAAGACATTGAGCGCGCAATGGGTAGCAGCGAAAGCATTATGATCTTTATTCAACAGCACAACATGAAAGAAGAGCAGATCCTATACCCAATGACAGACAACCACCTTAGCAATAGCGAAGAGATTGTTCGGCAGATGAGCGCTCAATAACTGCTGGGCTATTCACCAACGGATGCGAGCGAAAAATGGATACAAACCGAGTGACGCAGTTAGATGTGAGCGAGCTAGAGCCACCGCAACCGATGCACCAGATCACGGCGGCACTGCAAACATTAGCGACAGGAGAGGTGCTTAAGGTGAAGCACAGGCGCAAGCCCATCCCGCTATTTGACATGATAGCGGGGCGCTTTGAGTACCTGTGTTGTGAAGTCACGCCCGAGCATTTTCAGATCTATTTCTGGCACCTTGGCGACAGCCAAGCCAATGCGTTGGTAGAGAAGCTTTGTATTGAGTATCCCAACCAAGAGAACAACGCGTAATGAGAATGACAGGCCTGAACTTTGAAGCGATCCCTGCGCTTTCATCGCCGCTTCGCTTTTACCTAACGGCGCCGGTTTTCGCTCTATTCGCCGCAATACTTATCGCGCTGCATGGCGAAGCCCTGTGGCTGAGCCGCTGGATGCCCGTTACCCTTGCCGTAACTCATATTATTGCGCTCGGGGTGATGGCGATGATCATGATCGGCTCGCTGTTTCAGGTCATGCCGGTGCTGTGTGGCGCGGCGATTCCCATCACTGGCTGGCGCTTACACCTATTTCACTTCAGTTTCGTTTGCGGGGTCGTCACGTTAGCGGCCGCGTTTTTAGGTTGGTTGAGCTTTTTGCTTCCTTTTGCGCTACTTGCTTTCAGCCTTGGCTATTTCTGTCTTACTTTGGTTTGGCTACTCGTCACCCAAGCAAAAGGTGAGCAGACCCGCCTGCCGATCCTGCTGGCGATTGTGGCGCTTGCCGCGCTACTCGTTCTTGGGTTGGTTTTACTCAGTGGTTACTTGTGGGGCTTTTTCCCCAGCGTAGGAAAGACATTAACCAACTTACACGCGGGTATTGGCAGCTTCGGTTGGATCATGTTGCTGGTGATGGCGGTAAGCTTTCAGGTTATTCCTATGTTTCATGTTACGCCGAGCTTTAGCAAAAAGTGGCGTCATAGCGTGCTCGGCTTGTTGGTGATGGGCTTGATATTCGCCAGTGGCCAAGCATTCGATTTTCCGCTCTCTTGGGGATGGTTTTTATGCATTGCTGCTACTGGGCTGTATTGCGTGATCACCCTAGAGCGGCTTAGCAAACGCAAACGTAAACTGCCGGATGTGGTGATCAATTACTGGCAGCTCGGCTTGGCTAATTTGATGTTGGCGTGTGGGGTGTTACTGTGGATGCTTCTACCTATTGAGCGCCCCGCGCTGATAATGCAGTGGCAAACCAAGCTCGAAGTCCTGCTGGGCTTTGTATTTGGCTTTGGTTTTGTGTTGGCCATCATTCAAGGCATGCTGCTGAAAATCGTGCCTTTTTTGATCTCCTTGCACTTACAGCGCCTGATGATGCAAAACCCAATGGCGATGATCCCCCTTCCCGATCACTATCAGTTGATCAGCCGCGCACGCATGAAGCGCCAGTTTTACTCGTATCTTGCCCTGCTGGCGGCGCTGTGGTTGTCGGTGTGCTGGCCCGTGGCCACACCACTGCTGGCGTTGGTGTTCGCGCTCAATTGGCTGACGATTGCCCATAACCTCTATGGTGCGATAACCCAGTATCAAATCTCGCGAGATAAACTGCAGAGTGCGCCTAAGATGACGCTGTAGTTGGGCGTTGGTATTGACTCCCTCAGATGAGGAAGTCAATTCACCAAGCACTTTATGGTGTGAGCGGTCAGAGTTTAAACCGGCCCACAATCTCGTTAAGCTGAGCGTTTATCTGGGAAATACTCTCTGCATCGGTTAGCGCTTCTTTACTGTTTTGATCAAGCTCTTGCACTATGTCATTTATCGCATTCATGTTGCGGCTTAGCTCGTGGGTTACGCTGCTTTGCTCTTCTGCCGCGGTCGCGATTTGCGAGCTGAGATCACTCACGTCGGTTACGTGTTGAGTCATGGAGTTGAGGCTGTCGGACACCGCGCCCATCGCTTCGGCGGTACTTTGGCAGCGGTCTTTGGTGGTATCCATGGCGCGGACGACCTGCTGGTTTCCTTTTAGTAGGCTGTCTAGTGCTGATTCAATCTCCTCGGTGCTCTCTTTGGTGCGGGTTGCTAGGTTCCTAACTTCATCGGCAACCACCGCAAAGCCTCGCCCTTGTTCTCCGGCACGCGCCGCTTCAATGGCAGCGTTCAGTGCTAGCAGGTTAGTTTGCTCGGCAATATCACCGATAACGTTCAGTATTTGATTAATGCCGTCGGTCTCATCACTCAGTTTTTGCACGCTGCTCGCGGTGCCTTGAACATCCTCTACCAGAGCGGTCACAGAGTTTTGTGCGCCAGATACTGTGCCCCGCGACGCTTCACTAGCGTCATTGGCTTTTTGGGTCAGCTGGGCGGTACTCGCCGCATCGGCTGCCATGGATTCGGCGGTGGCGTTCATCTCTTCAATTGCCGTGACGACTTGCTCGGTTTCTGAAACATGCGAGTCGAGAATTGATGAGTTACGCGATGAGTTGTCTTGCAACCTGACTACATTTTGCTGCAGCACGCCGGCGGCTTGTTGGATCTGATTCATCATTTGCTGCAGATTTTCGACAAAGCCATTCACCCCTTCGGCAATTTGCCCGAGATCATCGTGAGAATCGATTTTGAGTCGCTGGGTTAAATCCCCATCGCCCTGAGCCAGATCGAGGATGGTTTTTTTCAGCTGCACAATCGGTGTGTAGAGAACTTGAATGATGAAGTATGCGACAACCACGCTCACTAGACACGCGATCACGCCCACCCAGATTGCCTCGGAACGGGCATCTGCTAATCCGGCGAATGCTACCGATTTATCCAACCCTAATACAAAATACCAGTTTTTGTCGCCAGCCTTTATCCGGTTGGAAAATAACAGTTTGTCTACGCCATCAAGGTTATATTCTTGAAGTAGATGTTCCTGTCGGACCGCGTTATGGAGGACATCACGAAGAGAGGCGATACTGTCACCTTTCTCTCCCACTTTGAGCGCAGGAGAGGAGCTGGCGAGAATAGAGGTATCTTCGGCAATGATCACCGCAACCGAGCCGGGAATGGATGTTGCCGCATTGGCGAGTTCATTCAAAAAACCGAGCTTCATATCGACAGAAACCATCCCGCTTAGGGTTTTCTCAACGATACTGATCCAGAAAACATCACCTTCAGAGCCCATATAGGGATTGGTCACCGATGTACCGTTTGCTTGGCGCGCAGCTTGATACCAACCTCGAGTGGTCACATCACCTTCGAATTTGTGATTAGGCCACGTCTTGGCCTCTTGGTTCCAGTACGCATCACCTGTTTCAAACCCAACTACGGCGCTGTTCAGATTAGCGGCCGCCGCCATTAAGTGGGTCATATTAATAAGCTCTTCTGCTGTTCCGACAATTTCTTTGTTCTTATACAGGGAAGCGATTTTGCCTACGGCGCCCACTTTATCTCCGACCACCAACTCAACTTTCTTGGCGGAGTTTGCCACAAAGCCTTCGGTATTGGTGATGATGAGGTTAGTGAGAGTTTTCGCTTCATTCTGATACGAGATAGTGCCAGACACGGCCACCGACAAGGCCACTAGCGTTAGGGTTGCGATTAACAACAGGTTTTTAAATCCCAGATTTTTCATAGTGCGTACCTTTAGTTCTGGATTTAGTTTGTTCTCCTTAATATTAGTCGACATTTTTATCAATTGGAGCGGGTTAAGCGCAAAATCAAACAGCTCGCCCCGCTTTTTCCGTGGGGTTACTTAAACTTCTTCAAATGCTGGATAATCAATATAACCATGTTCATTACCCCCAAACAGTGTTGCTCCATCTAAAGCGGCGAGTTTGCGGTTGTGTTTCAAGCGTGAAACCAAGTCCGGATTCGAGACGAAAGGGCGGCCAAAAGCGACGAGGTCGGCGTAGCCTTTGTTTAGTATTTCATTTGCTCGCTCTTGGGTATAACTACCGGCGACAATAATGGTATTGGTGAACTTATCTCTTAGTTCAAGGCGGAAGCTCTCGGGGATGATAGGCGCATCATCCCAATCGGCTTCAGACAAGTGCAGGTAGGCGATATCACGAGCTTGCAGCTCTTTTGCAGCTTGCAAAATAGTGGGAACGATATCTGGGCAATCCATGTCTTTAAAGGTGATGAATGGTGCCAGGCGAACCCCGATTTTATCGGCTCCAATTGCTTTAATTACGGCATCAATCACTTCGAGAAGAAAGCGGATACGGTTATGACGAGTTCCCCCGTAGGCATCGATACGCTGGTTGGAATTGGTTCGAAGAAATTGGTCAATCAGGTAGCCATTCCCACCATGGATCTCAACACCATCAAAGCCGGCTTCGATGGCCCGTTTGGCTGAGTAGGCAAAGTCTTGAATGACGCGGTCGATATCCGCCTGAGTCATCTCTTTGGGTTGAATACAGTCAACCATACTTCCGTTGCCCTCGTCATCTGAGATCCAAACTTGTGTTTCTATTGGCGCTACAGCAGAAGGGGCGAGAGGTCGCTCCCCTTTTTGGAAGGTTGGGTGAGAGACTCGGCCAACATGCCATAGCTGACAGAACATCGCCGCACCTTGTTCTTGCACAGCTTTTGTCACAGGTTGCCAACCTTCCACTTGTTGGTCGGTGTAGACGCCTGGGGTGAAAGAGTAACCTTGAGAGTCATCAGAGATCTGCGTTGCTTCAGAGATGATTAAACCAGCGGAAGCACGCTGTTTGTAGTAAGTCGCCATCATGGCGTTGGGTATGTTACCCGGCTGACTGGTACGAGCGCGAGTCATTGGGGCCATAACAACACGATTTTGTAAACTTAGGCCTTTTAGGGTGGTTTGTTGAAATAATTTGCTCATGGTCATCGCCTTACTTTAGTCGTTTTGGTCGTTTCTATTTGCAGGTTTATCCGCATGTCGACCCAGAATGGCCAGTATATTCATTCGATTAAATTTGATAATTGAGTAAAATATGAAAACTTTATTCATTAAATCTGAATGCTGGAGGGTAGAGTGGATAAGTTTTCTGATATGGAAATGTTTGTCAGTATTGTGAAGCATCAAGGATTGGCGGCGGCAGGGCGTGATCTTGGCCTATCTCCCGCAGCGATGACGGCAAGGCTGCAATCGCTAGAAGAGCGATATGGCGTCAAGTTGCTTAACCGAAGTACTCGGCATGTTTCCATGACCGATTCTGGCCAGCTCTATTACCAAGCCAGTATGGAAATATTGGATAACGTTAGGGAAACCGAGAATCTTATTCTAAATGGGGTGAAAGAGGTAAAGGGCGCGTTAAAGATCGTGGCGCCAAAAGATATTGGTAAACAATACATCCTTCCGATAGTCAACGAGTTTGCTGAGATCTATCCCGACGTGGTGCCATACCTATATCTAGAAGATCAGCTATCGAACATAGCTGAATCTGGCATGGATATCGTCATTCGCTATGGAGAGCTGGCGGATAGTAGCTTGATATCACGGCGGCTGTCACCCAGTTGGCGAGTGCTGTGTGCGTCGCCTGAATATCTTGCCAAAAATGGCACGCCCAAAACACCACAGGACTTGGTAAATCATGACTGCCTCGTCATGCTTCGTAGTAGTGAAGAACTCAAAACCTGGCATTTTCAAGAACAAGATAACAAAAGTGCCGTTACGCTTGTGCCAAAACGATTTTCAGATGACGGTGAAGTGATTCGGCGCTGGGCATTAGAGGGGGCCGGCATCGCGCTTAAATCTGTATTAGATGTTCAGGCTGATATTCATCATGCGCGTCTTGTCACGGTCCTTGACGGCTATATGAAGAACTTCAACACCTCAACGTCTGTTTCAAGTTCAGACTTGAATGTCGTGTATCTCAGTAAACAATACCAGCCCAAGCGAGTTCGGCTGTTCTTAGATTTTCTTTTTGAGCGGTTTAAATACTTAACAGAAGAGTAAAGATAATAGGGCCATTCTTGGTGTAGGTTTTGCACTGCATGAAGAGGCGCGGTGGCAGGTGGTATTATTGCCCACCGCCACACAGGTATTAATGCTGCTTGGAGGTGCGCTTCACCTCATACATATTGTGATCAGCTTGTTGAAGTAGGGTATCGGGCGAGAGGTATCCATTAATGCCAGTTTGAGCGTAACCAATACTCAGTGTAAGGTCGGCCTCCTTTTCGCGCAGTTCACTTGCGAGGCGATGTTCACAAATACTTCGGGCTTGCTGCTCGGTGCAGTTAGGGAAAATGATCACGAACTCGTCACCGCCGTAACGAAACAGGTGATCCACTTTTCTAGTCGCGTTCTTTATCGCTTTTGCTACGGTGATAAGAATGTCGTTTCCGCGCTGATGGCCGTGGGTATCGTTGATCACTTTGAAGTCATTGATATCGATGTAAACAGCGGTTACTGGCTCCGAGCGCTGCTTGGTATCCGTGAGAGTGCTGTCGAGAGTGTCAAACAGGGTACGAACATTTAGCAGGCCTGTTAAAGGATCTTTGGTCGCCATATTTTGTAAACGCCTAACCACAGACGCACGCTTGAACTCATAAACATGTGCCATTGCCCAGATAGCGAGCGTACAAGCGCCGTAGTTTCCTAGTGCTATCCAATGTACTTCAGGATCTTGTTGCCAGACGCGCCATCCGAGCACACCAAGCCCACCAAAGACGCCGATAAAGGTTGTGATCATGCCCACTCTGCGGCCAAGTAACAGGTAAGACAAAACGGGGAAAATAAAAATCCATGAAAACAGCCCAACGCGAAAACTTACATTCATCAGGCTATAAAAAACTAGGCAATAAGAGGTGAATAAGAACACCATCGACCAGTGCTTTAAATAGCGGGTCTTTTTAATTACGCTGAGTATTCCTGTCCATAAGAGCACGACAGCAGCTTGGATTAAGGCAAAGGTTTTGTATTCGGGCCAAGCTAGCCAGTTAAGTAGACTAAAGCAAGCGCTAGACAAAATGGTGATGGTAAGTACCACAAAGAGTACCGAACGGCGGTACTCATGCTCATCTGGCAGTGGCATTGAATGCTCTTTCACTTTGTTACTCCATCAATCAGTAAAGATGCCTTAGGCATGACTTACTAAGAACATTAAATTGATCATCAATAAGGATGATTTATATAAATGATCATCCTGATAAACGGCAGAACAAAATATAACTCAGATCAATGATTGCCAAATAAAATTGACTTGAATTGATAAAATGTCGATAAAAGGCGTGAAGCGCATTCTGAACGGGGTTTAGTGGTGCTAAGTATTTTATATTAATA
>Ga0070725_10000795_pt1 | contig 19780 bp, 11 predicted proteins | sample tdDd002_FD_69781 | JGI IMG/M metagenome (GOLD analysis project Ga0070725, IMG submission 69781) | Marine sediment microbial communities from the Atlantic coast under amendment with organic carbon and nitrate - tdDd00.2 | ecosystem: Environmental > Aquatic > Marine > Coastal > Sediment | place... | reverse complement strand
TACGACATGGAAGATTCACTTATCACTCAAAATGGTGGAACACCTACTTATATGGCAGTGTTAAATGAATGTGGTGAAATGGTATCGGCAGTGGTTGATATGAAGAGTATTAATGAGCTATCATATTCATTTATCGACGAAAAAGCAGAAGCAGTAGAAAACGCAGAATATGTAATCGTAGATACAGACAACCCAGAGAAACTGGAATACTTGTTAAAGCACTATTATAAGAAAACACGATTTGTTTTAGATCCTGTATCGGCGGCCAAGGCAGATGATGTAAAACACTTAATCAAGTACTTCCATACAATAAAACCAAACCGACATGAAGCTGAACAGCTTGCTGGATTTGGAATAAAAAATGATGAAACCTTGGTTAGAGCAGCAGAAAAATTCCATGCAGAGGGTGTAACAAATGTGTTTATCAGTTTAGATGCTGATGGGATCTTCTACTCTGACGGTGTGACTATGGGTAAAATCAAAGCTAATGAAGCTATTGTTAAGAATGTTACGGGTGCAGGGGATTCCTTTGTCGCTGGCTTAGGCTATGGCTTTATGCATAAACTGGACACATTAGAAACTGTAAGGTTTGCTATTGCCATGTCACTTGTAACAATAGAACACGAAGAAACAATTCATCCAGAGATGAGTTATGATAAAGTTCATGAGACAATCGATAAAACGCAGTGGACTGAAGTGAAGTTTAAGTAGAGCATTATGGAGGCAACATGAGAGAAGTAAAAATTAGAATTAAAGATGAATATATTGATCATATAAGATCAGGTAATCCTTTGCTCGAAAAGAAAATGTTTGATAACACACGTTTTCTTCAAAAGGAAGGCGATGTAATTAAAATTGTTTCGATGAAAGATAGATTCTTGGCAAGAGGGTACTACGGTATCCAGAACAAAGGCTGTGGATGGGTTCTATCAAGACACGTGAAACAAAAGATTGATATGGATTTTTTCAAGAAAACAATCAATGCAGCAATATCTAGAAGAAACCATCTTTTAATGGATGAAGGTACAACTGCATATCGTGTATTTAACGGTGAAGGTGATGGTATTGGTGGTCTAACAATTGATTACTACGACGGATACTATCTAGTTCAGTGGTACTCAAAAGGCATCTATAAGTTTAGAGATGAAGTTATTAATACGCTCAAAAAACGTAAGCCAATCAAAGGCATCTTCCAGAAAAAACGATTCGGAAATGATGGTAAGTATATTGAAGGATCAGACTTCATTCTTGGTGAATACCCTGAGTGGCCACTTGTTGTTATGCAAGATGATATTAAGTATGCAGTCAATCTTGATGATGGTGCTATGACAGGGGTCTTTCTTGATCAAAGACAAGTACGTAGACAACTTAAGAGCAAGTATTCAAAAGGTAAAACTGTTCTAAATACATTTTCTTATACAGGCGCATTTGGTGTTGCGGCAGCCTTAGGTGGTGCTACAATGACAACGAATGTTGACCTTGCTAAACGTTCGATTGAACTTACAAAAGAAATGTATGCTGTAAATGAGCTTCAAGAGTTTGAGAATCAAATTATTGTAGATGATGTGTTTAAGTACTTCAAAAAGGCAGCAAGGCAAGAAAAAACGTGGGATGTAGTTGTTCTTGACCCACCATCATTCTCACGTTCTAAAAACTTTACATTTAGTGCGGAAAAAGATTATGGTAAACTCCTCGAAGACGTACTGCCGTTAGTAAATGAAAAAGGCATTATCATTGCATCTACTAACAGTGCAAAGATGGACGCTGATAAATTCAGAAAACAAATTAGTGCAGGATTTGTTGCGGCTAAACGACGTTACAAAGTTCTTGAAACACTACAATTACCAGAGGATTTTGCAGTTGACGCGAGATATCCATCAAGCAACTATCTTAAGGTTATGATTTTAAAGGTAGATTAAATACTAATATTTAGACAAAAAATATGAATCCAGATTGATCAGAATATGATCAATCTGGATTTTTTTATGTTCTGAACAAGCTATTTAGAACAATTGTTTATCAATTAGACAAAAAAATAACAATCCCTACAAAGAATTGACTGAAAAAATTTAGACAACGTTTTCCATTTGTTTGAAAAGGGGATTTGGGGTATAAGTATTTCAATGGTGTGCATTAAAGTTAACGTTAGGTAAAAACAGAGTTAAACTTCAGAAAAGTTCACCAATTACATACATTATATAGAGATAATTAGATTAATAAATAAAGAATAAAGAACCAAGGGGCTGGTGACTATATTGAATGTTTCATACTTAGATGATCTAGATATGGATGCATATTTATTTCAGGATGGTACATATTATAAAAGTTATGACATGATGGGCGCACATAAACGTAGTTTTAAAGGCAGAACGGGTACTAGTTTCGTTGTATGGGCACCGAATGCACATACAGTTTCTTTAGTTGGGAACTTCAATAATTGGTTTGGTAAAGACTTTAAGCTGAAAAAATATAAAAAGTCCGGATTATGGAATATCTTTATTGATGCCGACCTGACAGGTGAAGTTTATAAGTTTGAAATACAAACCTCAAAGGGAGAGATTCTCTTAAAATCTGATCCTTATGCTTATTACTCGGAGGTGCGGCCACAAACAGCTTCTATTGTTTGGCCAGATACACCCTATAAGTGGACAGATGATAAGTGGTTATCAAAACGAAAAAGAACTAAAGCATATCAAGAACCCATTAATATATATGAGTTACATCTAGGTTCGTGGAAACACAAATCATCCATTCATAAAACAGTAGATTTAGAAAGTCAAATGAGTGCCTTAAGTTCAGACGAAGAGATTGATAAGGACAAGTTTTTCTCGTACAGAGAACTTGCCCCGATTTTAGTTGAGTATGTGCTGGATATGGGATTTACCCATGTTGAGATTATGCCATTAAACGAACATCCATTTGATGGGTCTTGGGGCTACCAAGCAACGGGGTACTTCTCGGTTACTAGCAGGTATGGTACTCCTGATGATTTTAAGTATTTTGTGGACTATCTACATCAACATAATATTGGAATTATTCTAGATTGGGTGCCATGTCACTTCTGTAAAGATAGCCATGGACTAAGACTATTCGATGGATATCCTGTCTTTGAATCAGGTTATCAACATATTGCTAATAATGAACAATGGGGGACTGTAAACTTTGATTTTAGCCGAAAAGAAGTGGTTAGCTTTTTGGTTTCAAACGCAGTATTCTGGTTTGATAAGTACCACATTGATGGTTTACGTGTAGATGCAGTTGCCTTTATGCTCTACTTAGACTACGGACGTGAGCATTTAAACTTGCGAAATGAATATGGAAGTAATGAAAATTTTGACGCAGTAGAGTTTATCCGTATACTAAACAAAACTATTTTTGAGATGTATCCGGGTGCATTAATGATTGCTGAGGAGTCGACTGCTTGGCCACTTGTAACTGCTCCAATAGATAAGGGGGGCTTAGGGTTTAATTTCAAGTGGAATATGGGGTGGATGAATGACATGCTTGAGTACATGGAACTTGATCCACTGTATAGGAAATGGCATCATAACTTGATTACTTTTTCATTAACATATGCATTTAGTGAAAATTATGTACTGCCTTTGTCTCATGATGAAGTGGTACACGGAAAAAAATCATTATTAGACAAAATGCCGGGGGACTACTGGCAAAAGTTTGCCAATCTTCGTGTCTTATATGGTTACTTAATGGCACATCCAGGTAAAAAACTACTCTTTATGGGTGGTGAATTTGGACACTTTATCGAGTGGAACTATAAACGAGAATTAGACTGGTTTTTACTCGATTATGATAATCACAAAGGAATCAAGAGCTACATCAAAGACCTTAATAAAGTTTATATCACAGAAAATGCTTTTTACAGCCTTGATGACACATACGATGGCTTTGAATGGATTGACCTAAACAATTTAGATCAAAGCGTGGTGACGTTTATGCGAAAAGGGAGGGATGAGCAACGCGTTATAGTTGTTGTAAACTTCACACCGGAAACTTATACAAATTATAAAATCGGTGTGGATGAATCAGGGTATTACAAGGAAATTTTAAACAGTGATAAGGAAGTCTATGGGGGATCGGGTGTTGTGAATAACAATGTGTTGAGAGCGGTTAAGGAAAGTTGGCATATGCGGAAGTATCATATTGACATCAACCTGCCGCCTTTATCAGTTGTATATTTCAAAAAAACAAAAGATGACCATCAAGTAGACATGGAAACGAAAATTGAGGTGAAAAATAATGCGAGAAATGAACAAAGAAATCATCGCAATGATTCTAGCAGGGGGTCAAGGATCAAGACTTCGAGAGATCACTGAAGAAGTAGCTAAACCAGCTGTATCCTTTGCGGGAAAGTATAGAATTATTGACTTTGCACTGAGCAATTGCTCCAATTCTAATATTGATACAGTGGGGATATTAACACAATATAAACCTTTAGTACTCAATGCCCACGTTGGTATTGGGAGCTCATGGGATTTAGATAAGCAGTATGGTGGTGTGAAGATCTTACCACCTTATATGAGTAAAGATGGAGGCCGTTTTTACAAAGGCACAGCCAATGCAATATTCGAAAATATCAATTACATCGATACATATAATCCAGAGTATGTGCTGATTTTATCAGGGGATCATATATATAAAATGGATTATATGAAGATGTTAGATGACCATAAAAAGAAAAACTCAGACGTTACCATTGCGGTTATTGAAGTGCCATGGGATGAAACCAATAGATTTGGCATTTTGAATACAGATGAAAATGACAGGATTTATGAGTTTGAAGAGAAGCCTGAGAAGGCAAAGAGCAACTTAGCATCTATGGGAATTTATATATTTAACTGGTCCATATTAAGACAATACCTTATTAACGATGAGTTGGATCAAGAATCAAAAAATGATTTTGGTAAAAACATTATCCCTAAAGTTATGGAAGATCAACATGTTCTAAATGCCTATAGATTTAAAGGCTACTGGAAAGATGTTGGTACGGTTGAAAGTCTTTGGGAAGCCAATATGGATTTGATTAAACTGAATCCAGATTTTGATTTACATGATAAAAAGTGGAGAGCATATTCGGTTAATCCAGTCAGCCCACCCCAATTTATCAGCCCATACGGTATGATTGAATCTTCGCTTATTAACGAAGGGTGTATTATTGAAGGTCGAGTTAAAAAATCGGTCATTTCGCCAGATGTGTATGTGGGTATCGGATCTCACGTTGAAGAATCCGTAATTATGCCAAATGTAGTTATTGAAGATGATGTAAAGATATATAAAGCCGTTGTGGTGAATGATGTGACCATCCCTAAAGGTACTATAATAGGTGATCCAGACAGTGATGAGATTACCATTTATGCTGGGGAAGAAATGGAAGAGAATACGTAGGGGGGCACAAATATGAATGATGTTATGGGCATTATCAATCTGAGTGAATCAGGTGAGCAAATTAAAGATTTAACTTTGACACGTTCAATTGCGTCTGTGATGATTCTTGGACGTTATCGTGTAATTGATTTTATATTGTCGAATATGACAAATAGCGGGTTAACAAATGTAGGTATTTTCACACATGGAAATTCTAGATCATTAACCAACCATTTGGGGTCAGGTAAACATTGGGGACTCGATTGAAAACGAGATGGTTTGTTTATTTTCCATCCTGAGTACCGTCAAGATGACAACATCAGAAGAAATGGTGATCTAGAGAATTTTAAGATGAATTTGGATTATCTTAAACATTCAACACAAGAGTACGTGTTACTTTCAAGAAGTTATATGATCTGTAATATTGACTTCAAACCCATGGTAGATTTCCATAAAAAATCTGGTGCAGATATAACAATAGCCTATAAAAGTATGGAAAATAGCGTCAGACGATTTGTAGAGTGTGACAGTTTAACCCTTGATGAAAATAAAAACATTATAAGTATTGGCCAGAATCTAGGGAAAAAACGCCATTATGACATTTCAATGGAGATGTATGTCTTAAAACGTGAATTGCTCATTAAGATTATTGAAGAGTCAATTCACCGCGGCGATGCAAGGTTCATGAAAGAAGCCATCTTTAACAGGATTGATGACTTAAAAACCAATGCATATGAGTTTGATGGCTATTTAAGTTGCATTAATACCATTCAGAATTATTATCAAACGAATATGGATTTACTGAATGTGGCTAACTCAAGAGAGTTGTTCTACAATCATGGACGTATTTATACAAAAGTACTCGATTCACCGTCAACGAAGTACTCAGACAACAGTTTTGTGTCTAACTCATTAATTGCCAATGGTTGTATTATTGAAGGTACCGTTGAAAACTGCATTATTTGTCGAGATGTTCATGTTAAAAAAGGTGCAATAATTAGGAATTCAATAGTTTTCCCAAATGTAGTTATAAGTGAAACAACAAACTTAAACTATACAATTTTAGATAAAAACGTGGTTATAACAGAAAGAAAAATGTTGTTCGGAGATTCTGGCAGCCCATTTGTCATTAAGAAGAACACAGTCTTATAGCAGGAGGCTTGCATGAATGTATTATTTGTAGCGTCAGAGGCAGTTCCGTTTTCAAAAACAGGTGGCCTTGCAGACGTTGCCTTTGCTCTTCCAAAGGCGCTTAGAAAAGAAAATGTGGATGCTCGAGTGATTATTTCTAAAACATTTGATCTTCCTGAAAGATTAGAGAAAAGTGAAAACCACTTAAGTCATTTTTATGTAGATGTAGGCTGGAGAAAACAGTACGTAGGCTTAAGTGAGATCGAGTATGATGGTGTACCCTACTATTTCATAGACAATGAGTATTACTTTAAGCGAGATGGTTTATATGGTCATTATGATGATGGGGAGAAGTTTTCATATTTTTGTCGGTCTGTATTGGAATCAATTCGTTATATGGATTTTAAACCAGACGTAATTCATTTTAATGACTGGCATACAGGAATGATTCCTGTCTTACTTAATGAACACTACAGACATGACGAGGATTACAAAGACATAAAAACAGTGTATACAATTCACAACTTAAAATATCAAGGTGTCTTCGGACCGGATATTCTGAGTGATTTGTTAAGCATGGGTCATGATCATTACCATTCAGGTGGCATGGAGTTTCATGGTGGTGTGAGTTTTATGAAGTCGGGTATTAACTTTGCAGACGCGATCACTACGGTTTCTGAAACATATGCTAAAGAGATTCAGTATCCATTCTTTGGAGAAAGATTAGATGGACTCTTAAGGCATCGGGACCATGACTTATATGGTATAACAAATGGTCTGGATCATGATATTTATGATCCTAGAAAAGACCCTCACATTATCAAGAAGTATGATACGAGAGGACTTAAGAAAAAACGTGAGAATAAACTCCATCTACAAAAAGAGTTGGGGTTAGAGGTGAATGAAAACAAACCGATGATGGCTATGGTAACACGACTTGCCAATATGAAAGGCCTGGACCTTATTGAACATGTTATGGATGAAATAATGGGACTTGATATGCAGTTTGTAGTCTTAGGAACAGGTGAACCCCACTATGAAAAAATGATGCAGTACTATCAGAGTAAGTATCCTGATAAATTAAAAGCAGAAATTCAGTTCAATGCACCTTTGGCACATCAAATATATGCCGCAGCTGATATTTTTCTTATGCCATCCTTGTTTGAACCCTGCGGCTTAGGACAGCAAATAGCACTACGATACGGTACACTCCCGATCGTAAGAGAAACCGGGGGGCTAAAAGATACCGTTACACCATATAACGCTTTTGAAGATGAAGGCAATGGGTTTAGTTTTGCCAATTACAACGCGCATGAAATGCTTCATTCGATTGAAAGAGCTGTGGATTTGTACAGGGATCGACGCGCATGGAATAAGCTTGTACAAAGGGCGATGAAATCAGATACCAGCTGGAAAAACTCAGCAAAGAAATATATTGATATTTATGAGAATGTGATGAATCGATAGGAGTAATTCCCATGAACAAGATCACTAAAGAGCAATTTAAGACAGATTATCTTAGACGATTGGCTGCGAAAAGCGCTAAACCTCTTGAGGAGACATCGGAATGGGACAGGTATAATGCTTTAGGTAGCTTGTGTAAAGACTATCTAGCTCAAAATTGGATTGATACCACAGAACGTTATTCAAAAGAAGGTCGTAAACAAGTATACTACTTCTCAATGGAGTTTTTAACTGGCCGATTTTTACTTAATAACCTAGCGGCCCAGGGACTACTTGAAATTGCTAAAGACGTGATTGAAGAAATCGGATTTGATTTTGATGAAATTTCAGATATAGAGAAAGATCAAGGTCTAGGCAATGGAGGTCTTGGAAGGTTGGCTGCATGTTTTCTAGACTCAATGGCAGCGTTAAGCATTCCCGGGCATGGAATAGGGATTCGATATAACTACGGCTTGTTTGAGCAAAAAATTATTAATGGATACCAAGTTGAATTTCCTGACCGTTGGCTTGAAAACCGCAATGTATGGGAAGTAAAAAAACCTGATAAAGCAGTGGAAGTAAAATACGGTGGTGACATACGGTCTGAAATGGAAGATGGAAAACTTAAGTTTTACCATGAACACTATGAGACTGTGATAGGTGTGCCATACGATATGCCTGTTGTGGGGTATGATAACGAAACAGTAAATACATTAAGACTTTGGAGTGCTGAGACGAGTTCAAGAGAGTTTGATTACTCTAAGTTCAGCCGTGGTCAATATGTTCATGCATTTGAGCAAAAACATTCTGTTGAGTCTATTTCCCAAGTTTTATATCCGAACGACGCAATGCATGAAGGCCGTATTCTGAGATTAAAACAAGAGTATTTCTTTGTGTCTTGTGGTGTTCAAGGTATCATAAGATCCTTTAAAAAGACGGGTAAATCCATGGAGAATTTCCATGAGTATATTGCAATCCATGTGAATGACACCCATCCAGCTGTAGCCATTCCAGAGCTTATGCGTATTTTGATTGATGATGAACATATGAGCTGGGAACAGGCATGGGACATCACTACTAAGGTTATGAGTTATACAAACCATACCATTATGCAAGAAGCAATGGAACGTTGGCCAATTGATATGTTTAAGGCCCTTCTTCCAAGAATATTCATGATCATTGAGGAAATTAATGAACGTTTCTGTAGAGACCTATGGGAATGGAAATATAATGGAAATCTTGATTCAATAAGGGAGATTGCAATAATTGCAGAAGGCGAAGTGCGTATGGCCAACCTGGCCATTGTAGGGTCCCACTCCATTAATGGTGTTGCACATCTTCACACAGAAATTCTTAAGAATAAAGAGCTAAAACCCTTTTATGATTTGTATCCTCATCGTTTTAATAATAAAACAAATGGCATTACACATAGAAGGTGGTTAGTAAACTGCAACCCTGGATTAACAGATCTACTCAGTAATACCATAGGAAATGATTTTGTTAATCAGCCTATCAAACTTAGAAACGTTCTAAAATATGCTGAAGACAAGTCATTCCAAGAGAAAGTCATGCAGGTTAAGTTAGAGAATAAAAAGAAGTTAGCTGAGATTATATATGAGCGTAATGGAATTAAGGTGAATCCAAAATCTATATTCGATATTCAGGTAAAGCGTCTTCATGAGTATAAAAGACAAATCTTAAATGTTCTACACATTATGCACCTTTATAATCGATTACTTGAAGATCCTAATTTGGACATTCCACCGAGAACATTTATATTTGGTGCCAAAGCAGCTCCAGCTTATTATATAGCTAAACAAACGATTAAACTCATAAACACGGTTGCGGATAAAGTGAACAACGATCCAAGGATTAAAGACAAACTAAAAGTAGTTTTTATGGAGAACTACAGTGTTTCTCTGGCGGAACTTTTAATTCCAGCTGCGGATGTAAGTGAGCAAATATCAACCACTACTAAAGAAGCATCAGGTACAGGAAACATGAAGTTTATGATGAATGGTGCTGTAACTATCGCGACTCTAGATGGTGCAAATGTAGAAATACTCAATGAGGTTGGGGAAGACAATATTGTCATTTTTGGTCTAACTGAACCGGAGGTTTATGAATACTACGAAGATGGATCGTATAATTCACTCGAAATCTATAATTCAGATCTGAGAATTAAACGGGTTATTGACCAGTTGACCAATGGATTTTTAGATGTTTCTGATGAGGAGTTTAGAATCTTAAGAGATGGACTTTTACAACACAATGACGAGTACTTTGTCCTTAAAGATTTTGACTCCTACGCAGCAGCCCATGAACGTATCAATAGATATTATCGAAATAGAGAGTTATGGGCTAAAATGAGTATTATAAACATTGGTTGTTCTGGTGTGTTCTCAAGTGATAGAACCATTATGGAGTATGCATCAGGTATTTGGGATACCCCTATGCGACCATAAAAGAGTTACACTGGCAGGTGATTAAATGAAACAAATATTAAAGGCTCCCAAGTCCGTTCTAGAGACGAATGACTTCGGTGTTACAATAAGTGAAACAGGCGTCCAAATCAAAGTTTGGGCGCCTTGCGCTATTCGGGCACGTGTTGCGATCTATAATGAAGGGGACGACCTCTTTAGAAACGAGATTCCTATGGAGTCTATAGGTGATGGTATCTTTAACTTGAATTTGCCTTTGTCTTACAAGAATAAGTACTATACGTATATAATTACTTCTGCTGAAACAGATTATGAAGTTGTAGACCCATATGCGGTTGCAGCTGGCCCCAACTCGGAAAAAGCTATGATTATAGACTTAGAAGACACAAATCCTACAGGTTGGCATAGTCATGATCAGCCACATGCTGTTAAAGCACACGAAGCCCTAGTGTATGAACTGCATGTTAGAGACTTTTCTTCAGATCCCAATTCGGGTATGTATAACAAAGGTAAGTATTTAGCTTTCACTGAGAAAAACACTTCATTTAATGGATTAAAAACGGGAATTGACCACCTGAAAGAACTTGGAATTACCCATGTTCATTTGCTTCCAGTATATGATTTTTCATCTATTGATGAGTTGGACGCTTCAGCCTACAATTGGGGATATGACCCAGAACTTTTTAATGTTCCTGAAGGGTCCTACTCTACCAATCCCTTAGAGGGTCATGTACGAATTCAAGAATTAAAATTATGTATCATGGCTTTACATGAAGCGGGTATTAGGGTTGTTTTAGACATGGTATATAACCATACTTATGCATCGAGCCATTCAAATTTCAATCGTTTAGCACCTGGGTATTTTTATAGACATACTTCAGATGGTAGTTTTTCTAATGGTTCTGGATGTGGTAATGAGCTAGCAACCGAACGTTCTTTAGTTCGCAAGTTCATTATTGATTCCCTTTTATTCTGGCTCAAAGAATACAAGGTGGATGGATTCAGATTTGATTTAATGGCACTTTATGATGTAGAAACGGTACAAGAAATTTCTCGTGTACTTCATGAAAATAAACCGGACATACTACTTTACGGCGAACCTTGGATTGGTTGGGAAAGTGTACTTCCTGAGACAAGGCGATTTGTAAAAACCAAACAAGCAGGTCTCAAAATTGCCTTATTTAATGATGATTTTAGGAATGCCATAAAAGGAGATAATGATGGACATGAGTCGGGATTTGTTATGGGGCTCACATCTACACTGCAATGGGTTCAGTTAGGAATCGCAGCAAGTACGGAGTTATCAGGTGGGCGAAAAGGTTTCGCTGAAAAAGCAGAAGAGGTTGTTAACTATGTGAGTGCGCATGACAACTTAGTATTATGGGATAAAATTGACAAGGTATGCCCAAGTGACACAATTGAAGATAAAATCAGGATGCATAGGCTAGCTTTAGCTATTGTTTTGACATCCTTTGGAGTCGCTTTCATCCAGTCTGGAACTGAGTTTTTAAGAAGTAAAAAAGGACATGAAAACAGTTATAATGCAGGTGATGAAATTAATAAAATTGATTGGATATCTAAGTCAAAGCACTTTAATCACTTTACGTATATTAAGAATTTGATTACCTTTAGACGGTTTTCTGGTTTTTTTAAATGGAATGCTTATCAAGAAATTAAAAACAATGTATCATTTCTGGATACACCAGAAGGAATTATTGGATATGAAATCTTAAATGACAATGAAGACAGATGTATAGTATTACACAATGGTACACGTCATCGTAAACCTGTGCAATTGCCTGAAGGAAAATTTTACTTAGTAGCTAATGAAGTGAAAGTTGACTTGAACTCGAGTAAAATGTTCTCAACATTTGGTGAAAGACCTGTACATATTGAAGGGTTTACAACTATGATTCTGACGGACTTAGACCTTAAAAGTATTGACGCATTCTTAAATTAAATCAATTTACTAAAACACTATGTAGAACTTTTGCATAGTGTTTTCAAATATATACGGGGAGCTTTTGTGTAATGCTACAAAGAATAAGGGAAAGCGGGTGGGTACTTTTGTTCAGGTGTATAATATATTAGAATGGAGGGATTTCCATGAGTATATCAAATGCGATGGACAATTATAAAGATGCTGTTTCCAAAGGTAAACGTGCATATCAACATAGAAAAACAAGGGGCCAGGCTGGTCACTTACCTTCACTTGAAGGCCTGTTAAAAGACTTAGAAATCGTTTCAACCGTCCCTTTAGGACATTTAGAAATACCTTTGAACAAGGTCGTGGGTACATATACGGAAGCAAGAAGAACAGCTTTTGCCCACAATTTCATGCCTGTGGGTACGGCACAGTCTGATTTTAAAGATAAGTGGACTGCCTTATGTAGTGCTCATTTAGAAGAAGGCATTCGTGATCCCATAAAAGTCTATGAGTTTATGAACTGGTTTTATGTTCTTGAAGGAAATAAAAGGGTCAGCGTTTTGAAGTATTTTGATGCTTGGTCAGTACAAGCTGAAGTTATACGTTTGGTTCCTAAACGAGACGAAGAAGATATTCAGAATACAGTTTATTATGAGTTTCTTGAGTTTTTTAAAGAAACAGGGTTAATCTCTATTTGGTTTTCCAAACCTGGACGATTTAAGAGGCTACTTAGATACTTAGGGGACTATACACCAAAGACATCAGTTGGAAGAAGTAAGTATCAGCATTTTGAACATTTTGTATATTATCCGTTTAGAAGGATTTATCATGACTTGGGTGGAGGGGAGCTGGATGTAACCACTGGGGATGCTTTTATACTTTATGCTAAGTTGTACGGCATTCCAGAGCAAATTTATGAATATGAGTTGCAATCCCCTTTAAAACAGCTTATACAAGAGCTTAAAACCTATGATCACCCTGAAAAAGCAGGGATATCTATGGATGAAAGTGAAGAGTCAACAGGTGTATTAGACACTTTATCTAGCATAATTGCTAAACCCAAAGTCTTACGTGTGGCATTTATTTATGCAAGAGACGTAGAAAGTTCAGGTTGGACATACTCCCATGAACTGGGGAGGAAACATGTTCAGAGTTACTTTAAGGAACGAATAGAGACACACAGTTTTTCCAATATACCTGAAGCTGAAGGTGCATATGAAGCCATAAAGAAAATAGCAAATGAAAATTTTGATGTAATCTTTACGACCAGTGAAGTGTTTGTTAAACCAACACTGCGCTGTGCACTTGAACATCCCAATATTCTATTCTTTAACTGCTCAGGAAACAAACCTTACTTACATTTATCAAATTACTTTGGAAGAACCTATGAACCAAGGTTTTTGTCAGGTATGATTGCTGGCAGTTTGACACAATCTGATTTACTTGGATATACCGCAACATCTCCTGAGCCGGAAGTTATTGCAGGTATTAATGCATTTACACTGGGTGCCAGAATGGTTAATCCAAGAGTGAAGGTAATGGTGGCGTGGACAGAAAGATGGAATAATCCTAAACATGCAATGGATGTTGGAAAACTTCTTATTGATAAAGGAGCGGACATTGTAAACAACAAGAATACCAGTCTTTCAAGGGAAGATACCTGGTCTTTTGGAATCTACTCTATGTTGTGTAAGATTGACCCAAAGACTGGTGAAGCTAAGGAGTATCTGGCTTCTCCAATTTGGAAGTGGGGAACCTATTATGAGAAGATCCTGAATAATGTTTTAAATGGAACATATAAAACAGTAACAAACATTTTTAATAACAACCCTAAACTTTTGAATTTTTGGTGGGGGATGGCTTCAGGTGTTATAGATTTATACGCTTCTAAAACATTTGTGCCAGAAGAAACACTTAAGTTGGTAAACTTAATGCGCCATTTAATCATTCGAGGGACCTTCCATCCATTTAAAGGGCCAATTTACGACCAAGAAGGTGTTTTAAGAATAGAAAATGAAGTTATATTAGACCCTGATAAAATTCTTAAGATGGATTGGTTTGTAAAAGGTGTTGAACTAATAGACTCAGAGATAGACGTGTCAAAAGATGAAGTGAAGTAAATTGTTTGTTGATATGAAGTGAACAACCCTAGGGATAAGTTTCCTAGGGTTGTTTTGTGTTTGCGTGTTTCTTTTTACTATTAGATCTTTTGATTGAAAAACAAAAGCTGACTTAAGCAGCCAGCTAAAATAGGTTGTACATATTAGACCATACATTATGGAGGAGGAGATCTTGACGATCTGGGTCTTATATATCGATTATATGGTATTCATGAGCGTTCACAATAAGGGTTGGTCCATATTGAATGGAACGTTCATTTTTTTGTCCGTAATTTAGATGTTGGTGTCCATGAAAATGATAAGTTGGTTTCCAGTCATCTAATATGTTTCGAAGAGTTTTAAAGCCAATATGGGCAAAATCCTCTCCATCCCCAAGTTCATAAGCTGGAGAGTGGGTGACAAGGATGTCGACACCACCGGATTTTTTGATTTTCTTATATAGTTTCTTATATCGCTTTTGCATTTCCTTTTCGGAATACTGGAAGACACCCCCTCGATACTCTGGAGAGCCACCGAGTCCAAGAATTCTAACTCCCTTGTGTTCAAGTAAAGTGTCATCAATAGAGTCACAACCAAGGGGAGGTGACTTCTCATAACGCTCATCATGATTCCCGTGGACGTAATAAACAGGTACTGCCAACATGGTGACTAAAAACTGTAGGTAAGATGCTTTTAAATCACCACATGATATAACCAGTTCTATGTCTTTAAATTTTTCTTTATTAAAATGGTCCCAAATATATCTAGACTCTGTATCAGATACGAGTAGTATTTTCATTTTTTATCACCTTAACCTCTTATCTGTTATGATATATTTTAGGTCGTGTGCTTTCAATAGAGGTTGTGTTTATTTGTCAATATCCACAAAAGAGGGTGTCTTTTTTATAATAATAAGGTAGAGACCAAGTATCTTAGATAAAAATTTTTATCTTCGACATTATTTGACATTTTTCCTGTTGCATTAAGTATTATAAAAATTTAAAATATAAGAACGTGCGAATATCAAACTATACAGTGCGTGAACTAAGTGAGATCAGAGCAGTTGAGAAAAGTGATACGGGGGACAAATGAATAATTTAAAGATGAAAGACAGGATTTGGTTCAGGATTGCCATTCCAGTAATGATTGGAATTACAGTCTTAGTCGGTGCGTTAATGGCCATTATGTATTACTCTAGTTATACCATGATGGAGGAAAATGCGGTCACACTTTCTAAAAAAGTATATGACAGTGTGAGCTCATATGCATTGGAAGATGAATTTAACTCTTATAATGAAGAAGCCGACATGGAGGGAGAGTCTTATCAAGATTTAGTATTTTACTTGAATGCAATTAAAACGAGCTCTAATATAAAGTATATTTATATATCCAAAAAATTAGATGATGGTTCCATTGTTTACTTAGCAGATGGTTACCCATATGGAGATGAAGAGGGCGTAGTAATTGGTGAAGAAGTTGAAGTAGATTACCATGATGTATATAACCAAGTTTATGCGTCAAGTGCTCCTATACTGGGACTCTTCGAGGACAGTGAATGGGGCAGATTAATGACAAATTACTATCCTTTATACGATAGTAATAATGAGGTTTATGCAGTTTTAGGTGTTGACTACAACATTCAACATGAATTAGATATCATGAGAGCTGCCATGTTAGAGGCCGCTATAATTGCTGTAGTTTTAGTACTTATAATTGAAGTCATTATAGTATTGATTTCTAAGAGTTTAGTTCAGCCAATATCAAAAATTACTACTGTTGCTAGATCAGTAGCTGATTACGATTTAACTGTGGATGTTGATGGTAAGTACTATGGGGAACTCAATTTACTTCGAGATAGCTTTAAAGATATGTTAAGTAATAATAAGTCTATGATCTCGAGTTTGCAGTCCAGTATTGGTAATTTAAATGCAACGTATTCTGAGGTTCAAGCATCTAGTCACTCCATGGCAGAAATGGCAGAAGAGTCGTCTGTGACACTGAATGAAGTGAGTGGTAACATTGCCAACCAAGCTACATCGATGGTATCTGTTACAGGGTTGACTGACGAACTGAATAATGAAATTAATTTGATTCTTGAAAAGCTGAAAGACACTGTACAGTCTGCTAACGAGCTACAAACGGCAAATGAAAGCTCAGGTGACAACATGAGCATCATGTCCGAAAGACTGGAAGAGACGTCTACTGGCTTCTCAGAAATAAACAGGAAGATGGAACAACTCTCAGAGATGTCTGTTAATGTTGTTAGAATTATAGAAACCATTAGAAATATCGCTGATCAGACCAATCTACTAGCTCTAAATGCATCCATTGAAGCAGCAAGGGCAGGAGAGCAAGGTCGTGGATTTGCAGTGGTTGCAGATGAAATTCGTCAGTTAGCTGAAGAATCTAGAGAAGCTGCAACAGAAATTGATAAGATTATTTCAGAAGTTACAGATGGTATTCGATTATCCAATGAAATCACAACGTCAAACTCTGTTATTATCGATCAAGCTGAAGAGCAACTTAAAAACACAATGGAGTCATATAAACTGTCTAATGTGAATGTTGAAAATGTATTAGACCAAGTTCAAGGGCTAACAGAAGGTATGAATACTGTAGACGGACTTAAAGCAAGAGTGGTTTCACATATATCTAATGTTTCTCAAGTCGGTATGACCAATGCAAGTATGATTCAGCAGGTAAGTGCTGCATCTGAAGAGCAAACTGCAAATACTGAAGAAATTGTTGCTTCAATTGATCAGGTTAATCATGCGATTGAGACCTTGGAACAAGCGATTCGTGTATTTAAAGTAGAAAAGTAAGAGTTTGTGGAACAATAGTATAGTATTAAAGAAACTATAATCATTTTAGGTACAAAAAAGGTGGATCAGTTGATCCACCTTTGATTATTTACACAAGTATAACTTACAAACGAATAAAAATATCCATTTGACTGTGAATAGATTAGACCTAAAACCTTATAGGAATAAATCTCTTTCGCCAGCTTCGATCTTTTTAAGGTTATCCAATGTTAGAGCCTTAATCTTTTCGTTTTCAATATTTTCTGCTTCAACATAAATTGTTGACTTACCTTTTTCAAGCAGTTCAGCATCTCCGTAATCACAGATGAACTCCATTAAAGTCATAAGTGCATTTGGGTTACAAACGTTGCCAATCTGACCTGACTTAGCAAGTTGCATGAATCGGTCACCAGTACGACCTGAACGGTAACATGCTGTACAGTAACTTGGAATATATCCGTCATTTACAAGTGCCTTAACAACTTCCAGAGGTGTTCTTTCATCTTCAGTTTTAAACTGGTCAATATGGCGGCCAATTTCTTCTGCTTCTTTATAGCCACCCACGCCTGTACATGAGCCAGCACTTACCTGTGAAACTCCGTAATCAATAACTTCATTTCTAATTGCAATCGACTCACGTGTTGACAGAATTATACCTGTAAATGGTACTGCAAGACGGATAACTGCAACGATTTTCTTAAATGTTTCATCGTCAACTAGATGAGGGTATTGCTCTAATGACATACCTTCAGCCTTCTTTAGTCTAGGAACAGAAATCGTATGGAAGCCAACACCCCACTCTTTTTCAAGATGGTCATTGTGTAACATTAAACCAAGGATCTCAAATTTAAAATCATGTAAACCGAATAGTACACCGCCACCAACATCATCAATACCAGCTTCTTGGGCGCGGTCAAAAGCTGTTAAGTGGTAATCATAGTTTGATTTAGGACCTTTTGTATGATTGTTTTCATAACTTGGCTTGTGGTATGTTTCTTGGAATAGGATGTAAGTGCCAATCCCTTTATCCTGAAGCATCTTGTACTCTTCAACAGTAGTAGCTGCAATGTTTACATTAATACGACGAATGTTACCTTGTGCTTCTGAAGTGTTGTAAATAGTATCAATAGATTCTAGGACGTAGTCGATTGGGCAGTTTTTAGGATCTTCGCCAGCTTCAAGTGCGATTCTTTTGTGTCCCATACGTTCAAGGATTTTAACTTCTGTTTGGATTTCTTCCATTGTAAGTCTACGACGGCACATGTCATTTGTATGTTGGAAACCACAGTAACTACACATATTAACACAGTGGTTACTGACATAAAGTGGTGCAAACATCACAACTCGATTGCCGTAAATTTTATTTTTTATGGTACCAGCTGTTTTGTAAATCAGTTTTAATAGTTCGGGATCTTCAACATGTACAAGTTTTGCCACTTCTTCATGGGACAGACCTTCCATGTTTTCAGCTTTATTACAGATGGCAACTATTTCATCGTGGGAAGGTGCTGTGTTGTTTTCAATTAGGTTTTCAATATATTGATGATCGATAAATAAAGACATATTAGGCCCTCCATTCGTAGTGGTCCCCACGGGACATGTTTACCTTGTAACCAGTAGAATTAATCCGGCGTTCAATACAAGAACGACAGTGTGCTGCTTCATCTCCCGTACAGATTTTATCTTTGTACAGTTCATACTTCTCTCTTACGTTCGTAGGAGACAAGTTAGGCATTACAACATTGGCACCGGCCTTCAAAGCCTTTTCACGACCGAGAGGATCAAGTGTACCAAGTGCAGTAGTAGAAGGTAGCAGTGTGTGTGGCACAATAAGTCGAGTTAAAGCCACCATAATAAGAGTCTTTTCTACGGTTCCACCTGTGTTACCGCCAAGTGGTGTGTCTTCATGTGGTATAAATGGACCAATACCAATCATATGAGGGTTTAAGTCGTATAAAAACAGTAAATCTTCAGCTAGATGTTCATTTTCCTGACCTGGAAGACCCACCATAAATCCGGCGCCAACTTGGAAACCAAGCTCTTTCAGGTCGTTCAGACATCTATGTCTATTTTCATAACTCATATGAGGATGAATTTTTTCGTAAATTTCTTTGTTTGCTGTTTCGTGACGTAGTAAATAACGGTCAACCCCAGCAGCTTTCATTGCCTCGAAACTTTCACGTGAACGTTCACCAAGCGACAAGGTTACAGCAGCATCAGGGTATTCGTTTTTAATACGTGTAATCAGTGCAATGACTTTTTCGTCTGTATAATGTGAATCCTCGCCACCTTGTAGTACAAAGGTTCTGTATCCTAGGCGATAACCTTCTTTACAACAATCAAGAACTTGGTCGTCACTGAGTCTGTACCTGTCAACATTTGTATTTGCACTGCGTATACCACAGTAGGTACAGCTTTGTTTACAGTGATTAGTGAACTCAATAAGACCTCTCATATATACGTCATCTGCATAATATTTTTCACGTAATGATCTTGCATGTGAAAAGAGTTCTTCTTTAAGTTCTCCACCTCTATCTTGGTCAAGTGCATTTAGAA